>Ga0209542_10007074_pt1 | contig 21515 bp, 25 predicted proteins | sample RifCSPhighO2_01_FD_184028 | JGI IMG/M metagenome (GOLD analysis project Ga0209542, IMG submission 184028) | Soil microbial communities from Rifle, Colorado - Rifle CSP2_plank highO2_0.1 (SPAdes) (version 2) | ecosystem: Environmental > Terrestrial > Deep subsurface > Rock core/Sediment ... | reverse complement strand
AAGCAATGTGGAAATTGATTCAGAACTTTTGAAAAAAACAGTGGACGAAATAAATCTGCGGGAAGTTTCTCTCCAAGCTCTCAAACAAAATAAAACCACCGTACCTGACCCATCTCTATAATTGTGCTCTCGGTAAGAATCGAACTTACATTAGTGGCTTAGAAGTCCACGGTTCTATCCATTGAACTACGAGAGCAATAACACAACATTAACACAATTTAACAATTAAATTAAGAGAATTTTTGTGCGGGATACAGGGCTCGAATCTTACAGATTCAGTATCCCAATTGGATATTTTATTTCGTAAACTCATAAAATACCTCAATCGGGCTTCGAGCCCTGACGTAAAGTCATAACATGACTTTACTCATCACACACAAAAAATTTATAACAATTTTTGTGAGTGATGTGTTTATACCCCGAACCCTACTTTACCCAAAGTACGGGGAAAAACACAATTTAGTCTTAATTTGCAACGGAATTGATAATAAAATTAAACGAATAGCGGTACATTAACCCTATTCACTCTTTGGAACTTTACTATTATCCTTTTGTGGTTTTAAGGCAAGGATTTTCTGTAAAACGCCAACTTTCTCTTGTGGACGAACGTATATTTCTGTAAGGACTTCTTTTGCTGTTTCTACGAGAAAGCGAAACTCATCTTGTGTCCACGGTTTCCAGTCTCCCTCGTGCAACTGCTCACTCGTCATACCTTGAATGTTTGCAAGAGCGTCAAAATACTCTGGCGGTACAGTCGGGTACTTACTTTTTAGCACCTTAACTCTATTACCATAGTCAACCTCTTTTTCGTCTTTATCTGTTTTTGAGACTTGCTCAATTTCAAGAAGTTCGTAAATTGCTTTTCTTAAACAACCAGAAGCACCAACAAGGTAGTTCATTTTTGCACATCCCTCTGACTCTGCAACCAATGTCCGTATTTTTTCGTTTATTCTATTATCAAGCGTGAAAAAGGTAGTGGGTTGGTGGTAGAAAAATAGCGTGTCCAAGTCAATATCATTCATAGATATGGTTATCTTTTTGCCGTTGTCATCTTTGCCCGGTACACTCCAAAACTTGTTGCTATAAACTTCAATAGCATAGTTTGAGAGGTGTAGGGAGGTTTTTTGGCAGGTATCACCGCCACAGTGAACACGATAACCATATACCGTCCTATCATTTGACCAGTCAAAAGAAAACCTCTCACTTACACCATAAACAATAGACTTGCGGTTACAAAAAGGACAGTTGTATTTTTCTCTATTAACGAAGTATTTTCTATCTAAATGTGATTGGTCGTAATTTTCGCTCATTATGCTTGGAGTTTAGCATAAAACACAGTTTTTGCTATTATTAAACTAATGGTTAAAAAGAAAGAAAATAAACGTGAGACTGATACGTGGAAACTAGATAGAGGCGAGGACTTATATGTTATTGCTGGAGAACCTTTGCCGAATGGTGAAATAAAAGCAAAGTACTTTTTTAGTAATGAAATCCCTCTTGCTGTGGTAGGAGGCGAGGGTATGAAAAGGTCTATTAAAGTCTCTTATTCTTCTATTGCTAACGATAACGAACAACTACTCCATTTTTTATATGGAAAAACGAGAACACAATGAAGAACTTAAACGCAAAAGAACTTGATAAGAACTTTTTTGACACAAGAGAGTTTGTAGAGACTCTCCAAATAATTTTACAAAAGAAGAACATCAAAAACTATCCAAAGTTTACTAAAAGAGAAGTTATTTTTCTAACACGTTTATTATTTGAAAAGCCAAATGAACTAGTACTTTTTTCTGTTGCAGACTTTATGAGCGATAACTATCAGCAGGGAGTTCCAGTCTTTGCTAATGGGGCTTCGTACAGACGTTTACAGTTTTACAAACATTTTATACTTCATACTGGTAATGCTACTAAAGCGGCGATTTCTTCTGGCTATAGTCAAAAATCAGCCAAACAACAAGGTCATAGATTACTCCGTTGGATACAACGTAACCAAGAAAAGTCTATGTCCGGCTTTTCTCAGTAAGTCATCAAAAGTAAACATTTTTATAACTCCTATATCCTACTTTTTCCACCATCTAACACTTACTATTTTTCATTATATCTAACATTTTTTAACATTTACACATTAAAATAATGTTAGGTTTTGTCAGGTTCTCACTTTCCAATAAAATCCAGTACTTTTTATAGAAAAGTTTGTGGAAAAAAAGCGACACCGATACTAAATACGAGTACAAATGTGTTAAATAGTGTAAGCGAGAATAGTAATACACATTTTATTTTTTCCTGTGCCTTGTAAGTCTCTATAATCGCTCGTATGCCGAAGATAATTGCTACTAGTATATATCCGTTATAAAAAACAATAGACACCCAGTATAGATAAGTTGGGAGTAATAAAATATGATGTAATGGTAAATGTCTATATACAAACTTTGGTATCCAATCCCCAGACAAAAATGCACCCGATAGGTAATCCGATAACATAAATTGACCAATAAGTATGTATAATACAGTAAAAATAAGTGCTATTTTTGACGAAGATTTGTTAATGTTTTTAAGCATAACTCATTGTTACATTTTCAATCCTTGTTCTCGCAAACACTTTTGATAGCCGGTTTTATCTGTATCAATTAACCCGTTTTCTATTAAGTTGTTGATACGAAATAACTCACTATCTGTGTTTCTAGGGGTTTCAAATGCTTTTGGATTATCTTTGATACAACCTTTTATGATTTGAGTTGGTCTTATCTGAAACCAATAAAAAGTAAACCCAAAAAGAAGCACTGCTAATAAAATTATGTATTTATATTGTTTTAGTTTTTCCATATCACTGTGAGACTTGGCAAACATCATTTAATTTCGCTTCTTTTATAGATAGACTTGGAAAAGGGACATTTTCTCCTGTAGATTTTTTAATAATACTTCCAGTTACATAGTCTAAATAAAACTGATAACTTTTTGGGCAAGTTGTCTCAATGGTTGAGTATCCGGCAAGTACTCTTGGGTCAAGGGCTATTCGTATATTGATTGTTTCGTTGGGTCGCAACTCATTAGAAAGTAATGTTTGACCAAGTAATTCGTGTGGTCTGTTTGTATTTGTTCTCAAACATTCCTTAGGGATAGCAGTACTATCAACATATCCGTAGCAATTTTTACCGACTTGTTGTCTCCAAACAAAATCAAAAATGCCATTCTCTTTAATAGTGAGATTATCTGCAAAACCATAGTAAAAGTTTTTGTCGTAAGATTTTGGAAAATTAACACTAAGAGATACATATCCGGTATCTGACGGGGAAATACTTACACCGTCTTTTCCGACAAGAGAACTCATTCTTAGGCGTAATTTTTCAATCGCTAATTGCTCTGAACTTAGATTTGTAATTGAAATTATCCTTTCAACTGACGATACATCTTCAACTGATATAGAAACTGGTTGTACAGGAGGGGTACAACTTTGCGTGGTGTTTGGAGAGGGAGTATTTGCAGTAGAACATTCAGTGGTTATATTGCAACTGCGAGTTTGAGACCCAGAATTTGAACACACAGACCAACCAGAGCAACTCCACACGTCTTTTGTACAAGAGAGAGTAGGTGTAAGTAATGGTTGAATAGTAGGGCTTGGAGGGGCTACAAGAGGCACTAAAACATTAGGAGTATCGTTTTTAGGAATTGAAACATCTTGCGTTTCTTTTTCCTTAACTGGTTGTTTTATATAGCGAACGATATTACCTTGCGTGTCCATTTCCACGATTGCACCGCTTGGAAGATTTATAACGCTATTCTTGACTTCACTTTTTGGAATTAAATTAACAGTTTGTTTTTGAGATTTCTTATCATTTTTTTCTTTTATTTTAGTAGTAGTTGTTGCGATATTTTTAATAGTAGTGGTTGCCTGCGTTGCAGGTTTATTTTGTATTTGCGGAGTCTCAACTTTCAATATCTTGTTTGAATTAAAAACTTTCCAAGACAAAGGGTTCCACCACGAGGCAAAAGTGATTGAGGGGACAAGAAGTGTTGTTAAAAATATAGCTGAAATATATTTTTTCATAGTTTTTATTTTTAATTTTTTTATACAAAAAGCCCACCACCAGTGGAGTCTTGCGACTCCTATGCCAGTTTCCCGACATAACGTTCAGCACGTCCTGATGATGGGTTTTATGTGCTGAACGATTTCTGACCATACCTTACAAATTACTTCGTAAGGGTTAGGTCACATCTATATTTAGTTGTGATTAAATCATATCATAGTTTATCATTGCTATAAAAGGCTATTGTCAACTTGAGTATTAAGGGTATTTTACGACAGCACTCTTGTCTCTAGTTATGTTTACTATTTTCTTTATTTCTCAAACAATTTTTACATACCTCTATAAGATTTTCGCAAAAGACATTAAAATCTAGACAGTTAGTTCTTACAAAATCTATATCCAATTCTCGTGCTAGGGAGTTGTAGACCTCGTGTAAAGAAGGCTGATTATCTTTCATCACATTTTTTAATGTTGCTATTTGATATTTCGGGGTTTTGTCATTATGGGGGAGAGGAACGGAATGATTCTCAATTTTGAATACTTTTTTTGCTGTATTGTGGTCAACAATCAGCCATTTCTCAAAATGCGGGTCGCAAATACCTATTGCTGAAAAATCAAGATATAGTGGATTCACTTTTCTTATTTTCTCAATAACCTGTCCTCTCCTGTCATCGCTAGATTCATCTTGGTCAGTTAGATAGATGGCAATGTCAACACAATCTTGCACAAAAAATATTGTAGTGTAACTGGAAACATAGCCAATTATGCCTGTATGCGGGGATATTTTTCTTTTAATGGTAATTTGGCATAGAGGTTCAAGTATTCTCTCTATAAGAATCTGTACTGGCTCTATATCTAACTCCCCCTCATACGCTATACCTAAATGAATATGTGGCATAGCATTTTAATTAGAATAGTCCGGACTGAAGAACATCAGCGACACTATGGTCACCACGTAAGTCGTTTTTTATTGTCTCATATTCTATCGTATCGGATATAGGTATTAAGGTCGTTCCTTGGTCTGTATCTTTTTTACAATAGATTACTTCGGGGACAGTAAGTCCTTTTAAGATTTCATTACTATGAGTAGTAAATAATAATTGCACTTTTCTATTTGTCGCCTGCGTTCTGATTTCGTCTATTAACTTTGATATTCTTTCGTAGTGCATACCATTTTCAATTTCTTCTATGACCATAAAAGATTGCTCATCGGTATTAAAGAGACTAAAAATTATATGAATTACCCTCCGGTCTCCACTTGAAAGAGAAATCTGACTGTATTTGTCTGGGAAAGCAGTATCTGTCCAAGTAACAATATAATTTTTTACCTCATCATCTTGGGGTTTTATCGTATCAATACCTTTTATATTTTTATCATCAATGGTAAGAATTGATGGTGCAATAAAGCCGGGTATAATTTTTTGAATAGATTTTACAGCATTATCAAATCTGCCGTGATTTTTTCTTAATAAAGAAATAGCCACTCCATCAATTGTGTTAGTGTTCGGTCTGTTGCTTTGAATTATATTGAGTCCATCTTTTGTATCAAAAATGGTATCTATTATGATGGTGTAAGTTAATATAGACTTGGTTACCTCAATCACATTTTCATCCGAATATGAACTCAACATCAAACGTGTCGGTTCAATTTTGAAAGGGATTTGATTTTGCGTTTCACCAACATACGCTGATTCTCTATCTCTACGATAAACAATAACTTCATTTTGACCATCAACTTTTTTTAAGCACTCATTTTGTATGCCAATTCGTAACGCACCAGCAATTTTTATATGTGCAATATGGTAAGAGAAAACAAAGTTATTGCCCTCACGAGTTGTTAAGGTAAACTCAAACTTCGTGTCTGTTTGATGGTCTTTGAAATAGAAAAGTTCTGCGGTTAACGGAGCAATTTTTGAGTTAACAATTACGTCTAAATCACCACCCGTAGCAAGGCTTTTGAAAAGCGTTATCGCGGATATAAAATTAGATTTACCAGACCCATTTTTACCTATAATTGCCGTAAGTTTATTGAGAACAACAGTCTGTTTTTTTATACTACGGAAGTTTTCAATTGTAATTTTTCTTATCATTTTATTTTAAGAAATGAACCCATATAATATCATTTTTGAAAAAAATTAGCATTGGTGTGGATAAACCACTATTTCTTATCATTTTTTAATAAAGCCAAAATGACTTCCTTTTTCCACCGCCTATCTCCACGATTACCATACCGGATAGCCCTTAAAATGCCTCTATTGTCCCAATTACGGAGAGTATTGGGGTGTACGCTCAATATATTCCTAGTTTGCTTTAAGGTGAGTATATCGGGCAAGTTTTTTAATTTGTTTATTTGCTTTTTCATAAAGTTTGACTTAACATTACTTTACAAGAACTTTTAATTAAAAACAAGAGGATAATATAGTATTACTATAGTTCTATGTATCATCTCTTATTACTACAGATACAGTGAAAGACAACGATAAACAAAAAGAAATACAGAAAGTCGCAATATACATCAGAGTTTCTACTGACGAACAGTCTGAAAAGTATGGTTACGATTTACAAAAGAGTGCCATTGAAGCACTTATACAATCAAGAGGTAGGGCTGATAATAAATTAGAATTTGCTGGAGATAAATATATTTATTTTGATGACGGCATAAGTGGAACAGCAGATTTGAATGAACGTCCTGCTTTTGCACAACTACAGGAGGATATAATCAATGCCGTTGAGGATACTAAACCTTTTAATGCTGTTGCTGTTTATAAAATAGATAGATTTGCTAGAAAACTTACAATTTTGTTAGACGTCATAGATTTTTTTGATAAGAATAATATCAAGTTTTTGTCGGTGAATGAGAGTATTGATACATCAACTCCTTTTGGTAAGGCAATGCTCGGTATCATTGGTGTTATTGCTGAACTTGAAATTGAAACGATAAAATTAAGAACACAAGGAGGTCGGGAAGAAGCAGTAAAGATTGGTGTAATAATGGGTAACGCCTCAATCTTTGGATATAAGAAAAACGAGAAAAAACAAGCGGAGATTTTTGAACCAGAGGCAGGAACAGTAAGGTCAATTTTTGATTGGTTTGTAAATGAAAAATTATCTGCCGGTTTAATTGCAATTCGGTTGAAACAAATGAAAGTCCTGTCGCCAGAGGAGTCGGCTATTCACTATGAAAAAAGAAAGGGTAAAAGCAAAAAGAAAAATAATCTTTATCACTGGACTCCCACAGCGATAAGCAGGATACTTTCAGACGATATTTATATAGGAAAGTATTATTACAATAAATCTAAAAACAGAAAGAAATTACCAAAAGAAGAATGGAAAATATCTTCGTATGTGGTAGCCCAAATCATTGACGATTTCACTTTTGAGAAAGCCCAAAAGCGGGTAAGACAAAGTAAACACGAGCGACCAATTACTTCGGGTAACCATACCTATTTATTACAAGGTCTTCTTGTTTGCGACTGCTGTTACGATACTATCCGAGACTCTGCTACGGGCAGGAGACATTGGATAGGGTCTGGCAAGAAACTGGACACTGACAAATACACCTATGCGTATAATTGTGGTAGGAAAAAAAGAGAAAAATATGATACTGATAATTTATGTCCAACACTTCCTCTTCCTGCTTTAGAAATTGAGCAGTATGTCGTATCTTTTACAAAAAAACTTCTTGAAAATCCGGTAGCAACATTTGAATATCAGAATAAATTAAAATCTACACAAAAAGGTATTGAGCATTTAAGAAAACAGGAAAAGCAGTACATTAAACTTTTAGAGGGCATACCCGGAAGAAAAAATAATCTGCGTGAACAGCACGAACACGGATATATAAATATGAGCCGACTTGAAAAAGATATGCAGGAAGCAAACGCTGACCTTAAAAAATATGAAGAAAAAATAAGAGAAATACGAAGAAATATATCAGAGCATACTTTATCAGATAATTACTTCCAAAGTCTTGAACTATTTTCAAGGAAATATACACCTGCTCTTAATGATATGTATAAGAATAGAGAGGAGATATATCACATATTACACACCTTAATTGAAGAAATAGTCGTTTATTCTCGCCCACTTAAAAAGAAAGATATTATTGCGGGTAAACGTAGAGAAAATCAGCAGATACCAGACCGTCTACACATCAAATTAAAACTGCCACAAGTGATACTTCAAGAGTTAGGAGTTCTTGCTGAAAAAACATCTCTGGTGCGGGATACAGGGCTCGAACCTGTGACCTTCGCTGTGTAAAAGCGCTGCTCGTACCAACTGAGCTAATCCCGCATGTTTATGTACTCAATTTCTTTTTTAGAAATCTTCTTCCGGCTGATGTTTTTAGATAAACTTCTCTTTTTCTCGCCTCGCTAAATGTATCATATTTTTCGATATAAACAACTTCAATATTGCTCATTCTACTTGTAGAAATATTTTGTCTATTTTTGTGTTCGTGTAATCTGCGAATCAGGTTATTTGTCATACCTTTATAACAGTTACCCTCATTATCTTTTAGAACATATAACAGTATACATGGAATATATACCAACTGAGCCCGTCCGAACGGATTCATCCGGGCGGGCTAATCCCGCAATATAGTGCTTTTAGAGTACAGCATATTGTCTACTTTGTAAAATCGTGTAGAATAGACTAAATGAAAATACCGAATTGTGTGGGAATAATAATGGATGGCAATCGCAGATGGGCAAAAAACAAAGGCATGTTAGCTCTAAAAGGTCATCATGCCGGAGGAGAGAAACTTAAAGAGGTTGTACGTTGGGTAAGGGATGCCGATATAAAGCACGTTATTTTCTATGCCTTTTCAACCGAAAACTGGAATCGTTCCGAAGAAGAGGTTTCCTATTTGTTGAACTTGATAGCAGAGTTTTTGCAAAAAGAGTTTGAAAATTTTCATAAAGAAGGCGGGGTCTTGCATTGTGTCGGCGATATATCCCGATTCTCTCTAGTTTTGCAAAAAATATTGAAAGATGTAGAAGAAAAAACCAAAGACAATTCTGGTCCCCACATTTACCTTGCTTTGAACTATGGAGGAAGACAAGAAATTCTGTCTGCTGTGAAAAAAATTGTGGCAGAAAATCCAAAACAGGAAGATATAACAGAAGAATATTTGGCAAAATATTTACAGACAGGCGATATGCCGGACCCAGATATTATTATCCGCACATCAGGAGAAATGCGACTCTCTGGCTTTTTACCATGGCAAGGGGTGTACAGCGAACTCTTTTTTACACCTGCCATGTGGCCGGACTTTTCCAAAGAAGAATTTTTGAAAATTCTTGAGGAATATGGTGAACGAGACCGTCGTCACGGGAAATAATTTCTAATTTTCAATTTCTAATTTATAAACGATTGAAATCACAAAACGTAGAGATTTTATACGAAGATAAAGATATATTGGCAATAAATAAACCGTCCGGTCTTGTTGTGCATAGCGATGGTAAAACCGCAGAGAAAACTTTGGTTGATTGGATAATATTAAAGTATCCAAAAATAAAAAAAGTTGGAGAGTCGTGGACAACTCCATCAGGTGAAATTATTTATCGTCCCGGCATAGTGCATCGGCTAGATAGGGAAACTTCCGGAGTGATGCTTGTGGCCAAAACACAAAAGGGGTTTGAAAATCTGAAGAAGCAGTTTCAAGAGCACAAGATTGAAAAAGTTTATCACGCCTTTACTTATGGCGAGATGAAAAATGACAGCGGAACAATAGACAGACCAATAGCTCGGAGCAAAAAAGATTTTCGAATGTGGTCTGCCCAACGCGGAGCAAGGGGAGAGCCGAGGGAGGCCATTACTGACTACAAAGTGATAACTCGGGCAAATGGTTACTCTTTTGTACACGTGTTCCCAAAAACAGGGAGGACACATCAAATTCGCGTCCATTTCAAAGCAATAAATTATCCTCTTGTTTCTGACTCTTTATATGCTCCCAAAAGAAAAAATGAGCGAAAAAATAGTCTTGGCTTGGAGCGCGTAGCTTTACATTCATATGGAATTACGTTTACCGATTTAAAAGATAAAAGCCACACAGTAACAGCGCCTTACCCAGGTGATTTTGAAAAAGCTTTTGAAATATTACAAACTTAAAAAAATGATTTTGGTACAATATATTGTACCAAAATGGATGTTCGGAAAAATAAACGTATTATTGCAATTATAAAAAGCATGTGTTAGATTACCATGACGTATGGAAATCCAGTCTTCAGTCAAAATAGCTGACAGAAAGTCTCTTGATATAAAAAGCGGTGATAATGTTCGCGTTTGGCAAAAGATTATTGAGAAAGGTAAAACTCGTCTGCAGGCCTTTGAGGGACTGGTCATTGCCGTAAAACATGGCAAGGAAGCAGGAGGGACTTTTACTGTACGACGCGTGGCGTCAGGTGTAGGCGTTGAGAAAATTTTCCCACTATACTCTCCCATAATTGACTCTATCGAAACATTGAAACGCTCAAAAGTGCGTCGTGCAAAGCTCTATCACATACGAGACAAAGCAGCCAAGGAAATTCGTAGGCAAATGCGAAATATCCGCGCTCTTCCGGATAATACTCCAAGTGTTGACGAAGAGGTCGTAGAAACAAAAGTCACAGAAGCAGTTGCAGAATAAGATTGGTAAGAAAAACATCCTCATAAGATTTCTGCATATGCAGAAATCTTATGAGGATGTTTTTTATGTTGAAAAAAAGTAAAAAATATCATATACTGCATGAATTAATGTCCAGATGGAGAAATTGGCAAACTCGCTACCTTGAGGTGGTAGTGCCGAAAGGCTTGGGGGTTCAAGTCCCCCTCTGGACACAAAACGAATTATGTTATAATAATTACGAGAGTCATACCGCTCAAAACTGTAGAAGAACCCGAAGAAAAACATTGGCTCGGAACCATATTTTAATTTTTCCTGCATTGAGCGGAGTCGAAGTGGGGGAAGAAAAATTTTTAATCATAATCAAACATTATAATTTAGAGAAAAGTTATGGTAAAATTATTCATAATAATTTCAATTATATTTTTAGTTCCTTTGTTTGGAGTGCTTTTTACAGGTCATCCCAGTCCACTCGGAATATTGGGAGTGGCCCCTGTTTTCGGTATTTTAGGTCTGATTGGTGTTTGGTTTCGTAAATCTTTGGGATTAATTCTCTATTCACTAGTCTCATTATTTATTTTTTTATACCCTTTAGCGCTTTCTTACAAAGATGGAGGACTCACTGGAGTTAATTTATCTGAGATACTTAAATCACCAGTTCCTTATTATTTATTATTTTTTCCAATCTCAGCTTTAGTGTTTTGGATAAAACATGAACCTTTTACTCCTTTTTCGTTGCCTAAATTATTTAGAGTGCAGTTGTGGATTATTGTAGTTATTTTAGTTATGTTGCTAATTTTGTACATTGATTCACATGTTATACCCGGAGGCTTCGTGGATTATATACTTAATCTCATAATTCAATAAAATTGATAGGACGTGTTTTACAGACTTGTTCAGAATTAAGAATATGAAACACTCAAAAACAGAACTTTATTTTTTAATTACCCTCCTCTCGGGTATTTTTATACTTTCTTTTTTTATTTTTAAACCTTTTATTTTTGCTCTTATCCTAGCAATAGTTTTTGCAACTGTTTTTGATCCAATTCATAAAAAGGCCCTTATCATCACAAGGGAGAGAAAGGGTTTAGCGGCATTATTGACCACCTTTTTTGTTTTGGTCGTTGTTGTTGTGCCTCTTATTTTTCTGGGTATACAGGTTTTTCAGGAAGCAACCGAGCTTTACTCTTTTCTCATAGAGAATAGTGGTGAGGTCGATATTTCTAGTAATGCCAGTCTGGCTATACAGAACCTGACCAGTTTTTCTCCTGCACGGGTAAACTCTCTCGATGTTAACCTGTATTTAAAGCAGGGATTAAATTGGTTACTCCAGCATCTTGGTCCACTCTTTGCCGGTTTTGCAAAAGTAATAATCAGTATATTTATATTTCTTTTCGCTCTGTATTATTTGTTTAAAGATGGTCACAAATTGAAAAAGACTGTTATCGCACTAAGTCCATTGCAGGATATTCACGATGAAACTATTTTTAATAAAATTGCCATAGCAATTAATTCGGTCGTCAGGGGAAATTTAACCATAGCTGTTATTCAAGGCATATTAACCGCGGTTGGGTTTACTATCTTTGGAGTTCCCAATCCATTTCTTTGGGGTAGTGTTGCGGCAATCTCTGCGCTAGTTCCAAGCATTGGAACAGCTCTGGTCCTTCTTCCAGCCATTCTCTTTCTATATTTTAGTGGAGAGACCTTTTCCGCCCTAGGCCTTTTCCTTTGGGGCATGATGGCAGTGGGACTCATTGACAACTTTTTAGGACCAAAACTGGTTGAACGAGGAATGCGACTCCACCCGTTTCTTATTTTGCTTTCTATCTTTGGGGGTATAAGTTTTTTCGGGCCTCTAGGATTCTTATTGGGACCGCTCGTCCTCAGTCTACTTTTTGCTCTCCTTGAGATTTATTCCGCTATCAGCAAAGAACATGAAGGTCGAAATAAATAAATAAAAAGAATTTGGAAATAAGTTGTTTTTCTGTTATAAATGAGGAGTTAATGGTGGTCGTAGCTCAATTGGTAGAGCATCCGCCTGTGGCGCGGAAGGTTGCCGGATCGTCACCGGTCGACCACCCAAATATTGAATGATATTGTTGAAAGATGTATAGTATATCCTTATGAAAGGAGAATTTTACTCTTATCTTGAGAGCAAAAAATATCAGACAAAATATCGCCAGGAGTTCATTACTATTACAGACGATGTGGAAGAGGTGATACAGAAATCGGGTGTGAAGCGTGGAAGTATTGTTATCCAAACACACCATACCACTTGCGGGATTTGGGTCAATGAAAATGAGAAAAATTTGATTGGCCCTTCGGAGAGGCTTGGTTATGCATCAGATTTACGCAAAGTTTTGGACAAATTTGCCCATCCTGCCGATGAATATGGACATAACGATATTTGCCATTCTGAAAACAAAACAGGCAAACGCACTACCCATCTCTGTGAACCAGACGAAAACGGAGTAATCAATGAATGTGTCAACGGGCACGCTCACGCCCAAGCTCTCTTGATTCATCCATCCATTTCGCTTATCGTGGAAGATGGCAAGCTCCTGAAGGGAGGCTGGCAGGAGATAATGTTGGTTGAGTTAGACCATGACAGGGAGCGACAAGTCTCTTTTCTTGTTGCTGGATTAAAATAAACATTTTGGTACAGTATACTGTACCAAAATGTTCCAACGTATTTATGGAACATATCTTACAAAATATTTTAGTTGCAGAAAGATCAGACGATTATGAACTGCTTGATAGCGGGGATGGTCAAAAGTTGGAGCGATACGGTAGGGTGGTTCTTTCTCGTCCTGACCCACAAGCTTTGTGGCCAAAAATGTTATCAAAATCGAAATGGGACGATATATCGGCTAAATTCGAACGAGTCAGGACAACAGGCAAATGGCAGATAATGAAAGAAATTTCTGATCCATGGCAGGTGACACTTGAGGGAATTACTTTTTCCTTAAAACTTTTACCGTCAAAACACATAGGGCTTTTCCCAGAACAGTCGGCACAGTGGGAATGGATTGCGGACAAAATACAAACTAGAACCACACAAGGTAACCCTGTGTATGTTCTAAATTTGTTTGGTTATACGGGAGGAGCATCTTTAGCTTGCGCCAAAGCCGGAGCAGAGGTTACTCATGTTGATTCCTCAAAGTTTGCTGTGGATTTGGCGATGAAAAATCGTGACCTTTCTGGATTAAAAGAAAAACCAATTAGATTTATTGTAGATGATGTTCGTAAGTTTGCAGAAAGAGAAATCAAGCGTGGTAGTAAATATGATATCATTATTTTGGACCCACCTGTATATGGTAAGGGTCTAAAAGGAGAAGTTTGGAATATTGAAAATGATCTGATGTCGCTTCTTCTACGATTAAAAAATATCATTTCTTTGGAGCCACTTTCTGTAATGTTGAATGGCTATGCCTCGGGGTATTCTAGTATGACATATTCTCAAATGCTTTTTTCTGCATTTTCTGATTTTGGAGGTAAAGTTTCATTTGGTGAACTTGCTATAAAAGAATCTTCTGGAAACAGATTATTATCATCTGGCATATTTGCAAGGTGGCTAAAATAAGTATTATTTTTAGCTTTTTCTAGATCTTCAAACGAATTAATTGGCATCCATTTTTTTGTTGTAATTGCGGTAATGGGAAATGTTTCTCTTTGAGCTAAAATTGTATGTGGAAGGCCATACTCTCCGTTTTGGATGATAATTCCAGGACTGTCAAATATGTGAGTATCAATCACATATGACCCTATAGATACTAGCGCCCCATCCTTTTTTTCTTTTTCTGTAAGAGGATGAAATCCTGTTACATGACTATTGTCATCGATGTGAATACTGTCATACCCCGGCATTTTAGCGTGTTGTATACCAAAAGCTCGTAGATGAAGGAGATGCTCCTCCAGCTCTTCTTTATTGTATATATCATCACCATTTAACACCAAGAATCTTTCTTTTGGAGTAAATTTTTCTCTTGCACAAAGAAGTGCCCCAAAAGTTCCATTTATTCCAGTTTGTTCAATATATGTGATAGGGCGTCCATTTGAGATATTTCCGCTGTGCGATATAATTTTTGCTTTGAGATGGCTGACTATTATTATTATTTCATCAATCGATTTTGGTAATGATCGGAGTGTACGGTCAATAGTAGCAATACCCCCGATTTTTAACAGAGGTTTTGGTGTGTGTTCTGTAAGTGGCAAGAGACGAGTGCCTTTTCCTGCGGCAAGTATAACGACTTTCATTCTTACATCGTATTGCTTTACAGATTTTTTGGCAAGAAAAATGGGGCCACTTTGGGCCCCTAAATTGAAAGAACAAGGTCGTTGTATTTGGCAAGAAGATTTTTTGGATATTCCACAGGGTCAGATAGTCGGCCTTCATACGGAATAGAGTCAATGCCTTGCTTACAGCGCATATATCGTACAATCATCCGCATATATCCGAGACCAAATGTTTCCCGCCTCTCCATGATTTCCTCGAAGCTCATAAAACGAACCTCGATTATTTCATTGGTTGGCTCTTGCAGAATTTCTCCTGAAAATATTCGAGTTTCATAGAGAAAAACAATTCCATTTGGACGTTGCACAAAACAGGCAATGAGTTTGAGTTCCTTCTCGTCTATTAGGGTTCCTGCTTCCTCCTCTGTTTCTTCCTGAGCAGCATGCCGAGGCGATTCTCCTCGCTCAATATTTCCGCCCGGGAGCATCCATTTTTTCTCTCCATAATTTTGCCGTACAACCAACATCTCGTCAGTAGGACTTAGGACGATAACATTTGCTCCATTCCCACGCTCTTTTTTCATAAAAGACCTCCTATTTTACCTTACTATGTTTTTAAAAATTTTGCCACTTCCTTCTCAATTTTCATTGTTTCAGCAGGGGAATACCACTTTATTCTGTTATCTCGTTTAAACCATGTCATCTGCCGTTTGGCATAGCGCCAGATTTCTGTTTCTAGCTTTTTTATAAGTTCAGCTTTGGTTATTTTCTTTTGTAGATATCGAGAAAGATATCTATATTCAAGACCAAGTTCATTCATGCGCTTCCATGAAAGACCGTTTTTGTGTAGATTTCTTACCTCCCTTATCATACCTTCTCTAATTCGCGCGAATAGGCGAATATGGATTCGTTCTTTCGATATTTCTGGTTTGGCATTCAGTCCAATTTGTAAAAATTTGTAAGTTTTTCTATTTGGACGATATATCGGTGGTATTTTTCCTAAAGCGGCGACTATCTCAATGGCTCGGATTAGTCTGACAGGATTTTTGCTACCCTGTTCCTTTGCTATATTTTTTGCTCGTCTAGGATCAAGTTTGTTTAGTATCTCAAACAGTTCCGATACAGTTTTCTTTCCTAGTTTTTTTCGTAATTCTTTGTTTGGAGGTACTTCAGGCAAACTAATATTATATACGATATATCGTATATAAAATCCTGTACCACCGCATATTATTGGTAGTTTTCCTCTAGATAAAATATCTTTGATTTTTTCTTCCGCGATTTTTTTCCATTCTGAAACAGTAAAAACTTTTTTGGGAGAAACAATATCAAGCATGTGGTGGGGAACACCTTGCATCTCCTTTTTTGTGATTTTCCCAGTGCCTATATCAAGCCCTTTATATACCTGCCGTGAATCAGCGGAAATAACTTCGCCATTGTACCTTCTAGCCAGTTTTACAGCCAAATCTGATTTTCCGGTGGCAGTTGGACCGAGAATAACTAAAATTTTATGCATTTTTGTGCTGTAATTATACACTTTGCGCGAACCTTTTTCGAGCGGAAACTGGACGAATGAATCAGTCCCGCCACCGCCTCGCAGAGCCTCGGCGGACACCAAAGAAAAATGTTCCTTGCTTTTCGGATTTGCGCGCGACCAATTTCTTCTAAAAAGGAAAGGGCATTTTTCTTTGGTGTTCTGCCCGAGAAGTTTCTGGGCAGTGTGGCGGGACTAATGCGGACTCGGTTTTGCGAAAACTATTTTTTGGGGAAAGGATTTCGCAAAACACTCGGCTAATCTTTTCTGAATTCGGATGTCGCAAGCGGAGGAGGAGGAGAGATCCGCTATGAGGAATCCTCCGCTTGCTCCGCTGTTTTCTTTTGGCGAAATTCGGGACTGACAAAAAATCTTAGCTAAACTTAATCTGAAAACTGAACATACCCATACCGCAAACGCCTTGCAATGTTTCTCCTGATTTTTGCGTACCAATATCAATTTCTGTTTCTCCCGTTTGGGGTAAGATTTTTTGATATCCGATTGAATGAATTGCAAGTGATGCTGAACAATCATATGTCCCATCTGTTTTTACGATGAGTTTTGTCGGGATACCTGCCTGTGCCGTACTCACTCTTGGCGAGTACCCGCTCTTGGCGTTAATAGTGATATATTGCACGCCATCTTTTATCACACTATTTTGGACTGTCTGATTTGAAGCAGTTTTGGTATTATTGTTTGATTTAGAACTGCCAACAAAAATAATCCCAAGTCCAATGACAAGGGCAATTGTGAGAATAATTGAAGCAGTTTTATTCATAAAGTGATTATAACAACAAACGAGCAAAAATCAAAAATAAAAATAGTTTTTATTTTTAGTTTTTGCGAGAGCCGTTGTTATATTGTACCCAGTTATATATCAAAAATTAAATGCTGAATAAAGGATTGATGATACCGAGTCCGGCAAGTCCAGCGAGAAGTGCAAACAATCCAAGACCTATTACAATTATTCCTGCGGATTTAAAAAAAAGTGGTGCGTGTTTTGAGTGTGCAAATGACACTGAACCGAATGAAAGCAATGCAAGTATTGGCAACGTCCCAAGCGCAAACGAAAACATAATGAGAAGCCCAGACATAAATGATCCACTAGAAAGTGCGGCAACTTGCATTGATTGGGTGAATCCACATGGCAAGAAAAATGTACCAAAACCAATGATAAGTGGTGTAAGTGTTTTGTGTTCTATTTTTCTAAAAAAATTAAAAATTGCAGGAGATAAAGCAATTTTATTTTTTGCGAATACTCCTACCAAGTTTAAACCAAGGAGTATCATAACGGCTGATGCAGTAATTCCCAGTATTGCTGTAAATGTAAAACTAATACCTATGGCGTTTCCAATCAATCCGAGAACCCCGCCCAAGATTGTAAAACTAACGAGCCTTCCAACGTGGAAAAGTACAAAATTCTTTTTGTCGCTGATATTGTCTTTGGAGACTGTCGCCGATAGGGAAAGAACAAGCCCACCAACAATAGCAAGACAACTAGAAACTGATGCGATTAGACCAATGATAAAACTTGTTGCTGGTGTGGCAGTGCCTCCGATACCGAGATTCAATATTCCTGATTTTTGTAAAATAAAAAATAAAACAAGAAACGCAAGACCGATTGGAATAGCTTGCCAAATAACCCCGTTATTTTTATCTTCTTTAGTAATTTTCTCAACCGAAAGAGTATAGCCGTTGTGTTTTATTTTTTCATTCAGCATTTCTGCTAACTCGTGTTTACTGTTATCAAGTTCAGTTTCAACTGATACAATTTCGCTTTTCAAATCAACGTGAGTATTTTGTATTCCTATTTGTTCATTTAAAATATCTTCAATCAAGATTTTGCATGAAGCACAATGAGTACCCGATACATGAAATGTGTATGTTTTCATATTATAATTTCTTTGCCTTAATTCTTAATGAGTTCGACACAACTGATACGGACGATATTGCCATAGCAAAACCAGCGAAAACTGGCGAGAGCAACCAACCAAAGACTGGATAGAAAGCCCCGCCGGCAAGTGGAATGCCAACAATGTTGTAAATAAACGCCCAGAAAAGATTTTGTTTAATTCCGTTCATTGTCATTTTTGATAATTTTACCGCTTTGACGAGTTTTGAAATGTCGCCACCGAGTAGAGTAATACCTGCTGATTCAATCGCGACATCCGTTCCTGTGCCCATAGCGACACCGACATTTGCCTGAGCAAGAGCAGGGGCATCATTTACACCATCGCCCACCATTACCACAATATCTCCTTTAGTTTGTAAGTCCTTGATAATATTTAATTTATCCTCTGGCATTACCTCTGCAAAAACTTTATCAATACCCACAATTTTAGCGATATATTCGGCTGTATTTTTGTCATCACCCGAAAGCATTACCACTTTCTTTTTCAATTTATGTAATGCTTTTACTGTTTCAATTGCTTCGGGCTTGATAGGATCGGCGACAAAAACTATTCCGAGTAATGCGTTTTTATTTGCAAGCAATACTGGCGTTTTGCCTTGCTTCGTTTCCTGTTCCAAAGATTGAATGTTGTATGGAATATTTAAGTCAGAAATTATTTTTAGATTACCTGCAAAATATTCGGTATCGCCAATCGTTCCTTTAAGACCTTTGCCTTTTATGATTTCAAAATTTGAAATACTTTTTGTATCAATATTTTTTTCTTTTGCGTAATTTACTATTGCATGGGCTATGGGATGTTCAGATTTACTTTCAAGTGTTGCGAGGATTGAGATAATTTCTTTCTCGTTTTTGTTTCCCAAAACCTCTACTTTTGTCAGTTCAGGTTTGCCTTTTGTGATAGTTCCTGTTTTATCAACCACAACGATATTTGCTTTATGAAGTGTTTCAAGTGCAGTAGCATCTTTAACTAAAATGCCTTCTTTTGCGCCCTTACCAACTCCGACAATGATTGCCGTAGGAGTGGCAAGACCAAGCGCGCACGGACAAGCAATAACAAGTATTCCTACAAATGAAGTGAGCGCAAATGAAAGTGCTTTTGAAAAACCAAACGCTGGTAGACCAAAGTACATCCATAATCCAAATGAAATGATTGCGATGACTAATACAGTCGGCACAAACACGGAAGAAATTTTATCCGCAAGTGCTTGTATCGGTGCTTTGCTACCTTGCGCATCCTCAACCATTTTTATAATGTGAGAAAGAAGTGTTTCCGAACCAACTTTTGTCGCTTTGAAATTAAATGTGCCTGTTGTATTGATTGTTCCAGCGACAACTTGTGTGCCGACAGTCTTTTCTACTGGAATTGGCTCACCAGTAATCATTGACTCATCAACATAGGACAATCCGAGAACCACCACACCATCAACAGGGATTTTTTGCCCTGGTTTTACAATTATAATTTCGCCATGCTTTACTTCTTCAATTCTTATTTCAATTTCTTTCCCGTCTCTTATGACAAGCGCGGTCTTTGCTTGAAGTCCTAAAAGTTTTTCAATAGCGTCTCCAGTTTTAAGTTTTGATTTTGCCTCTAAATATTTACCGAGAGCAATAAAAGTAATCACCACAATTGAAACATCATAAAAATTGTATTGCACGCTCAAATATGGTTTTAAGACTTCTTCAAATGCTGTAACGATAAAACTATAAATAAAGGCGACTGATGTCCCCAGTCCGATAAGCGTATCCATATTTGCTTTTCTGAAACGCACAAATCTATACACTCCAAGCAAATATGGTTTTCCGATAGTTATAAAAATGTATGTGGCAAAGATTGGCAGGAGGTGATGAAAAAATTCATACATGGTATTAGACATTGGAGCAACCAGATTGTATTTTCCAAATATTTCCCAAGCCATTATGAAAATACTGATACCTGCAATAGGAAGTGCGCCAAACACCCTTTTTTTCATGTCGTCTATTTCTTTCAGTTTTTCTTTTTTTGACTGATTCAGTCCCAAGTGTTCTGCGTGTTCATTTTCGGTCATACCCATTTCTCCTGCTGTTTGGAGAACGAGAGAATATCCCAGTGGTTCTAACTTTTGATTAAACATCTCGGGAGATGTCTTTTCTGTATTAAAAGAAATCTTGGCATTTTCTGTGCCGTTGTTTACTGAAATATTTTCTACTCCGTCAATCTTTTTAACGGCTCTTTCAATGATACTCGCGCATGAAGCGCAGTGCATTCCTTTTACTTTGTAAGTTTGTGTATGCATAAATTTTATTTAACTTCACAATCACATTCTTGATCGTGGGTATGTTTGTCTTTGCGCTTATGAATAAAAAGAAATCCAAGGACGCAAGCCAAGACAAGTATATGTAAAAGACCAAATAGCGGAGCGGGCGATATATAATTTTTTAAGAGGAAATATAGCCCTGCAAAAACTGCTCCGAAAACGGCAAGTTTTATAATTAGAGTGAGAATGAGCCGTGTCTTTTTCTCTGCGCTATATGTTTTAAATTCTTTTGTGTGATGCATATTATTTTCGTTTTAGCTGATAAACTTTTAATATTTCCTTGGTGGCTTTATCTGTCTGTCCGCTCTTAATCTGATTAACAACACAATGACCAAGATGATTTTCAAGCAATATGTCCTCAAAGTTTGAAAGACCCTGCTTGATTGCTGAAGTTTGCGTAATGACATCAATACAATAACTATCGTTATTGATCATTTCTTGGATACCCCTAACTTGACCCTCGATTATTTTAAGTCGCCGGATAATTTTTTGCTTATCTTTATACATAAAATGAGTATACCCCAGAGGGGGTATCTAAGTCAATGTTAGCCCGCCAAAAAAATTCAGAAGCCCGCGCGGCGGGGATTGTTGTGCGCGCACAGGGCAGGCGGCGCTTTGCGCCGTCCGATTGCATTCAGGTTCAAAACCCTTTAGTTCTATTCTGGTGTCTGTATTGTACCAAGCTCGCACTTACTTTCAAAACAAATGATGTGGCACGCGCGGAGCGCGTGGTGGCTTGATGACAGGTACCCCAAATTTAAGACACATTTTCCGGTAAGATTAATAGTAAAAATAGTCGTATTAGTAATCTAACCAAAGAATATGTCTACACCTCACAATAAAATATCAATGGATCTGAGAAATCAGATATTAGAGAGAGTCAAAACATCTGGTAAATCAATAGCCGAGATATCAC
>Ga0209542_10007071_pt1 | contig 21518 bp, 24 predicted proteins | sample RifCSPhighO2_01_FD_184028 | JGI IMG/M metagenome (GOLD analysis project Ga0209542, IMG submission 184028) | Soil microbial communities from Rifle, Colorado - Rifle CSP2_plank highO2_0.1 (SPAdes) (version 2) | ecosystem: Environmental > Terrestrial > Deep subsurface > Rock core/Sediment ... | reverse complement strand
TTCAAATGTGGTTATATCCACAGAATCTTGTTCTAAATTGAATGACTGAACTTCAGCAACAGTAAGTGAATAGCTTGCTGTTCCTTTATTTGCAGAATTTGCTGAATCAGTTGCAGTTAAAGTTGCACTATAAGCTCCTTTAAGTGTAGTTGGAACTGGCACCTGAACTGTTCCTGTTTGTGTAGAACCAGCAGAAACTGTCAAAGATCCTAAATTGCTCACAGCAAACTTAGTTAATCCCTGAGTCATATCAGTGCTTGTAAGACCTGCAATAACTTCGCTTGCTCCAGTATTCTGTACAGATACACTGTACATAACTACATCTCCAGGATTTGCACTTGTTTGTGACCCTGGGTATGTAGGACTTGAAACGCTTACTACTAAAGCTGCGCTAACAAAGCTCAGACTTAATAGAAAAGCCGCAATAAACCCCAATAATATTTTTTTCATTTTGTTTCTAACCCCCATATGGTTTGTAATTATTATGTTGCTATTTTATAGTCATAAAAACATATATAAACCTTTCGGTGATTCATTTTTTCATTAAAATATACGCTTTAAGTAAGTAAGATAACACTCCTAATCCAAGGATTACTGCTAAAAATGCAGTTGTGTTTTCTAATAACCTGCTTTCAGCCTTATCTGTAGAGGATTTTATAACATTCCCGGTACTTTCCACTTCATTTCCATTTTCGCTTATGCCTGTCTCTCCTTTTACTGTCTGAGAAGCCTTTTCTTCGCATAACACTCCCACTTCCTTGGCAATACTATCCTTATCAACCCCATCATTGTAAACAACTTCTACTGTAAGCATTGTATTGTCATCTTTTGCTTTCTCCGGAACTTCAAATGAAAAAGTTTTAGTAATAGAGTCCCCATTCTTATCAAATTCATTAAGCTCAAGTTTGTCAGATTCTAATAAGATTCCCAGTTCATCATTTACAACCCTAAAGAATACGCTATCATCTTTATCCTTACCAAAGTTTCTTGCACTTACAATTACAGATCCTCTAGTGTTGCAGGTTAATGTTTCTGGAATTGAAACGCTTGTTAATCTTACATCTTCTTTCTCCCTGTTTACATCTAACCCTATGCTTTTTACTGTACACTGAGCACCCTCATTATTATCATCAAACGCCTTGATATACAGGGCTATTTTGTCATCTTCAACATCATCTGGAACAACTATTTCAAAGTCAAAGTCCTCTTTTTCTTCATCCCCCTTATCTAATTCAACAGAGTCTGCATTAACAGTTTCAACCTCATCATCTTTATCAATATTCCATAATATACCTTCTACTGTAATGTCCTTGCTACCTCCTTTATTCTTAACACTCACATCAACATCAATCTTATCTCCAGGTTTAAAATCCTCATTTCTGTTTGGTTCATTTATTGTTATAGAAATATCCTCTCCCTTTATCCCATTACTACAGACATCAGGAATAACTTCAATTTCAATAGGAATAAGCTCAGTATGGGCCTTATTCTCTACCTTAAATGTTCCACTATAAACCCCGGGTTTAAAATCTGTAGGAGCGGCTATTTTCAACTCTAAATGCTTTGATGCAGTAGGTAAGATGCTTAAAGATTTAAGGAAATTAAAGGAGATTTTATTATCCCCTGAAGAAAATCCTCCTTCTAAAATATGTTGTGTAACAATTGACACTTGTCCTTTGTTGGTTATCCCCAAATTTGTTACAAAAGAACCCCCATTCTGTATTAGCAGCCTAATCTGAGACATGTCTAATGTAAACCCTTCTTTTGTCACTGGTGGTGCTGCTTCCCCATCATCAGTAGGGCTAACAACAAAGCATGCTGGTTCAATAAGGTCTGCAAATGCAAGGTAGTCATCAAAGTCAATCACATTATCTTTCACCAAATCAAACTTACTTTCAAAATCACTACTAGAACTCTTTAATCCTAGCTTAGAGGAGAATAACAAAAGATCTTCATTACCCACACAAAAATCTCCATTAAAATCTCCATTTCTTATGCAAGATTCAAAATTTTCTAATGTTTCTAAGTTTATACTCTCTCCATTGTTATATATCACACTAGCAGTAATGTTATGTTTCCCTGGTTTGTTGGTAAACTTTATAGTCTGTTTATTACTCTTCCCTGGAGAAATCTTTTCAATATCTATCAAAGAGTCTATTCCAAGGGGGAGATAATTAACTTTCAATTGTAGGTTTCTTTCAGTTCTTATTCCGGAGTTTTGAATAATCACATCAAAATTAGACTCCTTTCCACACACCTCTCCATTATCCACATCAATGTTTGAGATAAAAACATCATGCCTTGCTTGCTGAACAGATAAAAATAACTCAAACCTCCTTGTTTGAGGGGCAACTACATCTCTTAAACTTTCATCAATATCAAACAAGTCCCCTTTAGCTTCTAACACAAGTTTATACATCCCTTCACTCAAATCACGAGGAATTGCCAAAGTATATTCAACTTGTTTATTTGCTAGGCTGCTTAAGCTAAATTCAGAGTCTATCACATCTTCAGTTATAATTCTTCCATCCCTCTCAAATCTCAAAGTTACCTCAATATCCTCAACTACAATATCAATTCCCTGCTCAGTTGGATGCCTGTTCAACAAAGTAGGGGTAATCTTAAACTCCGATGAGGTAAACACCCTTGGCAATGTCTGGTTATTATTTACCGCATTTACACTGCCTCCAGAATATTCAACATCAACATTGGAGAATCCAAAAATGGGTTTAACCTCTATTACAAATCTTTGAGTACTGCTCTTTGAGTCCGTAACTAAGTCTCTAACCCTCACCTCTACTTCATTATTTCCAATTTGTTGCTCAGTAGGTTTCCACTTGATTAATCCGGTAGAAGAATTAATACTCATTCCTATAGGAGAAGTTAACAAACTAAATAACAAATCATCGCCTTCTATATCAGTAGATTCAACATCATAAGTATATTCCAAACCAGCAATCCCGCTTTCAATAGCAGCAGATGTTATTTCAGGTGCATCATTGACAGGGTTAACAATTATTGAAAAAGTTTCTTCATCAGTAAGAGATTCATCACCAACTCTGACTGTAACATCAGCTTTTCCATTTAGGCTACTTCCAAGATTGGTACAATTAAGGAAGAATGTGGTACTAACCTCTTCTTCTGTTCCAACCAGTCCACAAGTTAACAAATTTAAAGGGTTAGCACTAAAACTGGTTATTGAGAATGTTAAGTCATCCTTAGCAGTTTCAGCATCAGAAGCATACTCTCTAAAGTCTATTAATCTTGAGGTCAATGCCTGATCCTCATCCAGGTTCAAGTTAGGGATGTCTAAGAGCATAGGGGAAGTGTTTCTCTTGCTACCGGGAAATCCGCCTAATTGTAGGCCCTGGATAAAATTACCCTGGGCATCTTTTTCCATAGTATACCCATTATTTTTTTGTACAAAATAATTAGGCCCTGCCTGATGCGCCTGAAAACTCATAAAACTAACTACTGTATTGGCTGGGTCTAACAATCTAATCTCCACATAAGGATTATTATCTGGTCCGATATCAGCTGTTTTGATAAATGGGATGTCAGAATCAACAGCTCTAAATCCATCCACACTTGCATCCCACACACCATCTTTATTTCCATACAGCTTGGCAAAACTAAACCCATCAGAATCTTCATCTCCTAACTGTTTTGCTACAACGATTGATTCATCCGGTTGTATGGTTATATCACCAAAATTATAGATTTCATTCCCATTTGTTCTAGTATTGACCCTAATCCTCCAAGAGGATAGATCCACAGCAAAATTCTCTCTGTTATACAGTTCTATCCATTGGCAACTTGAATCATTAGCACATCTATACACATCTTTTGCTGCTCCTGTCACTTCATTTGGCGGGTCATACATCAACTCATCTATCCCAACATTAGCAGCAGCATATACACTACTAGCTGAAAATAATACAAATAAAAGTAGTAATAATATTTTTTTCCCCAATTAAACCCCTCTAAAGTGGTTATACTAGTAAATTATTTAAAGCTTGTTGTATTTTTTAAATAATAAACTATATATTCTCCTTACAAATCCAATTGTTATGATAGAATACATCATTTTGGGGGTAATACAAGGGATATTTGAGTGGATCCCTATTTCAAGTGAAGGGATTATCTCTCTCACAAGCCAGATTCTAATAAAAGACATTAATCCGCTGGATCTGGCAATATTCCTCCATTTAGGGACATTATTAGCAGTAATACTGTACTTCTGGAAAGACTGGATAGCTGTTTTAACATTTAAAGATAAACCTCTTTTTAGATTCTTACTCATCTCAACAATAATCTCTCTAATAATAGGATATCCTGTTTACTCAATCATAAAGAATGCAGCAATTGGAGCAACTTTGCTGCTTGTTACAGGAATCGGGCTTCTTTTTACCTCTTATTTCCATAAACTCAAGATCTCCCCCAACCTTAGCGAAACAAATCTTGCAGTTATCACAGGATGTCTTCAAGGTTTGTCAGTTATCCCGGGGTTATCAAGGTCAGGTTCGACAATTTTTGGTTTGTCACTAGGTAAACTTTCTCCTCCTGACGTTTTAAAGTATTCTTATATGATGTCAGCCCCGGTAGTATTAGCTTCTGCCATCTTTGTATATCTCAAAAATCCTACGTTAAATAGTGGCTGGCCTTCTCTAATCTCAGGATTTATCATAGGGTTGTTAAGCCTGTCTTTCATAACAAAAGTTTCTAAAAAAATAAACTTCTCAACATTCGCTTTGGTATTTGCAATTCTATGCCTTATCGGAGCAGGAATAAGTTTTCTAATCTAGAACGCAAGTCTTTTTCTATACTTAAAGTAATAGTACAAAACGACAGCAGCTACAATTACAAGCAAAAACCTAGGATCTAAAACAATATCATCTAAATAACTGACTATTGAATCACCGTAGAGATATACTGATATGGCAACAGCAAAGAACCTTATTGCTCTTCCAGCTGCAGAGGCAATCACAAACTTTCTAAAGTTAATATAAAAAACTCCAGAGCCTATTGTAAATATTTTATAAGGCAAGGGAGTCATTCCTGAAATAAAAACTGCCCATGCCCCATATTTATCAAACAATCTATGGACTCTGTCTATTTTTTTCTTAGAAAACATCTTTTCTAAAACACTTTTTTTCCCAAAGTATCCGATGTAATACCCTCCAATTCCCCCAAGTATACTTCCTATAGTAGCCACTAACCCAATTATCAAGAACAAAGAAGGATTCTCTAGCGTAAGAACTATAATCAAAATGTCAGGAGGGACGGGAAAAAATATAGATTCAATAAAAGAGAGAATAAACAGTCCAGACAAGCCCCACGGAGCAAACTTTTCTTGTGTCCATATCACAAGCTCACTAAAAAAAATCATTTTTGTGCTTGAAATGCCAACAAGTCCTCTGTTGTAAGCTTTTGTTTCTTTTTTAATTTAGCTTCAACTTCTTTGGCCAGCTCATGTATCTTGATGACATTAAGAGAGTCTATCTTCTCCTTCTCCTTCTCCTTCTTCACCCTCTCTTTTTTCTTCATATCCCCTAATTTTTTAAGGTTATCTTTTAATTGGCTGTTACTTATGATATACTGCTGTTTTGTTTTTAAAAAGTTATCATAAACCTCTTTATGGCTCTTCCTTAATATTGTAATTGTTTTGGAGATCTCCTTAAAGTTTTTATAATCCCCGCCTTTCCTCATCTTTTGTAACATCTTGTGGTATTCATCTCCTGTTGTCTTGGATTTTTCCAGCATCTCTGAAACCTCTTTAATATCTTTCATTACCTTTTCAAGCTCGCTGTCTTTGCCAAAAATCTTTTTTAGGTCATTTATTTGTTTCATAAGCTTTTTCTCTTGAGATGGGGAAAGAGCTTCTGTTTCTATCTTACGCTCCAATTCCCCCACCCTCTTATGGATTCTTTCTGGATCCTTAATATCATACTTTTTTAGAATAAGCTTTTTCTTTTCTCTAAGCTCCTTGATTTTCTCAATCAGGTTTTTTACTTTTTTGTTTTCCTTGTCTCTCTTATTCCTTAGGGCTGTTGATTCTACATTATATTCATCTGTTTCACTTTTTAAGGATTTTATCTTGCCTACTTCTTCTCTAATCCTTTTTCTTAATTCATCTTGTTCTCTATAGAGCCTTTCCTTTTCCTCATTAAGGGATCTGGCTTTTTTTCTCAATTCGGATATGTCGATATTTTGCATTTTTTTATTTAAATAAAAAAGAAAGAAAAAGAAAAAGTTAAACCTATAGCAGATTTAACCGAAAAGTGAGCCCAAGCCTGCTGCAGCCTGTTCTTCACTCTTCTTTTCTTCTTCTTGGTCTTTTTTATCTTCCTTCTTTCCTTCTGAAGGAGATCCTGCGCTAGAAGCTGCTACAGGAGCAACCGCCGCTTCTCTAATCTCCTTTTCAATATCAACATCCTTTAAAGCAACTGCCAAAGCTTTTAATTTTCCTTCATCTGCTTCTACACCTGCTGCTTCAAGAATCTTCTTTACATTACCCTCATTGATTTCTTTTCCAGCTCTATGCAATAAAAGTGCTGCATATACGTATTCCATTTTCTTATAAACCTCCAATGAATATTATTTCCTTTTGCTCTGTTCTTTTCTCTTTATGTCTTCTTCTTTAAGTTTATTTAAAACTTCTTGAGCTTTCTCTTCAGCTTTCTTAGAGTAGACCTGTGACCTATCTTTCTTTTCTTCAGATCTGCTACCTTGTGTCTGCTGTTTTTCTTTATTTTCTTCCTTAGTCTCTATTTTTAATTCTTCTGGTTTCTTTTCTTCCATTCTTAATGCCTCTTCCTGTTCCACTCCCTTATTCTCTGTATCTTTTGGCTTTTCTCCATTACTAGGCTCAACATCTATCTCTAAGTTTATGTTTTTGGATAAAGCAAGCATTTCTCTTTGCGCCTTGCCCAGCAGGATTCTTATTGAATCCTTGGTAATGTAAGAAACACCAATTGCAAGTGAAACTGCCTCAAAGTGGGCCTTCCTTAAGTTGTTTAGATATTCTTCTTCATCTACATCTAATACCACTCGCTCATACACAATTCCTTCATCAATCGCAACAACAATATGTAAACCTACTTCAATTGGTTCAACTCCCAGCTTCGCGAGTATTCCTGCTGATTTAGGAGTTATCTCCTCCCCTTCTTTGGCCAGCACAGTTCTCCTTTTTACAACAACCTTTCCACCTTCCACAGCTGCAATTATTCCTGCTTGACCTAATTCTCCAATTATTGGTCCTGGCGAAAAATTAGTCGGACCTGGCTCTACAACTAAATCTGTAGGGGCTATTTGTCCTGGCTTTGCAGCAATATATGATTTAGATCGTTTAATGGATTTGTAAATGCTGAACGGATCCTTATTAGTAACTAGCAAAGCAGGCATGCAATTTTCAAGGTAAGGCTCTAATTTAGTTAAATCTCTTTTATCTTTTAATTGATTTATAGCTATCCTCAGAATTCTTTTTTTTGTAACTCTTATCTTAAGGTCTTTCTTCAGTTTTGTCTTAATTGATTGTAATTGTGCAGAAGGCAGATTAGTTAAGTCGGCTATGAGGATTACTTTATGTTCTTGTATCAATTTTTTTACATAATTGACTTCTTCCTTTTTCTTCTCTGATACATGAGTTGTTTGCTTACTCATTTTTTATCTCCTTCTTTGTTTCCTTTTTCTTAGCATCTTTGGCTTTTTTATCTTCTTTTTTAGTTTTTTTCTTAAGTCTGTCCTTGCCTTTTAATTTAGCTTCAATCTCCTCTTTCTTCTCCCCAATCTTGATCGCAGGGCTCATTGTTGTTTTTAATAAAACATTTTTGACATTGCCTTCTTCTTGAGGTAATGAGGGGACTAAACTATTGTAAACAGACAATATATTTTCAGCTAAATCTTCATCCCCCATATCCTCGCTTCCGATAGAGGCCTTTATTATAGGCTCTTTCTTTGCCTGTAATCTTACTGTTTTTTGCAATTTTGCAGAAATTACATTTAAGTTAGCCCCGGGGGCTACGACACACCCTGCTTTAGGATTAGGCATCAATCCTTTTGGTCCAAGAGTTCTACCAAATGTAGTTGCTATCTGTGTCATGATATTAGCCTGGGCCACGAAGACATCAAACTTTTTAGTTAAAGCATTTATCAGTTCAGGATTAGCTTGATATTTTGGAAAGTCTTGCTGCACAACAATTTCATCAAAAACTTTTGCAGATTCTGCAAGCTCAGATCCAACCAAGGCGCAAATTTTCAATTTCTTTTTTCTAGGATGGGGCAATACAGTATACTGGTCTATTTGGCTGTCTTGTTTTTTTACATTGATTTCTTTAAGATTAATAATGAGGTCTACACTCTGTTTAAAATTTCTTTTTTTAGAGAATTCCCTTAAAACTTTTATAGTCTCTAATACTTTGCTTTTTTCCATTTATTCCCTCCTACTTAAAGTAGTGTTAATGGGTAAGATAAGCTGAATAAATAGTATTTATAAATATTTCTAATTCCCTCTCTGTCTTAAACTCGGGTGCTAATTAAAGGTGTCGTATTCGGGGGGTCGGTATGGCTTTTTAGTTTGAAATCTTCTCGAAAAATTTTTGAGAGGCTTAGAAGAGGTTATTGAACAGTAAATTTCCTCTTTTTCTTTTATTTATACTTTCTAGAATTTACATTAAAATTCAACAAACTCTTAGTGCTTGTTGAGTTCTTTCTTTTAAAATAGTATATCTGTCAGTAACACCATTAGGCATGCTAAGTATGTGTTCTTTTTCCATAACTCTCTCTTCAACAAACACAGTCCCATCTGGAAACTGCCTTCTTGTAAGATCCACATCTCCATCTTTTAGCCTGTTAAAGAAATGAGGTTCTCTGCCTCCATTAGGTGTAATAGCAAAGCAGAAAATAATATCTCCCCCAAAATAATCTTTTACAACAAGAGAAGTAGCGGTGCACTGCCCGTTAGCTGGATTATCCCTGCTCCATCCTTCCCTCATAGAAGAGTAGCAAGTATCTCTGCCCCATGAACTTTCCAGGCATAATTCTAATTCCCTTAAATTCATAAAAAAAATAAAGAGATAAAATATTTAGGTTGCATTATTTTTTCCTTCTGTCGTATCTTCTCCAAGCTTTTACTGCAGCTTTTGATCTTGTCTCCAGTCTTCTTAAAACTCTAGTTCTTAATTCAGAAGCACTTATTGTTTTTCTTCTCTTTAGGCTTTCTACAATTCCGCTTGCTATTTCCTTGCAGATTTCTTTCCTTTTTACTGCAGAAACTTTAGCTTCTCTAGTTGCTTTGTCTATCGCTCTTTCAATCTTTGCTTTACTAAATTTCTGCCTTCTACAATCTTTTTTTATAACAGTATCAACCATAAAATCACCTCTAAAAAATATATGTGTAAGTAATATATAAACTTAATCTTTAAATATCAGATAAACATACAGCTCTTCAAAAAATAGTTTCTTCTTTTCTAAGCAGTCAAACTTGTATCCTCCCTCTTTTAACATTTTATCAATTTTATCCTTGTGGGTCAAAGAGCTAAACACAGTCAGTATCTGTCCTTTTTTATTCAGATAACTTTTTGCACTTGCAAGGAACTTGCCTAGCAGTTCATATCCTCTTTTTCCTCCGGTAGTTATCCTCCTGGTTTCTTCATCTTCCATTTCATCTTCAGGGAGGTAGGGGGGATTAAAAACTATCAAATCAAATTTTTCATTGACATTTGAGAATAAATCAGAAACCTTTGCCTTAATGCCTTTTGATTTTACATAGTCTATAACTTCTTCATTAATATCTACAGCCAAGACATCTACTGCTCCAGATCTTATTGCTGTCTCAGCTAATATCCCAAATCCAGTTCCCATATCTAAAACTCTTTTGTTTTTAGCTAACCTCTTGATGTGTTTAACTAACAAAAAAGAATCTTCGTCAGGTTCATAAATCATGTTAATCTTAACTCTTCATTAGGTCGCCTCATCTTTGCAATCTCCAATACTCTTCTAACCTCCGCTAGATTTGAACCATCGTACTTTACCAGGTTAGGGTGGCTAAATCCTCTATTATACTCATAAACTGGCATAATAACTAAGCCTCTAGGTCTATGCGCTAACCATTCTGAGATATATCCAGGATAATCATCTACCAAAAATTTTCCATAAACTAATCTCTTTTCCTGGGTAACCGTCACACCCGCATCAGGAACATGCCTCATCACCCACTCCACTTTTTCAGTCCATGAAGGAGTAGCAAGAATAGGCCCCTTTGTGAGTATATGGATTGTAAACTCTAATTCTCTTGCTGCTTTCAGTACATCAAAACCAGCTTGTAGAACTTCAAGACTTCTCCACCACCCAGGTTGGTTTCTTATTAACCTAATCCTTCTATGGATGAACTGCGCATTTTCTCCCCAAGGAGAATAAGAGGGGTCATTCGGTCCAGCGATGCTTGCTAAATCTCTTCCAATAGCTCCGCTATAATCTGCAAGAGTATCATCTAAATCAAACAGTCCTATATTTTCATCTAGATTGCTCATTTTAACACATTAAAATATTCTCTAACTCTCTCCACAATAGAGTTAAGATAATATTTCTCTATCTTCTCTTCAAATATCTTATCTAAACTCTCATTTTCACTTACTCTGTACTTATTTTGCACGCTTTCAATCAGAAACATCTCCTTTAATCTTCTCAGCTGCCTTCTTATATTAGAAGAAGCTACACCTTTTACAGGCAGTTTTCTTTCATTTCTGCTTTTTATTACTACTACTTCAACCTGCTTAGAATCTAACGGTTCACCAGATTCTAATATTGTGTGAAAAACATCTACTATCACATCTCTTGAATCCCCTGGTTGCAGTAACCCGATAGACAAACATATTTTTTTTACTAATTCTCTCCTGTCTAAATCAATCGGCTTTTCATACTTCCTCAAAGTTATCTCGGCCAAAGGAGCATCTTTAGAAATTGTTTTTGGCATAAACAGCTATATTTATCCCTCATATTTAAATATGTTTATTCTTTTTTAGTTCTCATGAAAATAAAAATAAAGGGGTCAGAGATAGAGGCTATAGCAGAGTTATATAATACAAAAACGGCCAGAGCAATATACGAGATTTTGCCAACTAAAGGAATTGCAAACACATGGGGGGATGAGGTTTACTTTTCAATACCCATCAATTTAAAAAGTGAGAATGGGAAAGAAGAAGTAGAGACAGGGGATGTAGCTTATTGGCCGCCAGGAAAAGCATTTTGTATCTTTTTCAGCAAAACCCCTGTAAGCACTAATGAAAAACCAAAAGCAGCCAGTCCGGTGAATGTATTCGGTAAGATTAGAAATGACCTGCATACATTTAAAAATGTTAAAGATGGAGAAATAATAATGCTGGAAACAGTAAATTAGAAACTTTTTTAAGTTTCCCAAGGAGAAAATTCATATGTCAGAGGAAGTCAATAAAAGAATTGAAAAATTAAAGGGGATTCTTGGCAGTTCTAGCAGTGATCTCAATTTTAAATACATTGCCATGTATATTATTGCTATTTTTATAGTATATCTAATATTTCAAAAAAATTTTGTAGTTGCAAAAACCTTTCTTTTCATATGGATCCCTATCATTTCAGTAATTCTTATCTTTTTTAATAAATACTCAGCTGCAATACTTGCCACTATAATTGGATTTAGCTCTATCCTGAGATTGCAAATACTGCCTAATTTAATCGATGTGACAACTGGAAAATATATCCCAGCAGATCCAGATGCTCTTTCATTCTTAAGGTATGTAACAGAAGTAGTGAACACGGGAACTTTGCCTGCAGTAGACGTTCTTAGGTACTTCCCGCAAGGATACAACAACTTAGCAGAGTTTAGTTTTTTAGCTCACATCATCGCCTCTGGATATAGTGTTGTTCATGCATTTGTGTCCTCTCTCACAATAGAACTAGCCCATGTAGCTTATCCAGCATTTTCTTTTATTTTCATATTGCTTTTCTTCTATCTCTTGGTAAAAAGGCTTACTAACAATAAAGTAGCTTTATTGTCTACTGCAATCTTATCAGTTATTCCTGTATTTTTGTTTAGGACATTAGCCGGGGTTTCAGATAAAGAAGCAATGGGATTAGTCTTTATGTTTGCTGCTATTTATTTTTATGTGGCCTCATGGCAAAGCAAAAATACAAAAATATCAATAGTTCATGCACTATTAGCAGGATCACTTACAGGTATGCTGGGGCTTACTTGGGGGGGAGTTAGTTTCTTGTTCATACTATTTGCAGTATTCACCTTAACTCAGATTATCATAAATAAATTTGGCAAGAGGGATTTTTACACTTATGCAGGATGGATGATAATATCTATAATCATCCTTAACCAGTTTTATCCCTCTAGATTCTCGCTAAATACTCTTCTCACTTCTCTGACAACATTAGTAATGCTTGGTACCTTCTTATTCTCTTTAACTCACTTTATGCTGGTCCATCTAAAACTATTTGGAGTTTACAACAAATTAAAAGAAAGGTTTCCACCATGGGTAATAAGCGGGGCAGTAACATTTGTTTTAGGGATAGCAGTATTAACCATCATTTATGGACCAAATTTTATCATAAGTAGGATAACTGAAACAGTGACTTCATTATCCAGGCCTTTTGGAGGAAGCAGGTGGGCGATAACTGTCGCAGAATCAAATCAACCCTTCTTCAATGGAGGTTCATTTTCATGGACAAACCAAATAGGCAATAATTACTTTATAGCTCTTTTTATGGCAGGAGTTGTAGCAATATTCTACAATCTAACAAAATCGATAGGAAAATATAAAACTCAGTCAACAGCGCTTTTTGCTTTATTCCTAATCGGAACAGTAATGAGCAGGTACTCAGAAGGATCTACTTTTAATGGTGAAACCACAATTTCTCAGATTACTTATCTTGGTTCGCTGGCTGGATTATTCATCATGTTGGCTATTGTTTCTTTTGTGTTATTCAGGAAAGATAAGGAGTTATTTGAAAAAATGCAAAACTCAAATAGAGAGCTTATGTTCATCATAGTGTGGTTTATCTTAATGGCAATTGCTGCAAGAAGTGCTATAAGGTTGTTCATAGTTTTTGCTCCAGTAATCTCAGTCACATCAGCCTTTTTTATCGTATCAGTATACGAATATTTAACAAAAAAAATAAAAGAGCAGAAAGATACATTTTACAAAGGTGCAATGGCTATAATACTCATAGCCTTTATTATGACTATTATCTGGCCTGTTGGATCCAATGTTTCAGCTATTCCTGTGATAGGAAATGTGCCAGTAATAAGCAGTGATGGAATTCTATTCAAATACGCAAAAATATCCCTAAACAATGCAAGGGGCACTGGATCTGTTTATGACCAACAATGGCAGAGAGCAGGTGAATGGGTAAGGGCTAACTTACCTGGTAGTGCTGTGTTTGCTCACTGGTGGGATTATGGTTATTTAGTGCAAACAGGATTTGAAAGAGCTACATTAACTGATGGGGGAAATGCGATAGGCTCAAGAAACTATTTTTCTGGAAGGCATTTGATGACTGCCCAAAATGAAACAGAAGCATTAGAATATATGAAAACATATGGTGCAACACATCTGCTCTTCGTAGTTGATGAAGTAGGGAAATATCCCGCCTTTTCATCAATCGGTTCAGATGTAGATTATGATAGATATTCTCAAATCTCATCTTTCAGCCTAGATACAACACAAACACAGGAAACAAGAAATTCTACTATACTTTTTTACAGGGGAGGAGCTATGATTGAAGATGATATAACCTACAATGGCGAGGTCTACCCTGCTGGAGTTTCAGGAATAGGAGCAGTAAGGTTATTAATAAGCAATGATGGAAGCACAATAGGTGTTCCTATAGCTGTAGTGGTTAGTCAAGGAAAACAAGCAGAGATTCCATTAGGGTGTTTGTACCTAGGGGAGAAAGTTTATACTTTCGAAGAAGCGCCATTACAGGGCTGTTTGAGAATAGTTCAGGGTATACAGGAAAGCCAAGGGGTAGATCCTATAAGCAGTGCTCTTTATTTATCCCCAAGAGTAAGACATTCATTGTTTGGAAGATTATACCTTTTAGATGAACAGATAAAAGGTTTCAACCTCGTTTACAAAGATGAGAGAGTCCCATTCGCTTATTACAACGGAAGGCTGATAGGTCCGATAAGGATATGGGAAGCAGAGTATAGTGATAAAAATATTAGAACAGTTCCAGAATATTTAAAACCTGAATTACCGGACCCAAGAGTCAACGAGGTAAGGAGGGATTTCTATGAAAGCCGAGCTGAGGGATAAGGTATTAGTTATTCCCATAATATTGTTGTTTGTATATCTTTTATTTAGATTAGTCGATACCTCAGCCATGATTAATAACTTCCCATTTGATTATGCAAATGACCTGTCTGCTCATCTGGCAAAATTGTTTTTTCTTAATGAATATGGGGTTCATGAAGTAGTTCCTTATTGGTATAATGGGTTTAACTATAACCTCTTTCAATCTTATCCGCCGGGATATTATTATGCAGCCCTTCCTCTATACAAGATTCTTGGAAACGTTCAGTTAGCAACATATGTTTTCTTGCTACTCATCTACATTTTTGGATTTGTAGCAGTTTATTTCTTAATGAGAGATATAAGCAAGATAAAAAGAATAGCTCTATACCTGTTCTTTTTTGCAAACCCGATTGCAATAGGATACCTGTTAAGACTTGGAAAGCTTCCAGAAATTACCGGATGGTTATTAAATCTAATCATATTTGGAATATTAATTTATTATAAAGACAGACCATTAGATAGAAGATTTCTATTTTTTATTCCAGTATACTCTGCATCCTTGTTGTCTAATGTTTCCTCATTCATAGTAATGTCCCCTCTTATTTTTGGATTCTTTTTAATGAAATCAAAAAAAGAAAAGATATACATAGCATTAAGCGCTGTTGCAACCTTAGTCATAACTTCTTTCTGGTGGATCCCTTTTTATTTAAGTTCTTTTAAAAGTTCCCTGGGAAGCGAGGCTAAGTACACATACTGGCTAATAGAAAATGCTCCAAATACTTTTTTTACTTTTACCATGGACAAATTAACAACTTTTGTCACATCTTCTTTGCTGATAATCCTTTTTTATTTTTACATCAGGAATAAGCCTAAAAAGGAGCTTCTTCTATTCCTGCCAATAGTTATAGAAGCATTTTTAATACTAACAAAAATAATTGTCTATTTTCCTGTCTATAACCGGCCTCCTCCGGATACATTCAACATCGGGTTTATACTGATAGCATCTTATTTTTTCCTGACAACAGACTATCCTGAGAGGATAAGGAAAATGATGAGCTCTTCGTTAGGCATAGTTTCATTTTCAGTTATTATACTGTTGATAACATTTACCTCTCTTGAAATAACTCCAACCTACCCAAGGTTAGGCAGCATAGAAAGAGAAACGATTGGGTTGCTTCCTTTTGTAGAAGGTAACTTTATAGTATTGGAGGATAATGTAGGAACATACGGTTCTTCTTATTCTAGGGCATATTATTCTTACGCTCCCATTTACTACAACATAACAACAATATCGGGATGGATAGACCAAATGCTACTAGAAAAAGATGCTGAACAAATAAACAAATTATTAAATGGGTACACGGAGATGTCTTCTGAGGAAATATTGGAGAGGGCGAGGAATCTCCATGTAGGGAGTATAATCTTATACGATGAAGATTGTGCCAGGATGGAAGAAGCCTCACTAATAGTTAAAAAAACAGAGCATGTATGCTTGATTTACACATGAAATGCGACAATTGCAAATCAGAGAATATAAGAATATTATACAGCCTTAGCTACATGGATATTAATGAATGTAAAGAATGTGGGTTGAGATTTACTGACCAAAGCAAAATCCCTAAAAGCCTTTACACTGAAAATTACTTTAAGAAAACAAACAAACACTTTTTTGAAGATTCTTGGGCAGACTATGAAACTAAAATAAAAACAAGCAAAAAATTAAGAAGATTTAAGGACACGCTTAAAAAACTTGAAAAATACACCAATAAAGGGAATCTCCTTGATGTAGGGTGTGCAACAGGGGTTTTTTTAGATATAGCGAAAAAAACGGGATGGAAACCTTATGGTGTTGAGATCTCTAAGTTTGCTTCAGAATACGGAAGAAAGAACTTTAATCTTAACATACAGACAGGAGATTTGTTAAACGCCAGATTTAAAGAAAATTTCTTTGACTTAGTAACAATGTGGGATGTGATAGAACATGTAGAAATCCCTTCTAAAACCCTTATAATGTTAAATAAGATAATAAAGAAAGGGGGGGTGCTTTTCCTGCTAACAACAAACGATGATAGCCTGATGGGGCACCTAGCCCATACATTTTATAAACTTAAAATAAAAAAATTTGCAGAACTAATCCACCCAAAACATCATAATTACCATTTTACAAAAAAAGTTTTGATAAACATGTTAAACAAAAGTGGCTTTGAAATAGTTTACACAAAAAAAAGCGAAATGCCCTTGGAAAATATTATTCAGGGTCAAGTAGTAAAAGCTATGGCTACAGTTTTGTACTTATTTTCAGGTATGCTCAGACAGCAGCACGAAATTATAATAATCGCAAGGAAAAAATGAATCTAAAAAAATTCAAGAATGAGATTTTGGACGCTCCTTTTTTGTTTAATCTAGTAAGAAGCATTCTTATTGGTGGAAAAACCAAAATGTACACCCAGATAAAAAATGCAGTAAATGCAAACCCCAATTCCAGAGTGCTTGATGTAGGGTGTGGAACAGGAGAATTTGCTTTCTTGTTCAATGAATCTGTTGATTACACAGGGATAGATCTAAACAAACATTTCTTAGCCCATGCCTCATTAACTTATAAAAATCAAAATAAAAGGTTCATCCAGATGAATGCCGCTAAAATGGATTTTAAGCAAAAAGAGTTTGACATCGTGCTATTGCTGAGTTTTATGCACCATTTTCCTGAAGAAACTCTAAACAAAATATTAAAAGAAGTAAACAGGGTTGCAAAATCAAGAATAATTGTCCTAGATCCAATCCCAAGGAAATATAATCCATTGAGCAAGCTGTTCTATGCTCTGGATAGGGGTGATTTTATAAGAAACAAAAAAGAACAATTAACAGTCTTGGATAAACATTTCAAGATAGAGGGTTATAAAGAGTTCAAAACAGGGTTATATACCCTTTCAATAATTCAGTGCTCTCCTAATCCTCAGCCAAACACCAGTCTTCAATGAGGGAGGATAGTCTCCAAAAAGCTTAAAAGAATTCTATTTCTTTTTGTTTGTATGAAAACAACAGTAGATATTGTAGTGCCAGTCTATAATGAACAGAACATCCTGGAAAAAAGCATCTCTACTCTATGCGACTTTCTTGAAAAAAACTTTAAACATTCATGGAGTATAATAATAGCGGATAACGCTTCAATAGACAGAACCCTGGAAATAGCCAATTCTTTAGCAAAAAAGTACAAAAAGGTAAAGGTGCTCCATTTAAACCAAAAAGGGAGAGGCAGAGCATTAAGAATAGCATGGACTAAAAGTGATGCAGATATTGTAAGCTACATGGATGTAGATCTGTCCACAGATTTATCTTTCTTTCCTGTAATGGTAGATTCATTATTGCAAGGGTACGATGTAGCTACAGGTTCAAGATTGATGGAGGGAGCAGAAATAAAACGTTCATTTAAGAGAGAGTTGCTTTCCCGTGGCTATAATGTGCTTGTAAGATTAATCCTTGGTGTGAACTACAAAGACAGCCAGTGCGGGTTTAAGGCTGTAAAAAGGGAAATAGTAAACGATGTGGTCCCTGAAGTAAGGGACAATGCATGGTTTTTTGATTCTGAACTATTGTTTAGAGCTCATATGAAAGGATACAAAATAAAAGAGATCCCGGTTAAGTGGATAGAAGATGAAGACTCAAGAGTAAGAATATTCTCAACAGTAACGAATTACTTAAAATCCATAGCAATTCTAAGATTAGAGTATCTTTTTAAGAGAAGAAGAAAAAGGTAAAGTTTTATTAACCACCTTTATCAGTTTTCCCTCATGTTAAAAGCAGATATGCACATGCATTCAAAAGAGGATAAAAAAGATATAGTAGAATATACTGCTAAGGAGTTAGTAGACCATCTAGCTTCTCTCAACTTTGATGTGATGGCCTTTACTTTTCATGATCAAAGCTTTAAGTCCGAGGAAATAGTAGAATATGCAAAATCAAAAGGAATTATAGTAATCCCGGGAATAGAAAGGAGAATTGAAGGAGTGGACATTCTTATGTATAATGTAGAGCATGATAAAGCTATGAAAGTAAAAACATTAAAGGACCTAAAAAATGTAAAAAGTGAAAAATCACTTATAATCGCCCCGCATCCTTTCTTCTTTATTAGCTCAATAGGAAAAGATATAGAAGAATATATTAATTATATAGATGGAATTGAACATTCTGCTTACTATACAAACCTTTTAAACAGAAACAAACCTGCGCTAAAAATAGCGAAGAAATACCACAAGCCAATGGTTGGGAATTCAGATGCTCATTATCTCTACCAAATAGGAACCAATTATACATGGGTGGATGCAGAAAAAAACATAGAGGGAGTAATAAGAGCAATCAAAAAAAATAAAATCCAGTTAAACACGCAGCCAATTTCACTCTTTAAATTCATAAAGATATTTGCTAACCTAATATTCCTTGCGCCCCTTAAAGGGCTAAAGAGGAAGGCCTAATTCCCTTGCTTGTATCAATAACCTTAATCTTGTGCCCGAATTCTAAAGCTTCCACATGGCATGTATCAAATATCTCAGCATCCAAATTATCCCTCACCTTAGATTTGCTATATCCTCTCCTCTCCAGTCTTTTCTTTAAAATTTTTATATCGCACTTAGTGATAATGCACAGCTTAACATATTTCCTGGGAACATAATGACTCAAATGACCATCAATTACTAATGTTTTGGTGGATTTCTTAATTAAACCAACTAAGACTTTACTTAACTTGTCAGTATCAACTATAAAAGATTTCATCTTTTTGTCATAGCCTTCAACCAGCCCAAATTCATTAATCACATTTTTAGTACCTACATACTCACAGCCACTTTTTTTAGAAATCAGCTTAGCAACTTTTGTTTTCCCGGTTCCAGGGCACCCGCTGACAACTATAGCTTTTTTCATTTTAATCTACAGTAAATAATTGGGAATCATGAACATCCCATAGCCCAATTCTTGCTCCGGCATCCAGCCATCCATGAGCATAGTTCAGAGCAGCAAAAGCATTTACAGTATCTCCTTTTTCATAAAAATGCTTTGCATCTTTAATATACCTCTCTACCATGTCTAAACAATCCTCTCTTTCTTTTTTTAATTTGGTTCTATTTCCCGCTTTCTTAGCCTTTTCAAAAGCCTTTTCAGTAACTAAAAAATATTTCTTAATTTTTTCCTCTGTTATCTCTCTCATTTTTTTCAGAAAAGAAACAGGGTTTTTAAGCTTAATCTATTTTCAAAGATTGCTGTAAATCCCTAAAACATAAGCTAAAGCCTGATTCGCTTTCATAGGCTTAACCTTATCAGGCCCTAAACTAAATGATACATCCAGACTATCTCTAGTTTTCTGGCTCAGCCCATAAGTATCATTTCCAAAAACAAACAATAGCTTCTTTTTATTGCCCTTAACAAACTGAACAAATTCATTCTCATTTTTTTTAGAATGCTTTGAGAAACCAATTTTAACATAATCAAGTTCTTTTAAATCTTTAATAACTTCAACATTAAACTCAGATAACTTTCCTTTAGTTAGCTTCTTAGCCTTGTTTAATAAAGTTTCAAACTCTGTTTTATTATCATGTATAACTTTAAACTCTAGATTAAATATTAAGCATAACCTCAAAAAATCACTGATTTCCTCAACTAATCTGGGATTTTCAATTAAAACAGTTAGGTTATTCTTAGGTTTATTCTTTATTTCTTTATAGGTGAATATCCTGTATTTAATCTTTCCTTCTTTAAACAATTCAATTAACACATTATTTTCAGAGTTTTCATTCAATTTTTTATTAACAACGAGATATAATTTCTTCTTTATAGTTCCTGAAGGAATCTTAACATAGCTTTTAACTCTTAAATTAAACTCATTAAATTTTATCTTACTAATGTCTTTCCTTAAATCTTCTAAACTAAAGAAATTTTCATTTTCTAAAACTAAGACTTTATCAACTTCTTCTAATTCAACTTCATTATCTGTATTAATTCTTCCAGTTAACTTATCAATCTCAAAGGATTTTAATTTTCTTTTTAACTTGCTTAAGTCAATTTCAAATTTATTCAAAATAAGGCTATATTTCATAATCTGGTTAGTATTATTCTATTTTTAATATTATCCCCAAAATCCTTTCAGCGATAAAAAAGTATTCTTAATTTAACTCACCGAGCAAATTTTCAATTATTTCTTCAATTTTTTCCTTATTAGATTTTATAAAAGATTCTTTTACCATAAAACCTTCATAAGAAATTCTATTCCTAAGATCTCTTAATTGCTGTAAAAATCTCCTTGTTTGCTCTGTAAGCTTATACTTTTTAGAAACATAATCAATAAGTTCTTGGTGGGCGCCTTCTCCTCTGGCCTTAACTCCATCTTTAGAAGCAATAGCTTCTAGTAACTGATGAATTATACCATAATAGTCTAACAAGGTATTTGTAGGATATTCTTCCATATTGGTGTTATTCAATCTCTTTAAAGTTATCTCGGCCATATTCATTAAAGATTTTGATTTTTCTTTATTTTCTCTAATCTTTGTTATCATTTAATACCCCTCTAAAAAGCCTGATAAGACAATTCCATTTATAATATTATTTTTTAATTCTTTACTCAAATCTTTAAAATTCTCCTTGAAGAATAAATGAATTTTCCTGTTTAATATTTTTTCAAATTTGCTTAAGTCTAAATCTATCTCTTTAGATTCTATAAATAAGTCTATATCACTTTCTTCATCATCCTCACCAATTGAAGCCGAGCCATACAAAACAATTGATTTTGGCATTATTTCATCCTCAATATATTTTACACACCCTAAATTAAGAATTAAAACAGTGTTTTGCTGCTTTAATAGCTTAAAGTTCTGATTTATACTTGCTTTATGCCCCCCATATAGCCCTTCTTTTGATTTTAAAACTAAATTCTCCTTTATTAGCTCATCTAAATGAATTTTTACAGATGGAACAGCCAACTTACTCAATCTTGAGATTTCTCTTATATGAAATATTTTATTAGGGCATCTAAAAAATAATTCAAGTATTCTATATCTGCTATATTTTTGTATCATATGGTATATTAATATTACAGGTGGTATATAAATATTACTGTTTTATTAAATTACCCCCAAACCCTTAAAAACATCATTTTTACCCAATCTTTATGAGATATGCAAGACAAGAAAAGTTGATAGGTAAACAGGCTCAGAAAGAACTCTCTAAGAAAACAGTAGCTATTGTAGGCTTAGGAGC
>Ga0209542_10007070_pt1 | contig 21519 bp, 29 predicted proteins | sample RifCSPhighO2_01_FD_184028 | JGI IMG/M metagenome (GOLD analysis project Ga0209542, IMG submission 184028) | Soil microbial communities from Rifle, Colorado - Rifle CSP2_plank highO2_0.1 (SPAdes) (version 2) | ecosystem: Environmental > Terrestrial > Deep subsurface > Rock core/Sediment ... | reverse complement strand
GATGAAAAATCTCATATTTCATCCAGAACACGGTCTTATAAGAGAATATCCTTGGCTTACAAGGGAATGGGTCATTGACAAATACAAGAATGTAATCAAGAGGGAAGGTAACCCTCCAGGCCCTGCTGCCTGGATCCACCCAAGAAAATATTATTATGCTTTTATTATAATCAACATAGAAAAGGCAAACATAAGATTGGCTAGTGGCGCTGAATTAGAGGATACGACATTTGACGTTAATTCAATTGTCGTGACGGAAAATGTTCTTGTAACAAAACTATTGGAATTACTTGCGAAGCGCGAGGAAATGAACAGATACATAGACCAGCTGTTGGGAATTCATAAGGAATTGTCAGGAAAGAAAATGGAAATAGGGAAACCGTCGTTTGCCAAGCAAACATTTGAGAATTTCTTTGATTTCTTCGGCATGCGTTTTGCCCTTCTAAAGCGCGGGCCTTATGAAAGAGACATAGAAAACAGAGTTGTGAGATTTCTGATACAGCCTATGGCAAATACAAGATATGTGCCGATAGTTAATTTCATAAAAAGAAAATCCGGTATAGGTGAATAGTCATGTACAATTTCATTCTCGTAATTGTAATATATTTTAAGGGAAGATATCGAGGAAAAGAAACCGGAGGTGTCTTGTCTGCCCTATAAAGTAGGAATTTCAAGCGGCTGGTGGGGCATTGCCAAAGCCCCTGAACTATTGGGCATACCGATGAAGATAGGAGGCTTTGGCGCGACTTCTGGCGTTCAATTCAATCAGATAGATCTTGATACAATACTTGAATTTCTGGAACCCAATCTAAAAAAATTAACAGAAAGGATGATGAAAGAACTGAACATGGAAGTAGGTCTGCACGGTGAAGTAAGAGAAGTAGTAGCACTGGAATCTGCTGAACGCAGGTACTGGATCCAGAGCCATGATAGATTTATTACTACCCTAAAGAATTCTGCAGAACTTAATTTCATTTATGTAAATATGCATCTTTCCATAACTATCCAATTATTCCAGGAAGAAGCGAGGATAAGACCTTTTGGTTTTCAGTACCAGGTTGTTGACTATCTTGGGAGACCTTTTCACAAACTAGCTGAGGAATCACCAGCTGTGAAAAATTATATAATTAGATTATTAAGCAGAGAACGTTCAGGGATGGCTGGACAGATAAGCAGTGAAGAAATATACAAAAAAAAAGAAGAAGACTATAACAGAGAATTAGATGGAGAAATAAGGGAAGAAGCGATAAGAAGAATTAGAGCAAGAGGACTTCCCGATAATCCCGATATAGTAGACGGGGAGTTTGCACAGATAGTAAGAGAATGGAGAGCTTCTGGAAAACTTAGAGAAAGACAGACACAATTCTTATATAGCGTATGGAAAGATTCTACGTATGCACAATATATCTTAGAAGCAGGAGAGATAGATGCATATATGTGCGTCGCGATGTACATGATAGAATCAGGAGATCCTTTGTGGTCTAACATTGTTGGGGCTGGCTATAGTGGCAATCCCCAAACAGATGCAGAAAAGGCTTATATAGAAAAACAGTCTGAATTCTGTGCTGCTGTTTCTGCAAAATATTTAGAAGGTCATTTGTTGACAACTGAGGCTGGTCCAAATAAAGACCAGATGAAAGGGATGAGTGCGAAACAATGGCTGGAGAAAAGTAAACTAACTTTATGCCTAGAAACTCCCCAGACAGGAGAAGGGACAGAAGGACTTAACAGATTTTTTCATCCTTTACATGCGTATCACTTATTGAAAAAATTCAATTCAGAACATATAAAATTCTGCCTCGATTTTGAGCAGACCATGGGACAGAGAATTGACGTTGACAAAGATTTTTTGGACAAGGCGCCGAATGATTTTGGCAAATATACATTCCTTATTCACACTGGCGAACCTGTCCCATATTTCGGCACTGCTCACATACCAATAATGTTCGGCGGGAGAGGGCAGGAAACAATTTACGGATGGCTCTTCAAACTCAGGAAAAAGGGGTTCAAGAACGGCTACATACTATTTGAAAGAGGCGGCGGTAGAGGAGGCGGAGGAAAAACGATGGCCGAAGTATTCGAATGGAGTGTATGGGCATTGAGGCAGATTGTAAAATACTTAGACCAAGACATACCTTTAGATAAATTGCCTCCGGAATTCTATGGAATGAGCTTTGAAAACAAGGAAACATACGCATTGCAGAAGGTTGTTGTCACGAACCACGCCTGGGATCCGCTGTTCGATGTAATAAATATACCTGAAGAAAAGCACACATTCCTCAGCAAAGCTGCTGTTGACAAAGGAAAAAGGGAAGAGTGGGAGAGGAGAAAGTTCAGATAGAAGAGCAGAAACCGATGCTGTATCCCGATACCAAAGATACATGCAAAATCAGAAGATTTTGCTGTACAGGTGAAGTTTGGAAAACTTCACCATGTATCGGAAAGCTTTCGTTTCTCTCCCTTTACCCTCATTTCCTATCTAAAGATATTATTTGGAAAACTGTATTGTGTTAACTTTATTTACCCTATACGCATAATAGTTACTTATGAGTATTTTCAGTTCAATAAAGGGCAGGTTCAGAAAGAGTGGAGATGAAGATTTTTCTGATTTGAGAAGCAGTGTTCTTGATCAGCCACCACCAATACCTTCAAGGAACATGGAACCACCACCACCGAAATTTTCAAGATCCGTTCAGGACGATTTTGGTCCTAGAAATTCTAGATTCGAAGATCCAGTATCTAGATTCAATGATTCACCTGGTTTTGGAGATACACAATCCCCACCACCATTTCCTTCAAGAGAAAGCAGGTTTGACCCAAGATTAGGTGAACCTGTAGAACCTTTTCCTGAAAGAAAAGAAGGCAATTATGAAGTAATAGACAGGCTGAATTTCATCGAAAACCAGCTCGCTGCAATAAAAAGCCAGACCGAAACCATCAATGAAAGGCTGAAGAATCTGGAATTGAAATTAGGAAGAAGATATTAGGTTATTTAAAGCTTTCTGAATTAATCCTTGGCTAATATGGCTAATTACACAGATGAAAGAATTAATGAAACTTTGGTCAAGGAAAGATTGCTAACAGAAGCTGCTTCAGCATATTTAGCCTCTCCGTCTAAAGCCTACGAAACAGAAATCATGAGTCATGCTTATTCTATCATACAGACGGCTATAAGAAAAAGGATTCCTTTAGATGATGCCATAGATGTTATACAATCAAGCGCTGAAAAAGTATTGGATTCTCTAAGAAAAGGTAAATTGAAATATCCAGAATCTGTGGGTGGATGGATTTATACGATCGCAAATAATGCGGTAGTTGATTATTATAGAAGATCAACACGTCGAACTTTACAACTAAATGATACATATCTTTCTGACGAAGGAAATCCAGAGCAGGAGTATGAATTAAGATTAGAACTAGAAGCCGTTCAAGGTGCCATTCAAGAACTCCCACCAAATCAACAGAGAGCTATGATACTTCATTACATAAATGATATGGATTTAGATCAAGTTGCGGAAGCCCTTGGGACAAATAAGGGAAATGTGAGAGTCATTCTTCATAGAGCTAGATCACGTATTAAGAAAAGGGTTCTTGAAGCAGCATAATTATTCAAAAACAATCTTGTACTTCTTTCCAAAAATCTTTTCCAGGTCACTTTCATCCGCTTTTAATTTACTCCTGAAAGATTTTTCTATCCTTATTTTTCTTGTTTCTCCTGAAGAATAAATTATGTTTATAGCTATTATTGGGATACTTAGAATATTTTCTATCATTTTCTTTTCTTCTTCGTCTTTCACTATCTGTATATCTTTCTTCAATAAATTAGATAACTGATTTACGTTTTTCCCTTGTCTGCCTACAAGCTTTCTTGAATCCTCCTTCTTTGCAACGATATATATTTTTCTCCCATTTTCAACGCTTCTTATGAATTCTGCGTCTAATTGGATTTTGTTTATAGCCCTGACTAATTCAACATCTGTCTGGCTTATTTCTCCCCTCTCAAGTTTTTGCTGGCAGCCAGAACAAAGCATATCGCTTTTCCTGCACATTGCACATAACATACTGATATTAAACAGAAAATAGTTTATAAGCATTTTCTATTAATATGGAGCATGCGCTATAAGAATCCCAAGCTCGTGGTTGCAGGAATAATAAAAGACAAGGGAAGACTTCTTCTTATAAGAAGAGGAATAAATCCCGGGAAAGGAAGGTGGGCTTTGCCGGGGGGATACGTTGATTTTGGCGAACATCCATCCCGAGCAGTAGTACGCGAAGTGAAGGAAGAATGCAACATCGACGCAAAAATAATTGATCACAAACCACACGTGTACGACATAAATATAATAAGAAGGAAAAGGCACTTTCATGCAGTAAGAATGGTATACCTGCTCAAATCGAATTCCATCAGAAACATGAAGCCTGATAAAAAAGAAGTTACAGACGTCAAATTGTTTACTAGAAGCGAATACAAAAAACTAAACAAAGATCAGATACATTTCAGGCACGATGCAATAATCAAAAATATACTGAAGTGGTAACGCTAACCATCAGTAAGAGAAAAAGAAACCTTTCTTCGCAAGTTTTTTCGCATACACAATTAATGATCTAAATATTCCAAGAAATCCAGTAGTTTTCAGTAGAATTCAAAAATAAGAGGTTTTCTGTTACCTTAGTACCTATGGAAATAGCGTTGGCAGGAAAAACAAACGTGGGGAAAACAACCTTTTTCGCAGCATCAACTTTAGTAGACGCAGAAATAAGCAACAGAACTTTCACTACCATTAAACCGAATGTAGGAATAAGCTATGTTGTTGCTGATTGTGTTTGCAGAGAATTCAGTACTGATTGCAAAAAGTGCATTAACGGCAAGAGGCCAATACCTATAAAATTAGTTGACATAGCAGGACTGGTGCCTGATGCGCATCTAGGCAAAGGGTTGGGAAACCAGTTCTTATCCGATATAATGCAATGCGACGCGCTTATTCATGTAGTGGATATATCAGGAAGCACAGACATCAACGGAAATCTATGCTCTGCTGGAGTCCACAATCCAAAAGAAGATATAGAATTCTTCGAGAAGGAAATAGATTACTGGCTATTGGGGATACTCAGAAAGCATTGGGATAAAATCAGGAAGGAACAGAATTTTTATGATGGCTTGTACAAGGCACTTTCAGGATTAAAGATTTCTGAGGAGAAAATTAAGTTTCTAACAGAGAAATTTTCTGTTAACAGAGACGCATCCCAGGAAGATCTGCTAAAACTTGTAAAAGAAATAAGGAAGGAAACTAAACCTATGATAATTGCAGCCAACAAAATAGATATTTCTGGGGGCGAGGAAATATTCAATAAAATGGAGAAAGAAATATCTTATCTCATGGTTCCATGTTCTGCTGATTCGGAGTTGGCACTGCGAAAAGCTGCGAAAGCAGGACTTATAGATTATAGTCCATGGGCAAAGGATTTTTCTATAAAGGAGAGTATAGATGAAAGAAAAATGCAGGCACTGAATAAAATAAGGGAAAATATCCTGAAGAAGCATGGTTCTACAGGAATACAAAAATGCCTTGATTCTACTGTTTTTGATCTGCTGGATATGATAGTTGTTTTTCCTGTAGAGAACATAGAGAAATTAAGCGACAAGAAAGGAAACATTTTCCCTGATGCTCTGCTGATTAAAAAAGGAAGTACAGCATTGGATTTAGCTTACAAAATCCATGAAGATATAGGGAAAAAATTCATAGCAGCAACTGACGTTAGAACGCATAAGAACGTTTCAGCAAAACAAGAATTAAAGCACAGGGATGTTATATCGATAAAGGCGGGAAGGTAATGAAACCAGTAAGGGATATGTCATTCGGAAAAAAAGCAAGTGCAGATGATATAGTAAGACAAATGAAAGATTCCGGGGGATTTGTAGCAAAGGAATTGGGAACTGCAGTAGATATACTGGAAAAAATGATCGAAGACAAGCAATGCACAAGATTTCTTTCCTTCACAGCCAACATAATTTCTACAGGAACAAGGGGAATAATAAAGGACATGATAAAGGAAAAATATTTTGATGCAGTAATTACTACCTGCGGAACATTGGATCACGATCTGGCAAGGCTATGGAAGGACTATCATCATGGCAGTTTTGATGCGGATGACAAAGAACTGGTAAAAGAGCATATACACAGATTGGGAAATGTATTCATACCAATAGACAGCTATGGCGTAATACTGGAAAAAAAACTTCAGCCCATGTTCAAGGAAATCGTGAAGCACAAAAAAGAATTCTCTTCTTCTGAAATAATAAGAGAAGTGGGAAAAAAATTGGAGAAAGAAAAGAAAAAGAAGGAATCGATTATTTATTGGGCATACAAAAACGATATACCAATATTTGTTCCTGGAATAACAGACGGCGCTTTTGGATTGCAGTTATGGATGTATTCGCAGAGGAATGATCTAAAATTAAACCTTCTGAAAGACGAAAGTGAAATTTCTAACCTTGTTTTTGATGCAAAGAAAACAGGTGCATTAATTGTTGGTGGTGGAATATCAAAACACCATACAATATGGTGGTCGCAGTTCAATTCTTTGAGCTATGCCGTTTACGTCACGACAGCTTATGAATACGACGGCTCATTATCTGGGGCGAGGGTGAAGGAAGCAATTTCTTGGAAAAAAGTGGCTAGAAATTCATTGCACAAGGATGTAATTTGCGATGCCACGGTGGCACTGCCACTTATGTACGCTGCACTAAAGGAGAGATTATGACAGAAACAATAGTTGTCAAGGCAGGCGGGGAAATAGTAGAAGATGATGAATATCTCAGATACCTTGTCGAAGATATAGAATTTTTACACGAAAGAGGAAACAAAATAACTCTTGTTTATGGTGGTAAAAACAGAATAACAGAAGAATTAAGCCTAAGATATAGGGAAGATCCTAAATTTACAAATGGATTAAGGAACACTGATGAGAGAAGTATAGAAGCAGTGCAATATGCTTTAGACAGATTAGGAGCAGATATAGCCGATTTTTTTGAAGGTCATGGATTTAGAGATTATGAATTATTTCTTGAAGGAATCTATGCAGAATGGCAGGAAACTGGAAGTCGTGTAGGCAATCCTATAGGCATAAAACCTGAAATTAAGAAATCTTTGGAACATGGGAAAATAGCTGTAGTTTCCCCTCTAGGAATTTCTGAAGATCGAACAACGTATTATAATGTAAATGCAGACGGCGCTGCATATGTTGTGGCAGTAGGTGTAGGCGCAGACAAGCTGATTTATCTCACAAGCGTTGATGGGATTATTTATCAAGGTGGGGTTGTTCCAATAGCAACAGAAGATGACATAAGACAAATGACAGGTAGAGTGATCTTTGGCGGAATGCAACAAAAAGCATTCTATTCATTGAAGGCAAGAAGGGAAGGAGTTGACGCAGTCTACATAGCCAACGGGCAAAGAGAGAATCCTCTTGTTTCTGCTCTATCTCCTGAAGGAGTAAGAACAAAAGTAATTTAATTTAAAATCCTCAGTATAAAGATAGAATATGGATGAATTCAGAAAGCAGTGCGAAAAAGAACTGAGAAAATTCTCGGACGAAATAATTCTTGAAAAATCTAAATTTGCTGATCTTGCTTTCCCATGCTTTAATCTAGCTAAAAAGGAAAAGAAAAATCCATTGGAAATAGCGCAAGAAATTTCAAAAAGCATCAAGCCCTCAAAACTGATAAAAAAAATAGAAGCACAGAATGGTTATGTAAATTTCTATGCTGACTGGAATTCTATAAGCAAGAAATTAATCGGAGAAATTCTCGTAAAAAAGGGAAATTACAGCAGAGGGAAGAAAAAAGAAAAAATAATGCTTGAATATTCAGGACCAAATTCAAACAAGCCGCTGCACGTAGGGCACCTAAGAAACGACAGCATCGGAATGGCGGCTTCTAATATCTTAGAATTTTCTGGTTGCAAAGTCATACGAAGCAACATCATCAACGACAGAGGAGTGCATATATGCAAAGTAATGTATGCTTACAAGAAATGGGGCAATAACAGAAATCCTATCAAAGAAGGGATAAAAACCGACCATTTTATTGGCGATTTATATGTTCTTTATGAAAAAAACAAGACAGAAGAAAGCGATAAAGAAGTCCAGATAATGTTGCAGAAGTGGGAAAAAAAAGACAAAGAAACAAGGGCGCTGTGGAAAAAAATAAACAGCTGGGCTATATCTGGAATGAAGCAGACCTACAAAAGATTTGGATCGCAGTTTGATTTGTGGCCGCAGGAAAGCCAGTTCTATGACAAGGCAAAACCTATCATTAATCGTGGACTGAAAAAAGGATTATTCTTCAAGAATGAACAGGGCGATACTGTAGCAAAATTGGAGCCTTCTTTTCCGAATAAAGTTGTTTTAAGGTCTGACGGCACGTCGATATATTTTACCAATGACCTTGCATTGACAAAACACAGATTCGAGAAATACAAAATCAATAAGGTGATATGGTGCGTTGCTTCAGAGCAGAATCTTTATTTTCAGCAGCTTTTCAAAACTTTTGAACTTCTGGGGTACAAATGGGCAAAAAACTGCCATCACTTGAGCTATGGAATTGTTAATCTTCCTTCAGGCAGGATGAAGAGCAGGGAAGGAAACGTCATTGACGCAGATGATTTAATAGAAGAAATAACAAAATTGGCAAAGGAAGAGATAAAGAAGAGGGAAGAGGGAATAAACGAAAAGGAATTGGAAGCAAGGGCAGAAAGCATAGCATTAGCGGCAATAAAATATTACCTGCTTAAAGTGGAACCGATAAAAGATCTGCTTTTCGTGCCTGAAACCGCTATCAGTTTTGAAGGCGATACAGGACCATATTTACAGTATACATATGCACGATCAAAGTCTATTCTGAGAAAGAGCGGGAAAAAACCAAGAGCTGAAGAAACAGATGAGAAGAATGTTGTAGAAAAACTTTCTGAATTCAAAGAAATAATAGATAAATCTTCTGCTGATTTGAAACCCAGCATTCTTGCAAATTACTTATTTGATTTGGCTACAGCATTCAATGAATTCTATCATAGGGAGAAAATAATCGGTTCTGAAAAGGAAGAAGTTTTTCTTGGAATGGTTGAGGCTGTTGGTATTATTTTGGCTATAGGATTGAAGCTCTTGGGGATCAAGGCTCTGGAGAGGATGTGATTTAAGAAGATTTGGAAATTTATAGGAATGACAATTTATGATAAATTTAAGATATGACACAAACTTAGGAGAACCTGACAATGCAATAAGGGCAGGTGTAAGATTAGAAAAAATGCATGCTGAATTGTATCGAATGATTCAAGAGTTGCCATCTGTTGTATCAGATGCTTTACAGGCTAAGAGACGACTCTCAGAATCCCCAACGATAGGAAGATTTAGAGGCATTGCACAGCAATATATAAACCGAGCAAGGGAACTAAGTGAGCAATACCCAGCTTCTGGGATAACCAAGGAATACTCAGATGATATAACTCGCAGAGCAAATATTATTCTTGAAAGAACTAAAGAAGAAAGTCCAGGAAGAACATTAATACTTTCGTTCGGCTAAGCCCTCCTTCCAATTGAAGTTTCGGATTTCTTTATAATAGTTCCATCAACTGCATCAATTTCTACTATAGAAGCCATTAAATCTTGGGAAATGATGCTGATCTTCCACATGAGTTTTTTATTGTTAGTCAAGGAAACCACAATGCTTATAGGAGTCTTGGATATTTCTTTTTTGGATTTAGCTACGGCCTGGCTGGCTGAAATTTTTACTTTCTCTATTTTTAATTCTTTGAATTCCTCTTCTGCTTTTGTTACTTCGCCTTTCTGAATGCCTTCTTCGGTAACATAATAATCCAACATGTTTTTTGCTTCAGCGTTCTGATAAACAAGGGCCCATCTGCTTGCTTCATCTTTTCCGCTGATTATCGCTACAGCAGAAACAAGGAAATAGCCGTCTTTTTTTTGCTTTTCCACCATTTCAAGAGCTTCGGAAAGTTCCATATTATAATAATGGTTAATCTAAATTAAAAACCCAACCTTTTTACGAAAAGCTTGACGCACTTCGTGCATCGGTTTGCTTCGAAGGTTGATCAAAAACATTACCTAAGAATGCTTTGAACTAAGCCATAGTCGTAATGCATTATTGTGTCATGTCTTTAAGGTGTTTAGTGATGAATCCCACCACATCGTCATCTATCGGCACTGTGAAGGATTTCCTGTATCTTTTCTCTCCGTCCTGGGTTATAAAACCGCTGCTCAGGGAAATGAATACATTCTCGCCTTCAGGCGTTATTGCCTTTTTTCTCGCCAGCTCAACAAATTTGTTTTTGTTTTCGCCGAAGATGATTTCTTCCTTTTTTATTGTTTGAAATTCTACCATTTTTCATTCCTCCTTTGTTTATTCGCTGAATGAACATAAGACATTAAAAGTCTATTATCTCTTTCTTCTCCTCTTGTTCCGTATTTCCTTTTTTTCTCGCGCTTCCCACTTCAAATCCTCATATTCTATCCACGCAACAATCAGACCTAAAAATATCAAGAACAAGCCGAATGTGCCTGCGAATACTGTCACCAATGACCGGAATGCGCTTACTCCTAATATACCGGCGATGCCACTGTGCCCCAGAAGCGGAGCTACGTACCAGTAAATTCCTGCTAGAAATATTATGACACCGATTAAAAGTTTTGTTTCTGCACCCATGTTATCACTTGCTTACTTATCTCTTTATTTAAAGGTTAAATATTTAAACATTTAATTGCATGCAAGCAAGTGATGGAAAATGAAGTTACTTCGAAATTTCAATGAGAACTTCTTTCCAACAAGCCTTTTCTTTTTGAAAAAAGAAAATCCTTGGGAAAAGAAAAGATAAAGGAGTTTTTGATCGAACTTTTTTCAAAAGTTCGGGTGATGGAAAATGAACGTTTACAAGAATTTGTATCAGGCTTGGAAAAAACCAAAGAGCATTTACAAGGAAAAAGTCCGAAAATGGAGAAAAGAAAACGTTATAGAAAGAATAGAAAATCCCACAAGACTGGACAGGGCAAGAAGCTTGGGATACAAAGCAAAGCAGGGTTATGTTCTCGCAAGAGTAAGGATAAGAAAAGGAGGGAGAAAAAGGCCTAAAATCAGGAAAGGGAGGGGCCCTTCTAAGTTTGGAAGATTCTATACGCCTAAAATGTCACATCAGAACATAGCAGAAAAAAGAACTGGCAGGAAATTTCCCAATCTGGAAGTTCTGAATAGTTATTATGTTGGCGAAGACGGCAAATATAAGTATTATGAAGTGATTCTTGTTGACCCTCAGCATCCTGTGATAAAGAAAGACAAAAATATAAAGTGGATCACCAGACAGAGAAAAAGGGTATTTAGAGGATTAACCTCAGCTGGAAAGAAAAGCAGAGGATTACGTTAGTAATATTCAGTTTCTCCTAACCAGAGACAGTTTTCCCAGGCTTCCCGCATTTTTTGCAGAATTCTCAAAGCAATTCTTTCTCTTGGTCTGCACCAATCTTAATGAATGCGATATTCTATGAAGTTGTGTTGGATAAAGCTCACACTACGATAAATGAAGTGCCATGTGAAAAAGCAGGAGTTAATCTAGAATTAGGGGAAAATAGATGGCTTGATTTGATTAAGAAATCATCACTTAATATTTAATTTTCTTTGGCGGCAAATTCTTTTAATTCAAAACAGAGGCCAGGCATGAACTCAAAGGCGAACAGTCACTCGCAAGAAGGTAGCAGGTATTGAAGTGCCGCCGTCCGTGCTCTTGTTTTGGGCTTTCGCCAGTTCCACAAGTTGGCTGTGGAGCTCCTCCACTTTTCCGCTCTTTTCAGCAGCTTCAAAAGCGTTCATTGTTGGACCATAGAATCGTCTGAATGATTCGATGACCTGTGTAGGGCTTTTGTCAGGCGATATGAAGTAGTATGTGTCCTTGACCATGGATATTTTCTCCTTGGGCACTCCGGCCTGACCAAAACGCTCGATGATGTGAGTATCCACACCCCAAGTCATCGGACTGACGAAGCCTTCTGGAGGTGGAGGCATAAACGATGAGCTGATCTTCAGTAGCTGCGACACGAATGAAGTCGGATCGTTCGGGATCCAGTTGCCCATCACAATGCGACCGCCGGGTTTTGTGACCCGGACCATCTCCTTGGCTACGTCGAAGGGCTTGGGAGCAAACATGGCGCCGAATACAGAGAGGGTTAAATCAAACGAATGGTCACTGACTCCCTGTAAGTTGCACGCATCTCCCTCTTGGAATGTCAGTCGGTTGAGACCCGCCTCCGCAGCTCGTTTGTTTCCGGCATCAACGAGATTCTTGGCAATGTCGATTCCCACGACTTCAGCCCCCAAAAGGGCGAGAGGAACTGCCGTAGTGCCATCTCCGCAACCGAGGTCCAAGACCCGTAGCGGCGTCGTTATCCCGAGAGACTTAACGAGTGCTTCGCCAGATTGACGCATTAAGGCGGCAATCTCGGTGAAGTCGCCTTTCTCCCACAACGCTTTGTTTGGATTCATATTTTTATATCTCTTATTACTTTTAAATTCTAAATAAATTTTGACCTTATTTTTTACAGACAGGACTTTCCATAGATTTTGATTGTGATTGAATTATTTTTTTTGACCTTTTGCATTATAGGCTACAAAAAGAACGATTTCAAGTTTTTCTCCATATATGGTTATTTATTAAAGTTTATAAATATGCCGAAAATATGGTGACGTTAACTTAACAGCTCAGAAAATAGTAATCTTCTTATACAATAGTTCTATTCTAAAAGCTTCCTACTATATTAATAGACAAGGATTGAACAGCTTCCACTGCTCCAAGCAGTAAGGCTGATTTATGATGTCCTTGGTGAATATATGTTTGATTTGCACGTTCATACAAATCTTTCCATAGGCGAGAATACACTAGAAGAGATGGCTGATTTTGCGAAGAAATTAGGACTAAGTGCTATAGGAGTTGTAAGGTACTACGTGGACAGGGTAGAATCATTGCCAAAAGAGATCAATGAAATTGAAATAATAAACTGCGTGATGATCAAGGCAAAAAATCCACAAGAGCTGAATGATATTGCCCTGAAGGTAAGAGACAAGGCAGAAGTCCTTATGGTTCATGGAGGAGATTATGACGTTAACAGGGCTGCGTGCGAGAATTCTTTGATAGATATTCTTTGCCACCCCGAACTGGGAAGGAAGGATTCTGGTTTGGATCACATAGCTGTCAAGGCCGCGGCAGCAAACAAAGTTGCAATAGAAATAAACTTTCGTGCTGTCCTGGAATCATATAAAAGAAGAAGAATAAGAATACTTTCTTCCATGGCCAAAAATATCAAATTATGCAGAGAGTACAATACCGATGTTATAACAACAAGCGGTGCTGTAAACAAGTATGGATTAAGATCGCCAAGAGAATTGGCGGCTGTAACAAATTTACTTGGACTGGAGCTTGGGAAATCTATAGAAAGCGTTTCTTCTTTGCCTGAAGAAATAATAAAGGTAAACAGGGAGAAACTGGAAGGCAAGAGATGGGAAGGGGCAAGGATGGTGGACTGATGGCAGAAACCTTTTCAGAAAAGCTTTACCATGTTGGAGAACGTAGTTCTCCGACACATGAGAAAGTTCAAGCTTTCTCAATGAAATGGTGCATTAAAGAGATGATCATATGGCAGATCCAAAACAGCTTCCGCCTACACTAAGAGACATCAAGAGGTATGTAGTTTTTGAAATCGTATCAGAAAACCAAGTTACGTATAAAGATTTTGTTGAAGCATTATGGATTAGCATGTCGAATATTTCCTTGGAATTGCAGGCATCCAGGGCAAAAATATGGGTTATACAGAATTTATTTGACGAAAAAAACAAAAAGGGAATAATAAGATGCAGTCATACGTACGTAGAACATACGAGGGTTTTACTTTCATTAATACAATTTGCAGGTGAAGCAAGAGCAACTATAAAAGTTCTTGGGGTTACCGGAACAATAAAATCTGCAAGGATTAAATATATGGAGTATAAGGAATAGATATAGAATTTTTGGTCGAGCTTTTATCGAGTCAATAATCGATAAAAATATACGAGATGAAAAGGTAGCTATGGACGATTACAAGAAGCTTCTGGAAAGGGCAAGGAAAAATCTGCCACAGGGTGAATTAAGGGAAAGGTTTGAAGTGCCAAAACCAGTTTCGTCCAGCACAGGAAAGCAGACCGTGGTAAAGAACTTTGGAGAGATATCAAGCTACATAAGAAGAGACCAAAAACACTTTTCTAAATTTTTATTCAAAGAATTGGCTTTGCCGGGAAACATAAGGAACAATGAATTAGTTCTGCAGGGAAAGGTGTCATCCTACATTATTGAACAAAGAATAGATGCCTACGTCAAGCAATTTGTAATATGCAGCGAGTGCAGGAAGCCTGATACTTCGCTGAAGAAGGAAGGAAATATAACTGTTCTGAAGTGCGAGGCTTGCGGAGCCAGGAAAACTATAAAATCGGATTGATCCTAGATTGACAATTATTAATATTATGCCCCGAAATAATTCTAATGGGGGAAAAATTTGTATACAAGTCATACAAAAAAGGAAATGAAAGATTAATGGCCATAGCCGATGCAGCAATAGTGGGGAAAGAATTCTCGGAAAAGGAATTGCAGATAAATGTATCAGAGAATTTCTATCATGAAAAAGAGTGCAATGAAAAGGAGGCGTTAAAATTGATAAAGGAAGCGACAATCATAAATGCCGTCGGCAACAATATAATTTCCATTATAGTTAACAATAAGATTGCAGAAAAAGAAAATATTTTGTACATAGGCGAGGTAGCGCATGCGCAGATATTCACACTCTAAGCCTTTTCTTTTTGAAAAAGAAAATCCCTGGAAAAAGAAACTTTTAGATTCGATATCAATGGTGACAATATGAAGGGGCAGTGGTTTCTTATATCAGCCATAATTGCCAGCAGTATATTTCTTACAATATCTTTTTCCCTGAAAAGTTTTTTTAGCGTCGACACTTCATCCACTGCGCTTTATGACGAGCACTATTATTTTTTTGGCATAAAATCTAATGTGAACGAAATCAAATTGAATTCCGGGTGCAGTAGTCAAAATAATGGACTGACAGAAAAAGAAAATAATTTGAGGGAATATCTTTCATTAACAAAAGAGAAAATGGCAGAAAAGGGATACTTCTTTTACGGGGACGTTACAGGAGACTGTTCTAGCGGGTACAATGTTGGCTTGCTTTTAGCATCAGAGAAATTTGCCCTTTGCGAGAATGTTAATTCGAATGATATAATTTCTGGGTTGGTTATATGCTCATAACTTTTTCAGCATCTTTACTTCCTCTTCCGTGAATTCAAAGGCATTCATTACTTTTTTATTTTTCGAAAGGAATTTCAGAAGCATCATATACTGATTAGATTTTTTCTTTGATATTCTTAATTTTTCTGAAATCTTTGCTTTTATCCCTTCAACACTTTTATTTTTGGAAAGCATTTTAGGGAAAGAATACTTTACAAAGCCCCTGCTTCCTTTGTTTAATGTCGCGCTGCTAAGAAAAGAAGGGGTATATTTTTGCAAAGAATAGCTCTGTCTTTTTATTATTCTGGAAGAGTAAATGTCAATTAATGACAAGTAATTGTAAGCATCAGCTATATCCTTAGAATCAGAAAATTCTTCCGGAATATTCTCTTCTACCCACAAAAAAATTTCTTCTGTTGTTTTATCACTCTGATTTATGGCGTGGAGGCTGTTGGATAAGGATGTGGACTTGAATAATATTTTTAGTGTATTGAAAACATCATCTTCCTTTTCTCTGTTACTAAGCGTTCGGATGTTTTTGCCGGTTATTTCATCCAGAGTTTCTAAATCAATAAGCGCAGACCTTATGTCGCCGCCGCAGCTTCTTGACAGCTGCAGTAAAGCATTATCTTCGTATTTTATTCCTTCCTTTTTGCATACGTCAAGAAGAAATTTGAATATCATATCATACCGGGGTTTGCTGAATTTGACTATGTGAAAATAATTCCTTAGATATGTAATATGTCTTGAATATTCATTTGCAATCAGAACTATCGGGGTATTCAATTCAAGTATATCAGAGAATTTCCTTGTCTCTAAAAGTTCAATTTCGTCTATTATTATCAACTTCTTTTTTCCGAAAGAGCTCTGCGAAGAAGAAATAATATGCTGCTTTATTTCCTTGAACGAAGAATCGGAAAGATGGAATTCTATGCATTCATAATCCAGTTCTTTGGCGATCAGCCTTGCCGCCAAAGTTTTTCCTGTTCCTGTCTGGCCAAGGATAAGAACATTCCCGCCTTTTTTCAAAGATAAAATAGTTTCATTTATCTTGTCCTTGTTGCCTATAAATTCATCCAACGTTTTGGGCGTATATTTTTCAAGAAGCATTCATCTAGTATTAACCAAAAATTTAAGAAGCGTTTGGGGGTATACTGACAACTTATCGGGTATTATCTGTTGATAATACCCAACCGTTAAGGATTAGCATCGTAAAACTGATGCCAATCCTTGTTAAGTTGTCAGTGGGTTTTTATATTTTGGCTGGTTAGTATACCTATGAAAAGAAGAAGGACAAAAAAGGATTATACTCCAAAAAAGTCCTACACGTGTGCACGATGTTCGGCTACATTTTCTTCCAGAAACAAGCTGAAAACGCACAGCAAGACTCATCTAAAAGTCTTGGAAGAAATGAAGTTACTCCAGCAAGGCCATGTTCCTCAGGAAAGTAAAATAGGAGAAAAATTCAAAGGGAAGAACAAGGTAATTATTTCTTAGGCGGTCTAATGACAGGGCAAGCTGATATAAAAGACGGTTTTTTTGATGGTTTAATTGATGGTGTTATAGGGAAAAGATTTTGGGATAGGGCAACAAGGGAAGCGTACAAAACTACAAGTTATATTTCTGGAGAGTTTGTTGCCGGATCTGCAAATCCCCTTGCATTCTATTCTGGAATGGTTGACCTTACTGAAAGAAAATATGAAGGAAAATAACAATACCTAATTGCTATATTTCAGTTCATTCTGTTATTTAATTTGGATGCGTATTTTGTTGCTAATTTGTCTATTCCTGGAACACTTTCTATTAATCTCATGGCTGCATTAGGCCCTTCTCTTTTTGCAGATCTCATTATTTGCCTTGTTATTCCTGGCGATTGCTGTTCTACTTCATAAACAAAGTCGCGGTAATGACTGTAGAGTGCTTTTCCATGCCCATCTTCATCAAGATAACGTGAAGGAGGTTTTCTACCACTTCTTTCAAGTCCATATTCGTTCCACCCTTCTATTAGCATTTCCCCAAGAGGAACTTTTCCTACAGGAGTAACTGCGTATATTCCCTTCAATGCTAGTTTTCCTTTAGGTTGTGCGCCATGGCTTTTCTCATGATCTATTACTGAATATGCCTTTTCCTTGGGCATTCTCAAAATACCAGGATTTAAGCCGATGTAAGGTTCTGTTGTGCCCAATTCTTTTCTTAGCTCATTCCTGACAATTGGTTTATGGTGTTCAGGGTAAAGATCAACTACTTCTTCTGGATTGACATAATAAGCAATAACACCAGATCCTAATAACTTATGATCGTATCCCGCCCATTTAGCAGGAGCTGGTTCTGGATTGCCAAAAACACTAGCCATTGCATCTGTAACAGAACGGTCTAATGCGTAGTCTAAGTATTCTCTTTCCTTCTGTGTTCTTGGACCCGTTAAGGCTGGTGGCATATTATCACATCTCAAGTTGTTTAATCTAGTTAAAAAAGCTTTTATTTATATAAGGCTTTGCTTTTACCGATTAGGAGTAAAAAGAAAACCTACAGGATGAGTAGGTTAACTTTTGATTAACTTACATAGACATATAAAATGGACGTAAGTTAATGGTTTTTAACCTTCAGAATCAGGTCCTAAATTGTGCAATTTTCTTTAAAAGATCAACATGCGTTAAAAACAAAGCACGGCAACAATACCTCTCAATGCCTAATTCATCCAAAACCTTCTTGGCATTCTCGCCTTTTTCCGTTCTTTCCTTGAATCTTTGCCAAAGGCCACCTACAGGCTTTCCGCAGCTAATACAACGGATTGGTATTATCATTGTCCTTCCCTCCTTATTTCTTCTACACCCTTTTTAGATAAATATACTTTTTCAGGATATCCTTTCTTTTCTACGTATCCATAATTATTTAAAAACTTTATTTGTGAATAGACTTTCTTTAAATTCAATAATCCCGCTATTTCTGCTTGGGTCAGGCCTGGAGTATTATTTATTAATCTTAGAATATTTGCAAAACGTTCTTCCAATACCCCCTGACCTTGTAACAGAAGCATTTTATTCATTTTTTTAGGATGTTTAATATAAGGCAAAATATATTTGGAAAAACTCCCAATATTGTAACTGACTAAATTCCCTCCGTCATATCTATGAAATAAATCCATTTCGCCAAGATATTTCTTATAAATCTTTACCCTTCCTTGATGTTTACATGCCCATCTGACACAATTATCTCCCAAAAACACATTACCTTCTGCATCAAAAAGTCCTGCAAAAAATATATTCTTATTAGGCAAAATTTCTAACATATAATCTAAATTATTCCTCAAATAATCAAAAAATTTTTTCAGGATACCGTTAACGCTAAATACACAAACCACCCAATCTCCCGGCATATTTTTTATTTCATAAATAGTATATGGAAATGAAAAATCGGGAATTTTATCTATTTTCGAACTCTTCAGAATTACAAAGCGTGGTTTTTGATAGATTCTTTTCAAATAATCAAAAGCAAATAAATAGAGTTCTTCACATTTGTTAACTATGCCAATTCTCCCACCTCCAACATTGTCACCGCACCAAAGCCCAAAGAAATATTGGAAATTATTATCTAATTTTATTTTCCTTGGAAGAACAGTTTTGAATTTCTTACATTTCCCTTTAGAATAGCAGGTATAAGTTATCTTTATTTTATTCTCACTTTCTTCTATCTTCAAAATTTTTCGAGGGCCAAAATCAATTAAAAATTTATAATTATGAAACCACTTACCCAGAAGCAATTCATCATTAACAATGAGATCTTTTATTTCGGGTAGATTCTTTTTCCATCCTTTCAATTGACTTCTTCTAAAATTTCTACCTATCTCAAGGCCCTTGTTTATAATTTCTTTTGAAGACACCTTTTCAATATTTTTAATCTCAGATATTGATATTTCAGCTGCATTTATTAGATCTAGAAACACATTTTCTGGAATTGTGTTTACTCTGCCATTTTTATAATGATACAACATAGATTGTGAAATTTCAGTCTTCTTAGCTAACTCATAAAGAGTCGTTTTCTTTTTTATTTCATCAAATAGAAATTTTCTTGATGAATCATTCAAAATAATTCTATTTTCAGAAGAATTCTCCATGCATTAATTTGGTGCAAGAAATATTAATAGTTTTCTATAATACATACATCATATAGGAATTATCATATTATCTCTTTGATTGTACGCATCGTACAGGAATGATCATATGAATACCTTCTACTAACATGAAAAGAAAGTTTTTAATTCTTTACTTGGGAACTAGGATCATGGCAAAAACATATAGAAGTAGATTAGGATTTGTTTTAGGTTCAACAGTAGAATGGTGTAAAGATAGCTGGCATGAATATAGAAATCTTAAGAGATCGCTTATTGTCCTTACACCTATGGTTCCTATTGTAGCTTTCCGTTATGCAGGAGATTACAAGGATCCTGTCACAGGCGAATACGTGTTACATAAATCAGAAGCAGCAGCTTAATTATCTCTTACTCTGTTGTTTTGTTCTTCTTGCACCAGCTGAAGATCGAGATGGTTTGTGAGGTTCGGTTCTTCTCGAATCAGAGATTAACAATGATCTATCATAATCAATATATAATTTTTTCAGATTCTGGTCTTTGTGATAATCTACCAAGGCATTAGCAATAGCAGTTCTTGTTGCGTCGGCTTGACCCCATATACCCCCGCCTTCTACGGTTACGCTAATATCAACATTTTTTCCAGACTCGCCAGCAAGTATTACAGCTTCCTTTATTCTCATCTGCTTGTATCTTGGTTCAATTAGTTCAAGGGGAACTGAATTTATCCTTATAATTCCCTTTCCTTCACGGATTGCTGCCCTAGCTATGGCTTTCTTCCTTTTACCAACACTTATTAATGGTTTTTTCTTACGTTCAGCCATTATTTTCCACCTATAGCTTTTGATAATTCTCCTATTGTTATGTAACTACTTTTGATTTCTTTCACAGCTATGCTTTCTGCCTTTCCTGATAAATCTGCAGGTGTGCCTATGTATACTTTCAATCTTTTGAAGGCTGCCCTGCCTTTGTTTGTTTTGTAAGGCAGCATTCCTCTTATAGCCCTTCTGACAATGAGATTAGACTGTTTTGGGAAGAAAGGGCCATGATGCGGTGAGCCAACCTCTCGGCGGAAATGATATTTCTTCTTTATGCTGTCTGGGTTTCCGGTTATTATAATCTTTTCAGCGTTGATTATGCTGATCTCTTCGCCTTTCATTAATTTTTTAGCTACTTGCGTTGCCATCCTTCCCAGAACTGCATTTTTGCCGTTTATGATAAGCATAGTATCACTCTCTATAAGTCAGATAATATTTTAAATGTTTATGCGGGGGATGAGATTCGAACTCACGTAGCGCCTTCGCGCACAGGATTTCTTTTTTGTCATAGTCAAAATTATTGACTCAAAACTTAAGATAAACTTAAGTCCTGCCCCTATAGCCTGATTATTTGGCCGCTTGGGTACCCCCGCTCAAACTTTTGGGAAAAGTTTGATCAAAACTATCTACTTAATCAAAGACTTTTCCTAAGTGTAATGATAGAAATGAAGATTTTAATTTTGATTTAGTTTTTCTTCATCCCACGTACCTGTTTAGCTCCTAAGGTAACTTACTAGTGTATCAAACAGATTTAATCTTTTCAACTTCCATGTAGAAAGACAGCTCATTGCAACTTCATGAACCTTTGCTCCTTCTAAGCTTCTCAGACCTCCGATTATTTTTCTGATCACAACGTGCTCTCTCAGAGCTTGCTCTGCTGTATTGTTTGTAGGCTCTACAAATTTGTATGTCAGGAACGTGAACCATCTAGGAATTCCATTTTTGATTTTATTCAGCAGCTTCACAGATTCTTTGTCCCTGTATTTCTTGGAAATAATTTTTCTGAGCCTTTCTTCTGCAGAGGCTCTTGTTAAAGAGCCTCTTTTTGCATCAATAAACAGATTGTGCAAAAGCTCATGAATATTCTTGTTTTCAATGTTATATGCTTCGCGCAGCAAATGTGCCCAGCAACGCTGGATAGTATATCCAAATTGCGCATAAGACTTCCAGCCATCGCAGATTACAATACCCTTGTAATTTCCAAGTATTTCCTTGACAACCTTCTTTCCTCTTGTCTTGCGTATAACGCAAAGGACTGCGTCCTTTGCTACGAATATCCATATCCAGAAAT
>Ga0209542_10007068_pt1 | contig 21522 bp, 26 predicted proteins | sample RifCSPhighO2_01_FD_184028 | JGI IMG/M metagenome (GOLD analysis project Ga0209542, IMG submission 184028) | Soil microbial communities from Rifle, Colorado - Rifle CSP2_plank highO2_0.1 (SPAdes) (version 2) | ecosystem: Environmental > Terrestrial > Deep subsurface > Rock core/Sediment ... | reverse complement strand
AATCTGATTTGGATTCAAATTTCCATTAATTATAATTCCATTTAGCTCATTAACACAGCTTTGCCCGTTTATGAGCATGTCAGTCACTGTAGCACTATTAATCCCCTTGGCTCCGACAGAGTATGTGACTCCAATGTCAGTAGCAATGAAATCATTGCATACAAATGGAGCTTGTATATTGCATGCAGAAACCGTTTTTGGAGAAAAAACCCCGAGAAAATATAAAGCGCTTAATATTATTATAACAACAAGGATAGCCCAGCCGTAAGTCATAAGAAATTCCATAGCTCCTTGTGCCTTACCTCTTTTTAACATCATCATAAAACAAATTTAGTCTTATATAAATTTTATGGAATTGTCCTGTATTTTGTATTGATTAAAATCCATTCATACAGCAACAGCATTAATGCTAGTACAATGAAAGTCATGCTCAGGTTGTTTGAGATTTTCCTCTCAGTGACTTTAGCAATTTCATTATAGGCATTGTTAAGCTGCTCAACATTCTCTGCCTTGTAATATTTTCCTCCACTGTTTGCAGCAATGTAAGACAATGTTTCTTCATCCAAAACAAGCGGAACTCCAAAGAAATCACTGCCTTCAGATGTGCCAATGCCAATAGTGTAAACAGTGACCTCTCTTATGTTAGCATAATCTATTGCTTCATCAAGAGGCATGCCTATATTACTCTGTCCATCACTTAATAAGATTATAGATTTGCCTTTATCAGAATTTATCAGCAAATTAGCGCTGTTAACAATAGCCTGCCCTAAATCAGTGCCTCCAACATCGCTTAATTCAATATTATTGACAACTGTTTTTACATGCAGATGGTCATTGCTCAAAGGAGATTCTATCTGCGAGATACTTGAAAAGCTTAATACCCCTATATAATTATCAGGCCCTAGCTTGTCAATGAAATCTTTTGCAGCCATTTTAGAAGCATCAAACCTGTTTGGCTTGAAATCCTCAACAATCATGCTGTTGCTGTTGTCCATTGCAATTACATAATCATAATTGCTTGCCATCCCCTGATAAATTACAGTTGCTCCTGCTATGGAAAATATAAACAAACAAAGAATAAAAATTCTCATTATTAATAAAAACAAATTCTTGCTTAATAATTCTCCTCCTGTGACTCTTTGTATTGCTGCAAAGTTGGCAAATTTAATTGCTCTTCTTTTTACAGTTCTCAGAGTTGCAAAATGCGCAAATATCAATAGTGGAATTGAAAACAAAAACCACAGATATTCCGGCCTTTCAAAGACTATTTCCATTTTAAGGCTCTCTCCTTGAATAATCCTATTACAGGTTTGATAAAGCTCTTGTCAGTTGTCAGGGATAAAAAATCACTTTTATTTTTTAGAAAAGAATCCTTGATCCATTTTTCCTGTCTTTTTATCTCCTCTTCAAAAACTTCCTTTATCAGCTTAGGCTCTATCAGCAAGCTCTTGTTTGAGTAAGGGTCTTCAATAACAACCTGCCCAACATCTTCAGGCAGTACCTTATCTCTTGGATCCCTTACCATTATTCCAACAGTGTCATACTTGTTTGTTATTAATTTTATGCTTTCTATTGAGCTTTCACTTAACCCCACAAAATCAGAGACTATAATGACGACAGTGCTCTCCTTAAGGTAATTCAGGATGAAATCAGATATATTCTCAAAATCAAACCCGCCGCCGTAATTTTCTGGATTTGTCAACTCCCTTACAACAGAATAAAACTGGCCTCTTCCTTTTCCAGGATAAACTTTCTTCATGATTTTGTCATTGAACATTACTAATCCTACAGAATCTCCAACCTCAAGAATTGTAAATGCCAATGAGATTACTATTTCTGCTGCATACTCATTCTTTAATTTGTCAGTGCTCCCGAATATCATGCCTGAGCTGCAGTCAACAACAAAGAATACATTAAGATCTCTTTCCTCTTCATATTGCCTTATTAATAATTCATTTGCCCTCATGCTTGCCTTCCAGTCTATCAGGGAGGCATCATCGTTCCTGTCATAAGGCCTATACTCGGAAAAATCCAGGCCTTTTCCCCTAAAAACGCTTTTATAGCTGCCAATCCCTTTCGTTTGGATTAAACCCTTAGTGACAATCTCTAATTTTCTTATTGATGGTACAATATCAATATTTAATTTTCTTTTCATGAATCAACCTCTTTGTTCAAAAATAATATTTTTAGCAATATCAATCATATCCTTACAACTTTTTATTAAATCTTTGATTTTTGTTTTATCTTCAATAGATATTTGAGACATTTTTTATTACATTAACGTACTTATCCTGTCCATAGATTATAACAGCATTTCCAATTATATTTATTATGGATTTATTTCTTTTTTTAATATTTTCTATTAAGTCATTATTTGTGATTTTTATTGCATGAATCTTTTTTGGTAGTATTCCCTCTCTTTGTTTGAGAATTTTATTAACTTCTTTAATGTCTTCATTGTTCATAACTATAATAATATCCACATCCTTTGCTTTTTCGTAATCTTTTATTATAGAACCAAATATCATTACAATTCTATTTTTCTTGAATAATTCTTTAAATTCCTCCATCCATCTTTTATATCTATTAGCTTCATCAGTTAATAAAAAAGAAATAAGTTTACATACGTAATCATCTTCTAATTTTAATTTATATATTATTGACTTACCTATTTTTTCATACTTTAATATGCTGTTATTACACAATCTCTTAAATATTTTCTGAGCACCAACATGGCTTATATTTAAAATTTTACTTATGGAATTTGCATTGTAAGAATTAGTAAATTCTTTAAACAAAATAAGCAATGCCTCTCTTTCTTTCTTAGTTAAAGATATCATATTAACTTTAAGTTACCATATAGAAACTATAAGTTAATATATAAATTTTTCGTTTTATGGCATCTGGTGATTTTCTTTTCATGGCATCGGGACTTTGTTCAATATCTCAGAAATAATATCATCTCTGCTTATATTTTCAGCCTGGCCCTCGTAATTAAGCAGCATCCTGTGCCTCATCACATCATGAGCAACAGTCTTTATGTGGTGCGGAGTTACAAAGCTTTGTCCTCTCAGCAAAGCCTCAGCCTTTGAAGCAATAAATAATCCTATAGATGCCCTTGGAGAGCTGCCCCATTCCACATATTTTCCCAATTGAATTTTATACCTGCTTGGATTCCTCGTTGCATCAACAATCCTTGTGATATATCTTTCTATATCCTTGCTCACATAAATATCCCTGACAAATTTCTGTATCTCCAGTATTATCTTTGGGTTAATAACACTCTTTAAATTATAGTCGTCAAAAGAATATAAGGTGATATTTTTCTTTAATATTTCTGCCTCCTCATCAGTTGACGGGTAATAAATGTTTACTTTGAACAGGAACCTGTCAATCTGAGCCTCAGGCAGGTTGTATACTCCTGAGCTTTCAATTGGGTTCTGGGTAGCCATTACAAAAAATGGCAATGGCAAGTGATAAGTTGTCTTGCCAATAGTTACTTGTTTTTCCTGCATTGCTTCCAATAAAGCAGACTGTACTTTTGGAGGCGACCTGTTAATCTCGTCTGCAATAATATAATTTGCAAACACAGGCCCCTTCATGACAGTAAATCCCTTCTTCTCTTCATATGTTGTCAATCCAGTAATGTCAGTAGGCAGCAAGTCAGCAGTAAACTGTATTCTTGAATATGTGCCGCCTGTAACCTTGGCTAATGTCCTTACAATCAATGTTTTAGCAATTCCTGGAACCCCTTCTACAAGAATATGCCCGTCGCATATAATTCCCCTTAAAATTCCTTCAATAACCCTATCCTGCCCGACAATTGTTTTCTTGCATTCATCCTTAACTTTTAGAAATAGTTTATGATACTCCTTTATCTTGTTTGATTCACCCCTCTTGCTCATTTTACACTAAAAATATTATACTTTTTTGTTTTTAAATCTTCTTCTATGATAAATTTTTGTGAACTACATCAGGGCTAAAGCCCTGAGCGTCTCATGATGAGAAGTTAAGCAAACTTTTCTGTTCCTTGTCATGCTTGTAGAATTCATAATCTAATGCATGCCAATGCTTTTTCTGGCTTTTTTCTATGTAAAACTGAGTTGATTCTTTTGTAACAACTCCGACTGTCCTGTAGAAATAACCCTCGCTCCAGAACTTTCCTCCCCAAAGTTTGTCTATGAACAAACTTTTATGATTTTTTCTCATCATTCTTGATGAGAAACCTTTGATTGCCTGTGCAATCTGGGGAATTGTGTAATTTTTCCAGTTTGCCAAGAATATATGTGTATGGTTTATCCCGCAGTCTGCTGCCAAGAGAATTATTCCCATGCTGTTTAATTTGTATTTTATATATTCTAATGTTAATTTCCATATTCTTTTGTTAAAGAATATGTCCTGCCTGTAGGCAGGAGTAATTTGCAGGTGCAAATTGCTCTCTCCTACAGTTGAGCTGGTTCTGACTAACACATTTTCCATTTTTGCCTCCTGACGCAAAGTTTATTTAGAAGTAAAGCTTACACTAATTGTGAGGCTTTACAGTAGCATAGCGTCAATGCTACGCTACTTTTTTATTTTTTGAAACTATTAAGAACTTCTAGCAATTCATCTCAGCAGTCAACTGCCGAGTTTTCTTGCTAGAAACGATTATAAACTTTTATATCTTTTAAGCAAAAATCAAATAATAAAATTAAAATAAAAACTATTTCAGCTTGTTCAGCTCATTTGAAGTCAATTTGGTAAATTTCTTGTCATTTGTTTTTATCACAGCAGCATCTATCCTGTCAATGTCAAAGTTCTTTGCCTGAACTTTTCTTAAAATCCTTAGGCATAGTTTCAAACCTTCATTTAATGTCAAGCTTTCTTTGTATTCCTTGTTTAGCATGTCTTTTATTGCATCATCGCTATCTCCAATAGCTGTAGCTTTGTATTGAAAATATATCCCGGTAGGATCTGTAACAAATAAGTCACAGTCATCATTCACTCCTGCAATTAAGAGAGAAACACCAAAAGGTCTTGCTCCTCCAACCTGTGTGTAATACTGCTTGATGTCGCATATATATTTAACCAGGCTTAAAGTGTCAACAGGACTGTCATAAGTAACCCTGTTCTTCTGTGCCATTACTCTTCCGATATCAATCAATACCCTTCCATCACTCACTATTCCAGAAGCAGTAGCTCCTATATGGTCATCTATCGGGCTTACTTTTTCTATAGAGCCTGCAATTATCAATGGCTCGCTTATCCTCTTGTCTGCTAATAACAATACTCCATCCTTGCATACCATCCCCATTGCAGTAGTTCCTTGTTTTACAGTTTTCTTTGCATATTCTACCTGCAATAGCCTTCCGTCAGGACTGAACATAATAGAAGTTCTATCATAACCCATCATCTGATGTTGCATTTGTTCCATCTTAACCTCCAAGCTTGAATCTTGCTTTCTTTAATGTCCCTGAAACATATTTTGTTTCAACAGTAAAGTTTCTTATAAGCATCAAGGCAACCTTCACTTTATCTATATATTTGTTGTTTGCCTTTATAATTCCTTTGTTTTCCTTAAAATCATCTAATATTAAAATATTTGCTTTTGCATATTCAAACTCGCCTAAGAATTGAAGCATTGCTTTCTTAATCTCATTCTTGATTTCATTGAAGTTATGACTACTGTTCTTTATTTCATATACTAAATATCTATTCCTTTCCTTTAATGTAGGAAGTATAGTTTTCATTAAATAATAAAAAGATTCCTGATTTTATAAGAGTTATGATTATATTTATATAACTTTAAATCAATAAAAGAATATGCCAGTCAACGCAGGAATAGAATATCAGAAAGCAGAGCAGGAATATCATTTGGCTAAAACAAATTCTGAAAAGTTAAAGGCATTGCAGAATATGTATTCCACAGTTCCTAAACACAAAGGATCAGAAAAGCTAGTTCAGTGGATAAAAGACAGCATAAAAAAATACAAAAACCTTGCAGAAAAGGAAAAAAGCTCAAAGAAAGGCTCTTCATTCCTTTCAATAAAAAAGGAAGGCGCTACAAGGATATCTATAATAGGCCTGACAAATTCAGGAAAATCAACTTTATTATCAAAGCTTACGAATGCAAAACCATTAATTCTAGAGACAGAATTCACAACAAAGCTTCCCGAAATAGGGATTATGGATTATCACGGAATTAAGCTCCAGATTCTTGAGATTCCTGCAATAGTTAAAAATTTCAATGAAATAAATCATGGAATGTTCTTCTTAAGCTTAATCAAAGAATCAGACTTGATTATAATCACATTAAAGAGCAAGTCAGATTTGGAATTGATAAAGAATGAATTAAAGAAGAATGATGTTGACAAGAATTTATTACTGTATCAAGAGGAAGAAATAAATGAATTCAAGGATGACATCTGGAAAAGTTTAGGTTTAATTAAGGTGTATACAAAACAGCCAAGCAAGGAAAGGGATTATCCTCCAATAGCATTAAGCAAAGGCTCCAAGATAAAAAGCATAGCAGAAATAATACATAAGGATTTCATAAAAAAATTCAAGTTTGCAAGAGTCTGGGGCAATTCAATAAAGCACCAAGGAGCGAGGGCAGGCTTGGATCATGAGTTAAATGATGAAGACACAATAGAATTGCATTTGAAATAAGACTATTTCACATCTCCATTTTCCTTTATCTTTTCATCTTCATAAGGTGCTATTCTTCTCCTGTAAAATTCCTGTTTAACTGCCTCAAGAACGCCAATAGCTCGATTTAACTTAAAATAATTTGGCTCTTTTGCATAAACTGCATTAATTATTTTTGTTATTATATAATTCAAGCATCCATCAATTTTATTTTCATCCTGTTCTGACAGTTTTGATATTAATGCATCAATTTCATCATCAAAAATTTTCCTCATTTCTTTTTTTATATACGGCATTTTACTCCTCCTTTATAATGTCCTCATAAAACAAAATCTTTGATCCCTTCTTCCTGAATTCCTTGTATTCATTCATGCAGCCTTTTGATGTCCTCCATTCCGGCGCTAGAATTATTCCATCAAATTTTGTTTTATTTATCATAGCCTTATCCAATTCAATCCACAATTTATATTCATTGCTTTTCAGGAATTTCGGGTCTCTTATGTGTATCGGATGAGAATGCACAATAGGTGAATAAATTTTATATCCCTTCTTTAACAGCTCTGCTGTCCTTATGCAACATAAATTAAAATTTGCTTCCTGTGCCCCATGCACATTATTTTTATTTTTGTCCTTAATTGTGTAAGGGTGCGCAAAATAATATAATTCGTCTCTTTGCATTTTATCCTTCAAAATCTAAAGTTTGTTGCCTCCTGTTTTTTCTCTTTAAGGGTTTTTTACTTGCTTGAATGGTTTTAAGTTCAGTATCCTTAACTACTAACCCCCCATCAGATTCAAGTTGAAGATCAAGATTGTTATCCATTAAAGTCATATGCGGCTTCATTTTTCCTTTAGTGTGGGCATCGCAAATTCCTGAGGCATAGCAATAATCGCAATGCTGCCTGTTTGGGGGGAAATCAGAGGGGTATAAAACACCCTTCCCTTCAATTCTTCTTCTTATTCTTTCATCAATATCTGTGACCATACTGATAAAATCATGATAGTGTGCATCACCCCTAGTAGTAGAAAATATCCATTCTTCACTCATATCAGCCCTCATATGGTGATATTCTACATTTATTCTGTCATCCAAATAAGTGGGATTGCCAGCTAACTTCATCCTTTCCTCATCACTAATGCCCAAAATATCCGCAAATTTTTTATCTTCATGAACCAAACATCCTATGCCTAAAACATACAAGGTAAACTGCGACTTATATTCCAGCTCCATATGTCTTGGATATCTTCTTCCTGATTTATGGTCTCTTATGATAAAAAGATATTTCCCACTTGGATCACTTCTTATATCGTCTATTCTTCCTTTAAAACTTATTCCATTAATCCTGAACATAAATGGTTGCTCAATTAACAAAGGGAAATAACCCCTGCTATATTCATCAATGCTTTTATCCCAAAATTTTCTGGAGATATTAATTACTTCCCCAAGTGCCTTCCATTTTTCTTCTTCATCTTTCCACTGAATTCTCTTCTCTTGGATTTCTCCTTTATTGATTATATCATGTTTAAATCTACCCCTGATTGCATTAACAAAAGTCTCATTGCTTTTATATCTTGGTTTTATTAAACGTGTTTTCATATCCATAACCCAAAATTTTTCAGCCATATTATGAAGGAATATCCCAACTACAATGGGTTTGTTGAATGGAATCTCTCTCCTTCCAGCATATAAATTTTCATAGAACCATAACCTATCGCAGACTGCATGCTCTAGTTTTGATGCTGTCCATGTAATGTTCATACTTATAAAAAAAACACAAAAAAATATAAACTTATTCAAATATGGGATATATATGAATCATACAATCAAATTTGGTATATATAAAGGAAAAACATTTGAACAGCTTGCTTTGATTGATTACCCTTATTTAGTATGGGCTAGTGAAAATGTGAATAGATTATATCAATTTAAAGAGCATCTAAATGAGATTATACACTCTCTTAATAATTTTGTTCCCCAAATCAGATGCAGCATGACTAAATGTCAAAATACTGCAGAATATATGAGTATAGCTTTAATTTATGATTATAAACCAACTCCAATTGATATATCTGTATCTAAGAGATTTGTATGCTGTGATGAAGAAGACTGCAAAAGTACAATGTTAACTTATGAAAAATCTCGTTTATATCCAATAAGATTTGACACATTGCTGAAATTTCCTCATTTACCAAGATTTATCAGGGAGGATATTAGAAGAGTTTTATTGCAAGCAGCGAGATTTGAAGGAAGATTAACAAAGGATAATGTTGCTGAATTTTTTGAAAATCTAGAAGCAAGAGTTAAAGAACCAGTGCAAACTTTAATGAAGATTTAATTCCCTGACCAAAACAGTTTCCAGTCTATTATCTGTATATAATGGAGATTGATATAAAACCCTAAAGCCATATCTTAAAAGAAATTTTTTAACATCCTTTCTATCACCCGGTATATCAACAATTATTACATCAAAATTCTTTTTGCTTTCAGATTCACATTAGAATACACCCAAATAAGCAAGACCTCTGTCTCTTATATTTGGGTGTATTCTCATATTTTTTCCTTCAATGGTTCTTGGAAGTTCCTTATGTGGCTGCCATATAAAATCTCCAACAATTATTTTGTTGTGTAAAGCAAGAACTGCAGTCTTATAACCATCCTTAACTTCAGGAATGCATACATATTCAACCCAGTCATGATAAAAAGGATAACCTAAATCATGCTCATGCAAAAATCTCTTTAACAAATTTAAATCCCTTAAACTCTCATCTTGTTTTATAGTAAAATTAATATTCATAAGCTAAAAATTAACAACAAAAAATTATATAAATGGCACTTTTTCTTATTCAAGCGATGAAAAATCTTCTTAATGATTATATGGCAAAAAAAGAGGAAATAAAAAATAGACTGAAAGAGTTTGAAAATAACAGAGATTATTTCTACGAATTATGCTTTTGCATATTAACACCGCAGTCATCAGCAAGGACAGCATGGGACTGCATTAAAAGATTAAAGAAGGCAGATTTCAAGAATAAGAATATCAATCTACAAAGTTATATAAAGCCGATAAGATTTTATAAAAACAAGTCAAAATATATTCTTGAGCTAAAAAATAATTTCTCATTCATATTAAAGAACATAAAAGAAAAAGAATATCCTAAAGAGCTTAGAGAATTCTTGGTTAAAAATGTAAAGGGTATTGGTCTTAAGGAGGCAAGCCATTACTTGAGGAATATAGGTCATAAAGATCTTGCAATATTGGACAGGCATATTTTAAAGAATTTAAAGAAACATAATGTAATCAGGGAAGTTCCAAAAACCTTGACATTAAAAGAGTATTATAAAACAGAAGACAAATTTCTGAATTTCAGCAGGAAGATAAATATTCCAATGGATCATTTGGATTTGTTGTTCTGGTCTCAGGAGACTGGAAAAATATTCAAATGAAACATATCAAGCAGTTAAAAGAGTTAAAAAGATATGGTTCTGACAGAAGATTAGCAGCAGAGGAATGGAAAAAGCCATGGCAGACATTGATAGCGACTGCTCTGTCAGCAAGGACAAAAGACAATACAACTATAATTGTAGCGAATAAACTATTCTCAAGATATAATTCTATAGAAAAACTATCAAGGGCAAAAATAAAAGATGTTGAAAAGATAATAAGACAGGTTAATTATTACAAGACAAAGTCAAAGAATGTTATTAATTGCGCTAGAATGTTATTGAAAGAGTACAAAGGAAAAGTTCCTCTTGATTTCAATGAATTAATAAAGCTTCCTGGAGTTGGTAGAAAAACAGCGAATGTATTTTTGGCAGTAATGGGAAAGGATGCAATCGGGGTCGATACTCACTTAATGTATACCTCAAGAAGATTGGGATGGTCAGACCATAAAGACCCAGAAAAAATAGAAATGGATTTAAAAAGATTGTTTCCTAAAGAATATTGGAGTAAATTAAACTATATTGTAGTTCGTTTCGGACAAACGCACACTAACAAAAAGGAAAAAGATAAGATACTGAAAAGAATAAAGAATATTTAATAATCTCCTCTTTTAAGTAAAGTCTGCTTGTATTTCTTTAAATTAAATTTTTCTTTTAGGTAATTAATTGCTTTATTAACATCAAACTCTCTGCACGAGAATAAATCCAGATAAAATTTACCTTCTTGAGGATAAGTGTGTATTGAAATGTTGCTCTCGCTTAATATGATAAATCCAGTCAACCCCCCAGTGTCATATTTCTTTGGTGTTGCTCTTACAATTTTAGCTCTTGTCAGTGTATGCATATCAACAATCTTGGGAAGTTCTGCCAAGACATTTTTGATGAATTTTCTATCGTCAAGTATTTTAGAATCAACATTTAAAGCATCTAATATAAGATGATTTCCCTGCCCGTGAACCTTATGAACTTTCATTCTTATTTTTCTAAAAAAAGGTATAAAGAGATATTTATAAATCTTACTTTACCAAATTAAAGCATGAAGCCCGTGATAGATTTAAGGATAAACAAGGATGTTAAGTTAGTTGAACTTCTAAGGCAGATGAATGAAATTGGAGGATTTACAGCCAAGAAATTGGCAACGGGTATAGAAATCTTTGAATCAATGAAGAATGACAAGGAATGCATAAAATTTCTTTCATTTCCTGCATGCATAATATCTACAGGTTTAAGAGGAGTCATAAAAGACTTGATAAAGAACAAGTTAGTTGATGTCGTGATAACAACCTGCGGAACTCTTGATCATGATTTAGCAAGAACCTGGAAAGATTACTATGAAGGTTCATTTGATATGAATGATGCAGAATTGTATAAAAAAGGTATTAACAGATTGGGAAATATATTGATTCCAAATGAGAGTTATGGCATAATTCTCGAGGATAAAATGCAGTCAATGCTGAAGGAAATAGCAAAAGAGAAAAGCTCATTTTCAACAAGGGAGATTATCCATGAATTTGGCAAAAGGATAGACAATGAAGATTCTATTCTATACTGGACTTATAAAAATAATATCCCAATATTTGTTCCAGGAATAACAGACGGCGCTTTTGGCTCTCAGTTATGGATGTTTAGGCAAAAAAATAAAGAATTTAACATAGATGTCTTAAAAGACGAAGAAGAATTATCAGAAATAATTTTCAAATCAAAGAAGACAGGAGCATTAATGTTAGGTGGAGGAATTTCAAAACACCATGTCATATGGTGGAACCAGTTCAAAGGGGGTTTAGATTATGTCATTTACATAACAACAGCACCTGAATATGACGGCTCATTGTCAGGAGCAAGAATTAAGGAAGCTGTATCATGGGGCAAAGTAAAAGAAGAAGCAAAGTATATCACTATAGAAGGTGATGCAACAGTTTTACTACCTTTGCTTGTAGCTAAGTTTTTATAATTGTGTATAAAAGTTCTAATTATGATAACTCTTCTAGAAAAACCAGATAATGAAGAAGATATCCTGAAGATACTTCATCCGTATGTTAAAGAGTGGTTCATCAAAAAATTCAAGGTGTTCTCAGAGCCTCAGAGATATTCAATATTTTTTTCATTTTTTAATTTTAAAAACATAAACATAGATTAATATTACACCAGCAACCAATATTCCAATAATAATAATCAGCCAGCTCTTCAAACTTAATCCAAAATCAAATTTATTCACGTCGCCAGCAGCGCCCTTGACTCCGGAAGGAATTTCCTCGTTGACAATGCTTTCATTACTCTCACCAACAGTCTCATTTATATCATTAGCTTCTTCTGTTTCATTTAAATCCTCATTAATATCTTTGAAGCATAATCCAAAATTAAAACTGCAATTAGAATTGCAACTTAAAACACCGCTGATATATCCCAAACTCCCGCAATTTTCATTATTCAAATTAGCACCATCGCATTCTTCTTTGCCTGTGACAAGACCATCTCCGCAAATGCTTTTGTTTCCTGTACATTGGCTATAATCATATTTTACGCAACTAGACTTGCATCCTAAAGTTCCGCCTTCATAACCTTCATCTTCGCATGTTCTTCCCCTGACATTTCCAGGCTCGCATAATTCACTTCCCATTATAACTCCATTCCCGCAAACTTCCTCTCCCTCGCAGGTGCTGAAGTCATAGCCAGAGCAGTCATCCAAGCAGGATAAAAAACCACCAGTATAATTAGAATTGGTGCAGTTTGCTCCGCCTAATCTATCTCTATCACAAATTTCTCCTTCCTCTAACTCAGCATTTCCGCATGCAGCACTATCAACATAAACCACAACTAAAAGAAATAATCCTAAAACTAAAATCCACCCCTCATCCATATAAATTTAAAATAATCAGATTATATAAAATTTCCTATAAAATAGAAAAGTATATAAATGGACAATTGTTCATTATTATGGACATATGTAAATAAAAATGGACAGATTATTAAAATATTTTATAATAGAACCTGAAAGGGAATATCATATCAGGGAGTTAGCTAAACTAACTAAATTATCTCCAACAACAATATCAAAATACCTTAATGAATTTAGCAGAAAAAATATATTAATTTTTAGGAAGAAATTTAATCATTTATTATTCAAGGCAAATAACGAAAATCCAAATTTCAGGGATATAAAATTTTCATATAATTTAAGAATACTAAGAGAATCCGGATTAATTGATTTTCTTATAAAAGAATTTAATCATCCAAAAGCAATAATTCTTTTTGGTTCATTTGCAAAAGCAGAAGATAATCTAAATAGTGATATAGATATATTAATTATAACCCCTATAAAAAAAGAAGTTAATTTAAAAAGATTTGAAAATATCTTAAAACACAAAATACAATTATTCTTGCATTCTAATAAGGAGATAGATAAGATGAAAATCAAAAACAAAGAGTTAATAAACAACTGGGTTAATAGTATCAGATTGTATGGATTTTGGGAGATATTTAAATGAAATTAAAAGATTTTATTGAAAAAGGCCAAGTAAGAAAGGCTTCAAAAGATGTTTTATTAATTAAATCATTAATTATAACTGCAGAGAATGATTTAAAATTTTTAGAAAAGATTAATATTGATGATATTTCAGCAAGAAAAATAATGAGTAATTACTATGATGTATTAAGAAGTATAGTAGAATCTATGTCAATCATAGAAGGATATAAAATTTATTCTCATGAAGCATTTACATATTTTCTAAAAGAAAAGGGTGAAGAGATTATATCTGAGAAATTTGATCGCTTTAGAAAAATAAGAAATAAAATAAATTATTATGGAGGAAATATATCAGCAGAAGAAGTTAAGGAAAATATTGAAGAAATAAAAGAAATAATTAAAAAATTGAAAACAAAATATTTAAATCATACAAATTTATAAACAAATCATGAAACAAGTTATTCTAGTTCGGAAGGATTTAAAAATGAATCCTGGAAAATTAGCTTCGCAGGTAGCACATGCATCTCTTGAAGCAGCACTGAAATCAAATAAATTGAAGGAATGGCAGAAAAAAGGAACAAAAAAAGTCATTCTTAAAGTAAAAGACGAGAAGGAATTACTGTATTATTATGATTTAGCAAAGAAAAATAACTTGACAAATGCATTGATTAAGGATGCGGCAAAAACTTTTTTCAAAGTTCCAACATTGACATGCCTTGCAATAGGTCCTGACAAGGAAGAAAAAATTGATAAAATAACAAGAGAATTAAAAATTTTATAACAATTTTTTCGTCGGAAAAATAAAAATATAAAAACATTTAAATACTAATATAACTTAAGATTTAATAACATAATATTAAAAATAAGAGGTGAATGATCATGGCAAAGAAAAAGAAAAAGAGATAAGTTCTTTTTATATTTTTTTTCTTTTTTTATTCAAACATTATTTTTATCAGTAGCATCAAGATTATTCCTACTAAGAACATGGCAAAGGATAAGTTTGATTTCTTCATGTCTTTTTCCTTGTGAACTTCTGGAATCAAATCGCTTGCACCTATGTAGATAAAACCGCCAGCAGCAAATGGCAGCAAATAGCCAGCAAATGACGAAGAGACAAAATATCCCAACAATGCTCCTGCAACAGCGAATACAGCAGAAATAAAATTAAAGAATAATGCCTTGGCTTTTGAAAAGCCTCCATGCAGCAAAACCCCAAAATCAGCTATCTCCTGCGGAATCTCGTGGAACAATATTGCTATGCTTACAGTAATCCCTAATTTGACATCAGCTAAAAAACTTCCTGCAATTATCAAGCCGTCAATGAAGTTATGAACCCCGTCTCCAATTAAATTCATATAAGTAAATCCGTGAAAATTGCAATTCTCCTTGTGGCAGTGATGCCAGTGCAATATCTTCTCTATCAAGAAAAACAAGCAGAACCCGATAACAATGTATATATAAATCAAGAAATTATTATTCTTTCCTAAAGAGTCTGGCAACAAATGAAAGAAAGCTCCTCCTATAAAGCTTCCAGCAGACAATCCAACAAGCAATAACAAAATCCTGTTCAGAACACTATGCTTTAATCCAAACAAAAAAATCCCCACTAAAGATATCAGGCTGATTAAAAAAGTGCTTAGCAAAATCCATAAAAATATCATAATAAAGAAATAAAGATCAGCGGTTAATAAAACTTCCCAAAAACTTTATAAATAAGAATTTATTCACAGTATTGAACGACCATAGGAGCTTGGAAACGCCTGTTCTCATTTCGAACACAGAAGCTAAGCAAGCCGCCGTTCCTGCGCTGTACTGCATTTAAATGCGGGAAACCAGGAAAGTTGTTCACTTCTTTAAAAAGATTAATTAACTTTTTCACTTAATATAACCCATGTACAATCCTATTTTTTTTCTCCAGGAGAGGAATATTAAAAACTAAAGAGGGGGATAGAGAAGTTTTTCTTAATATTTGACCAGATATAAAAATAGTAAAATGTTTTGGTCCGCCACCATACTACAAATTAACATTCACAGAATCAGAAAACCATGATGGTTATTATGCATGGAAAGATTTTGAAGCAAAAGAATATGGAATAATATGTTTTCTAAAGGAGATGATTGAAATATGTTTTGCTTATGGAACTAAAGCTGAAGAAGAAAGAAACAAAGGTAAATTAGTTAGATTGGTAATTAAAGAATATGAAAAAATAGAATCATTTCCTTAAATATTTATAAACACTATTTGCAGCTATAGCACCATCCCCGGCAGTAGTCACAGCCTGCCTGAAAACAATGTTTGTTATTTCTCCAGCAGCAAACATTCCATCAATATTGGTTTTCATATACCTGTCTACCTTAATGTATCCATTCTCCAATTCTACATTGAAATCCTTAAGCAATTTCAAGTTAGGCTCAGAGCCGATTTCAACAAATATCCCGTCAATTTTCATTTCACTTCCATCTTTTAATATAATGCTTTCAACTTTATTTTTTCCATTGACTCTCGCAATCTCGCCTTTCATTAATCTTACATTCTTTAATTTCTTGAACTGCTCCTGATAAGCGGGCTCTGCCCTAATCACGCTTCTATATAATAAAGTAACATCATTATTGTACGAAGCCAGCAGCAAAACAGCCTGTGCAGCTGAATCTCCTCCGCCGACAACTATTACTCTTTTATTTTTGTAAAAAGCGCCATCGCATGTAAAGCAGTAGCTTATTCCTTTTTTCTCAAGTTCTTTCTCGCCAGGAACATTTAATTTCCTGTGCTCAGCGCCAAGAGCAATAATCACAGTCTTGCCATCATATTCATTTTTATTTGTCTTAACCTTGAAAAAATTCTTAACCTTATTTACCTTGACAATCTCCTCCTCCTTAACCTCTGCTCCAAGATATTTTACATGCTCCCTTATCTTGTCCATTATCTCAATTCCAGAAATAGAATGAAAACCAGGATAATTCTCAACTTTATAAGCTTCATTCATTACCCCTCCAGGCTCTTTTGCAATGACAAGACATTTCAGGTTATATCTTGCTGCATAAATCGCTGCACTATATCCTGCAGGTCCTCCTCCTAATATCAAAGTGTCATATATCATTTTTATTTAAATACCTTAAGATTATGTCTGATATTATTTTTACATTCATTCCTGTTGTGTTAATGATTAGGTCATAATGCCTCAAGTCAGTGAAATCAACATTGTATATTTCTTTAAATATTTTTCTTTCCAGCCTTAACCTTTTATCAATTTCTTTTTTTACATCTTCTGCTTTCCTGTAATTTTCTAATTTTCTCTTGTCCTTGAATATTCTTTTTGCCCTTAAATTTAAATCAGCATCCAGAAAAACATGGACAGCATTTTTAATGAATAAAAATCCTATTCTTGAATCCAGGACAAAATTATCCTTGTTATCCAGTCTTTTTATTATGCTTTCATTGAATTTCTTGTCAATTTTCTTGTTCTTCTCAAGGAATTTATCAAGCTCAATCAGATTAAGCTTTTTTTTCTTTGCATATTCCCTGAATAATTCCCCAACGCCGTAATATTTCAATCTTAATTTCTTTGCAATATACCTGCTTACAACGCTCTTCCCGCTTCCGGGTGTTCCAGAAATAGTTATTTTCATGATTATTTTAAACTTATAACAGGTTAAAAATGTTTTGAGATAAGATTAACACTCAACAGTAACATTTATATACTACTTAAAAAACCAAACATACCATCTACATGTGGAAGATTTATCTTCTGAATTTGTAAGTGAATACTTAATACAACCTATTAAGTATGATGATGTGTAAATATAAGTGAGATTAAAATTCTTTTAATTGAATCTTGCAAAAATTTCCGTTGATCCTGCGGAAGATCGCTGCTATTGGAATTCGATTTAGACATGCAAGTTTGCTCTCGCAAGAGGGCGGCAAAAGGCTCATTAACACGTCGATAATCTAACTTATGGTCCGGGATATACTCGGGAAACTGAGGGCAATACTGGATGGGAGATTATTACTGTGATGTATTTTCTCTTAAACACAAGGCCATAAGATGAGTCGGCGGCTGATTAGCTTGTTGGTGAGGTAATGGCTCACCAAGGCTACAATCAGTAGGGGGAGTGAGAGCTCTAGCCTCGAGAAGGGCACTGAGATACTGGCCCTAGTCCTAAGGGATGCAGCAGTCGCGAAAACTTTACAATGCACGAAAGTGTGATAGGGGAATTCCAAGTGTCTATCACAAGATAGACTTTTGCCAAGTAAAAACAGCTTGGAGAATAAGTGGTGGGCAAGACCGGTGCCAGCCGCCGCGGTAACACCGGCGCCACAAGTGGGGATCATATTTATTGGGTCTAAAGCGTCTGTAGCTGGTTCAATAAATTTCTCGTGAAATTGTTAAGCTTAACTTAACAGATGGCAAGAAAGACTGTTGAACTAGGGACCAAGAGGAGATAAGAGTATTCCAGGGGGAGCGGTAAAATGTTATAATCCTTGGAGGACTACCAATGGCAAAGGCACTTATCCAGAATGGGTCCGACAGTGAGAGACGAAGGCTAGGATAACGATAAGGATTAGATATGGGAAAGGGTAAACTCCATTTCCACACTAAATACCCTAGTAGCCCTAGCAGTAAACGCTGTGAGTTAGGTGTTGAATAATCTTAGGGATTATTCTGTGCCGTAGGGAAGCCGTTAAACTCACCACCTGGGAAGTACGGTCGCAAGATTGAAACTTAAAGGAATTGGCGGGGGCGCACCACAAGGAGTGAGGTGTGCGGTTCAATTGGATTCTACGCCGCTAATCTTACCAGGAGCGACGGCAGGATGAAGGTCAGATTAAAGGTTTTACCTAACAAGCCGAGAGATATTGCATGGCCGCCGTCAGTTCGTGCCGTGAGGTGTCCTGTTAAGTCAGGCAACGAACAAGACCTACATTTACTTTTGCTATCATCTCAATTTGAGAAATGAGCACAATGTAAAGACTGCTCGGGAAACTGAGAGGAAGGCGTAGGCAACGGTAGGTCAGTATGATTCGAATCTCCTGGGCCACACGCGCGCAACAATGGTAGAGACAATAGGATGCAACTCCGAGAGGAGAAGCTAACCCTGCAAACTCTATCTTAGTCTAGATTGAGCGTTGTAATTCATGCTCATGACAACGGAATTCCTAGTAATCGGTCCTCAAAATAGACCGGTGAATATGTCCCTGTGCCTTGCACACACCGCCCGTCATCCCAGCCGAGCAGGATTTAGGTGAGGTCTAATTTAAATGATTAGCTCAAACCTAAGTTCAGTAAGGAGGGGCAAGTCGTCACAAGGTAACCGTAGGGGAACCTGCGGTTGGATCACCTCCTAAATATTTATTATCTCACAAATTTACACATCATTATAATGGGCCTGTAGCTTAACGGTAGAGCACCGCCCTTGCAAGGCGGGGGTTTCGGGTTCAAAACAAAAATTGTGAATTTCCCGACAGGTCCATTTTATATTTTTAAAATGCAGCTCAGCAACAAATGTTCTGGGCAAAGGTTAGCATATATTATGCTAACATGCATAGGTAGATTCCAATTAAACCATTAGGTGGATGACTCAGCTTAAAATATTAAGAAGGGCGTGGCAAGCTGCGATAAGCTTCAGGGAGGTGCATGCAGCCTTAGATCTGAAGATGCCTGAATGAGACTTCTCATCTCAAAGATATTCAGGAATGAATATAAACATAGGGAATTGAAGCGTCTTAGTACCTATAGGAAAAGAAATCAAAAGAGATGCTGCTATTATCAGCGAGAGAAAGTAGCTCAGAGCAAACTGAATATTCCATAGAAATATGGAATAGATGTGGTGTTTGGGTATAGTTTAATCTTAACTCATGAATCTGAATTTTCATTTAATTGAGAGCCGTAGAGAGTTATAGCCTCGTAAGATTATTGAGAAAGATTGTCATATATTCCAGAGTAGGATACATTGGAAATTGTATCTGAATTTAGGAGATATCAACTTCTAACTCTAAATATTATTTTAAGACTGATAGCGTATAGTACCATGAGGGAAAGTTGAAAAGTACCTTTAAAAGGGTTTGAAAAGTATCTGAAACCTAATGGTGAAAGTAAGTTACTGCTCATTTATTGAGTTGTAACGTACGTTTTGAATAACGGACCAGGGAGTTTGATCAAGTGGCAAGATTAAAAACAAAAAGTTTGCAATCAAAAAGAAATTAACATCTCGCAGTTTACGAGGAGATAGGTAATAAATGCCTTAAGTCACTTGGTTAATACCCGAAGCCAGGCGATCTTGCCTTGGACAAGATGAAGCTCTTGAAAGAGAGTGGAGGTCTGAAGAGGTGCTGTGGACAAGCGTTCTTCTGATCTGAGGCAAGGGGTGAAAAGCCAATCGAGCCTGGCAATAGCTGGTTCCCACCGAAGTTGGCCGAAGTCAAGTCTTGAATGAGATAGCTAAAATGGTAGAGCTACGGATTAAGAATTTGGGGAGTAAAATTCTCGATTCTTTGTTCAACTCAAAATGTTTTAACATCTTAGATTTCAGGAAACGGCGTCAGGTGGTAAGCATCTGTCGCAAGAGGGGAACAACCCAGACTACAATTAAGGTCCCAAAATATTGATTAAGTGTTAAAGGGTGAAAGGTGTGCACAACCAAAGACAGCAAGGAGGTTTGCTTAGAAGCAGCAATCCTTTAAAGAAAGCGTAAGTTGTTTATTAAGAATATTGTAAGCAACCGCTAGATAGCTCACTTGTCAAGGTTGTGTGCCCTGAAGATGGACGGGGCTAAATCAATTACCGATATTGTAGATTCCTAAAACAGGAATGGTAGGTGGGCATTTTATAAGGGCAGAAGTTTTCTTGTAAAAGAAGATGGACCTTATAATAAAGAGAATCCTGGTGGTAGTAAGATCTAAATACAGTGAGAATCTGTAAATACCGAAAGGGCAAAGGTTTCTCAGCAATACAGTTTAACTGAGAGTAAGTTAATCCTAATTACATTTCCAATTGAACATGTAAGAAAGGGAAAATGGTTAATATTCCATTACCATCTAAGTACTTATGGCAACAGAATATTAATTTCTGACTTTTTTGGCTAGACTGACATTTAAATTCTTGAATGTCAATCAGGATAAATCAGGGAAGTATTATTATAATGAGAACCTGATTAAACTTGAGATGAATCTGCTTTTAGCAAATTCAGTTGATGCCTGAAAACAATGAAAAGGAAATTAATAGGATCTTAGATGTTTATACCGAGAACCAACACAGGTGCCCCTGGGTGAGAAGCCCAAGGTATGAGGGAGATAACTTAATTTAGGGAAATCGACAGATTAGTCCCGTGTCTTCGGAAGAAGGGATCCCTGCATTTGTGTTTGAATGAATGCAATTACAGGGTACAATAACTAAGGCAGCCCGACTGTTTAACAAAAACTTAACCAACTGCAAAGCCTGCAAAGGTGTGTATAGTTGGTGACGTCTGCCCAGTGCTTGTACTTTAAATTCCAGTTCAATGGAGCTAAGAGCAAGTAAACGGCGGGAATAACTATAATTCTCTTAAGGTAGCGAAATGCCTTGTCGTTTGAATGACGACCTGCATGAATGGCGTAACGAGGTTGCCATTGTCCCAAGTTAAGGTCCCCTGAACACACTATTCTGGTGCAAAGGCCAGAGACTTCTAGTGGGAAGCAAAGACCCCGTGGAACTTTACTACAGTTTATTGTTGTGGTATGGGATTTATTGCGTAGCATAGGTGGAAGTTGCTTAAAGTTCAGACGCAAGTTTGAACTCAGACAAAATTGAAATACCACCCTTTGAATTTTATATTGCTAACTATGAAAATAGGACATCAGTAAATGGGTAGTTTGGCTGGGGCGGCACCCTGCTGAAAAGATATCAGTAGGGTCCAAAGGTCAGCTCATTAGGTTTAGAAATCCTAAGTAGAGTACAAGAGCAAAAGCTGGCTTGATTGTGTTTTTAACACTATAAAACGTAAAAAGGAAACTTTGGTC
>Ga0209542_10007067_pt1 | contig 21522 bp, 31 predicted proteins | sample RifCSPhighO2_01_FD_184028 | JGI IMG/M metagenome (GOLD analysis project Ga0209542, IMG submission 184028) | Soil microbial communities from Rifle, Colorado - Rifle CSP2_plank highO2_0.1 (SPAdes) (version 2) | ecosystem: Environmental > Terrestrial > Deep subsurface > Rock core/Sediment ... | reverse complement strand
CAGGGGATCCTCTAGTTCAAACTCCTCGCGCATATACATACAAGCATTGCTACGGTTGATAATTAGCCCAATGACCAGTTTGTACCAAAACTGCTTAATTTTGCAATCAGTATCAATGGTGCCTGTGGATATCTATCCAAATTAGAACCATTCGGCCAATCACAGTGTAGCTAAAACCTTGCCGAGGCCAGGCACGTGAGCCCAACCGCGATAGCATCAAGCTCATCATCCAATCGTTTTTTTTGCGGCAGTAAGATGAGCTTGGGCACCATGGCGGCTACCGCCCGCTTGTCACCCTTGCCGTACCCGGTGACGGCGACCTTAACCTCGGCGGGCGAGTACTCAAACAATGGCAGCCCCTGCAACACAGCAAGGTAAGTCAACATACCCCGCACCTCCGCTATCTTCATCGCAGTCTTTTCGTTTTTAGCAAAGTACACATCCTCAAGCGCAACGGCATCCGGCTGCCATTTTTTTAAAAGATGTTCGACAGCAGAACCAAGAATCTGTAGTCGCCTGTGGAATGAGAGCATTGCACCAGTGCGAATACAGTCGGAGTATAATAATTTTTCCTGCTTTGAGTTTGTAGAAGAATTTTTTTCTAGCACCGCAACACCCAGCCGCTCAAAACCAGGGTCGCACGCCAATACACGCTTAGGTCGCATTGGTGTATACATTGTTGATGTCGTCGTGCTCCTCTAGCGCGTCGACGAGTTCGGCGAGCTTCTGCCCGTCTTCTTCAGAAATTTCGACCGCAGTTATAGGTTCAAGCGCTCCATCCGCGTTTTTGCTAAATGCCCAGCTGGCTGCACCAGGGGTTGCCAGTGAAGAGCCGTGTAGTAAAAGAAGGTGTTTTATTTCCTGCGCGGTGCGGTTGCGCGAGTCGGTGTACCCGTCGATTATGAGCGCCACGCCGCCGGGGCCGTATGCTTCGTATACCACCGGCTCTAGTTCGCCGGATGTGGATGCTTTGTTTATCGCGCGGTCGATGTTGTCCTGCGGCATGTTTGCCGCACGCGCCTTCTCAGCCGCCGCTCTGAGCCCTGGCGCAGAGCGGTCACCCTTAGACTTTTTTGCCTCGACCGAGATAAAACGCACGAGCTTGGAAAAGGTCTTGCTCTTTTGCGCATCGGTCTTACCCTTAACATGCTTCAACTTCGCCCACTTAGAGTGTCCCGCCATAAAATTAAGAGTACTTCATAAGTGAGTGTAGGCGAATATTGACAATTCAACACAAAAGAGGTATATTAATAACAGTTCTTTGATATTCAACTTGCGTTTGCCATAGCAGAAAGCGGCTCTAAGAGCGGGCCTTTCTCTGCTGTGGCAAATCCGCCATATGCCCCCAAAACCTCGGGCAGAGGGAAGTTTCTTGGCTAGTAGCCGAGGAAAGGATACTTCAATGAAACACCCCCAACATTGCGCCCGGCCACGTCAGCGCGGTGAATAAAAAACTGGGCGTCGAGGAAGGCGTTAAGCGCCTTCTTTCCGGTAATTACAAACTCGTCTTGAAGAAGCATCTCATCGACCTCAATGCCAATCCGTTCGTTCCGACAGGTTGTGAAGTCGAGGAGCACCAGAGGACCAGCTACAACAGCGGTCTCCTTAAATGGGATGCGGCCAAGATCGAGCTTTATACCGACCCCAGCCAGCAGAACGGCTGCTACATCGCGGGCAGCGAGTTACGCAAGAAACTCGCGGGCAAGCCGGTCCTAAACGCCAATGTTCTGGACTTTCTGCTCGATAACCCGCAGCTCATCCCCAAGAGTTGGAAGGGTATTTTCCGCCCCATCTTCTTTTGGGGTACCATCTACCACAAACTCGTCGACAACCCCGACGCTATCGACGATGGCGGCAGGAAGTATAGAGTGAAACTAGGTGCACCCATCGACGCATTGGAAAAACACCACCATTTCAAAAAAATTTACCTCGTCCGTTCCATGTACTGGGCAGACGGCGGGTGGCACTGGAGTACGCTCTGGCTCTTCCACGATTGTCAGGGCCCGGCGGCTCTGCGTGCAAGTTGAAATCTGACCCTCCATTCTTTGTGCCTCTGTGGTCATCTGAACGAGTGTATTTGGCACGGCTTTTCCAAAAGCCGTGCTTCGTTTTTTATTTTTGATACGCCACAAAACTCGCCGTAAACCCCCCATCCCTCCAAGCACTTTCATATATGAAAGTGTCATGTTATTCTCCCATTATATAGATTATAAGTTTAAGGTTGTATAATGGCATGAAGCGGCGACTGAAAGATTTAAGTAAAGAAGAAACTATCGTGACGCTCGACGCGCTCTACACGGCGGCAAGCACAATGCGTGGACGGAATGCGGTTAAGTTATTTCTACGAGACCTGCTCACACCATCCGAACGCATTATGCTCGGCCGTCGTATTATCATCGCGCGTATGCTTATTGCAGGAGTGCCATATATAGAAGTAGGAAAGCGTCTAGGTGTCGGTAGCGCAACCATTTGGCGTGTGCACCGCTGGCTCAAGGACCAGTTCCCAGGGTTTGAACAGGCAGTGGCTGGGATGGAGAAGGAATTTGAAAAGAGGCGTGATAAAAAGTTATATGCTACAAGTGCGCTCTATCGGCTCAAGAAGAAGTATCCGCTACACTTCCTACTTTTCCACATGCCGAGCGGGAAGAAATATCGCTACGATGCGTACCCGAAACGCTCTGCGTAACAATTTTGCCGATTTTATTTTATTGGTAATATAGTATCCCTCACCAGCAACACTTTCATATATGAAAGTGTTGCTGGTGGTGTTTATTTGGAAGGTGGAGAAAATTGTCTGGCCCACCAAAGACGAAATCCTCAAAGGAGTTTTTCGTTCAATCCTTTGGGCGGCTCTTTACCCAAGTGCAAGTAGGCCGCTTTGGTGGCCACGCGGCCGCGCGGGGTGCGCTCGATGAGCCCTATTTGGAGTAGAAACGGCTCGTGTACTTCTGAAATAGTGTTTGGTTCCTCGCTCAGTGCGGCCGCAAGTGCGTTGACACCGGCTGGCCCGCCACCAAATCGATCTATTAACACACCTAACAGTTTTCTATCAAGAGGCGTGAGCCCCAACAGGTCGACCTCGAGCATACCCAGTGCTGTCTCTACCGCTTCGCGGGTAAGCGCGGTGCGTTTAAGTTGCGCGTAGTCGCGCACGCGCTTGAGCAGATAGTTGGCTGTGCGCGGTGTGGCCCGGCTCCTCTTGGCAATTTCAGCAACTCCATCATCTTTTACCACCACACCAAGTATTTTTGCCGAACGGTGGACTATCTGTGCAATGTCCTTTTCGGCATAAAACTCAAGTCTAAATACGCCGCCGCCAAAACGGCTGCGCAGAGGGGCGGAGAGGTCGGCCACGCGCGTGGTAGCGGCTATTAGTGTAAAGGGTGGCAATGGGAGCTCCAGGGTGCGGGCTGATGGCCCTTTGCCGATGATAATGTTGAGGACGCCCGACTCCATTGCCGGGTAGAGCACCTCTTCTATAGTGCGGGCCAGGCGGTGTATCTCGTCTATAAATAAAATGTCGCCGGGCGATAGGTTGGAAAGGAGAGCGGCAAGGTCGCCGACGCGCTCTATAGCGGGCCCCGATGTTGCGCGGAGTGTTCCACCGAGCTCGCGGGCAATAAGGTGGGCGAGAGTTGTCTTGCCCAGCCCGGGCGGGCCGTAAAACAAAATGTGCTCCGGCGTGGTAGCGCGCTCTTTTGCCGCGCTTATCAGTATGTGCAGGTTGTTTTTGATACTTTCCTGGCCAACATACTCGTCCCACGAGGCGGGGCGCAGAGTTTGATCCAAAAACGAGTCCTGTGGCGCCGCGGCAAGAGGATCTCCATCCGCCATTTCAGCATCAGATTTTTTTCTTGTGTGTTTGTGCGGGGTGCTTGACATATTATTTAAGTATGCTAGGATACCGCTAGTGCTCCTTATATAAGGAGCTTCTTCTTTTTTATCATGCCCCGGGCGAGTAGAGAGCTTCTTTCGGGCGCGTACACCTCCAAACAATGCGGCCTCTCGTAGGTTTTGAAACCAATGTAAGGACGCTCCGGCCTACTCCCTTGTGGAGTTGCGCGGGGGCTATCCTCAACGTGGGCTTTCGCTTTTCGACACGTTCGAACTGGTTGTTGCTTGGAGGTGTACATCCCCGACTTTCCCAATAAAAGAGCTTAAATTCTTCCCACTCCACTCTACAGTGCGAGAGCCCATATGCAACGTTGACCCGGGGGCTTTTTCAATTGGCAGTGTGTAGGTCTACCACGCGCCCTAACTCTTCAAGAGATGTAACGCCGCGCAAGACTTTTATAATGCCGTCTTGCTGTATGGTGGGTATGCCTTGCGGCTTAGCCGCGGCCGCAACCTCGCGCTCGCTGGGCTTTTCGCGCAAAATTGTTTCTATTGCACTGTCCATAAATATCGCTTCAAATATGCCAATGCGCCCTTTGTAACCGCGCCCGTGGCACACGCTACAGCCCTCCGTGTTTGCGTCATACACCTTTGTTTTGTCATGCGGTACCAGCGACTGGTCGACTACGCCGGCAAGAGTGTCTTCTATGATTTTTTGCTCCTCCGGAGTAGCCACTCGTTCTTTTTTACATTGTGCACATAGGGTGCGCACAAGCCGCTGTGCCATTGCCACGTTGATGGCGGAGGAGAGCACTTTTTCGCTGACGCCAAGGTCGATAAGCCGTGGGAAGGAACCCGCCGCGTCGTTGGTGTGGAGTGTTGAGAACACCAGGTGCCCGGTGAGCGCCGCGTTGATAGCCACCTCGGCAACCTCCCCGTCGCGTATCTCACCGACCATAATGATGTCCGGGTCTTGTCTGAGTGCCGAGCGCAACCCTTGGGCAAAGTTGTATTTTTTTATATCAACCTGTGTCTGCACGATGCCGTTCAGGTGGTACTCTATAGGGTCTTCTATGGTGATAATTTTATTTCCCGGCTTATTAACCCTGCGCAAAAAAGCGTAGAGCGTCGTAGTTTTGCCGGAGCCGGTGGGGCCGGTGGTTAGTATCATGCCGTTTGGTTTTTCTAACTCCTGTTCTATCCGCATACGCAACTTTTCTTCAATACCGAGAGCTTCAAGCTGTACCCCGATTGTTGCGGGATTGAGAATACGCATCACCAAGGTCTCTGAATAGTTGCCCGGCAAAACACTGGTGCGCAGTTCTATCTCGCTCCCTTTTATTTTTACGGAAAAACGCCCGTCCTGCGCCTCGTGCTCGACATTTAGTTTGAGCCCGGAGAGCAGTTTAAGCCGGCTTAAAACCAGGCCGTAAGTATCGTGGTCGAATGTGGCCACATCGGTTAAGACGCCGTCTAGCCGGTAGCGCAAGCGCACCGACTTTTCCTCCGGCTCAAAATGTACATCCGATGCTCCAGTGGAAAGGCCTCCAGCAAGAACAACTTCCAGTATACGAGTAATGCGATATGCTTTTTTGAGCTCTATCGCTTCGTCTATGAGTTTGCTGACGTCCTCCAGGTGCTTAACCTTACCCAACAGGTCCTCAAGCTCCTGGTTGGAAAGCTCAAACACACCGGCTTTTGTTTCGGTTGCGTAGGAAAGGTCGGCATAGCGCTCAAACGCGCGTTTGAGCGACTCGCTGGAGGTAATAAAAGTCACCACCTCATACCCGAGCTCTTTTAGTTTTTCAACCAGCACTTTTACCTTGGGGTTTTCCGGCGAGCGTGCGGCAAGAGACACGCGTTTGCCAACACGGCCAAAGGTCGCCGCCTCGGCGTTGCGGGCGTCTGTTTCTGTCAAGAGCCGCAAAGCGTCTGCGTTTATGGCAACCAGCGTAAGGTCGACATACTCTACTCCATACTTTTGCGCAAGCATTTGCGCGAGATCCTCTTCCTCGCGCTTGTGCAGAAAGTCTATATGCTTCTGCTCCTCGGCGTCTTTAAACTGGACCATACATGTTTATTGTAACAGTTTTAAGGCGGCTCCTTGGCTTTGGAAGGTGTCGCCTTGGTATACTGCGCGTATGGAAAAAGTGCAGCTGAGGGGGCTAGGAGATTTTGTACGTAGGATTTTGGATGGTCCAAACTTCGCCAAGGATTTGCAAGACAACAAAGCGACCACAATTGCTTTGCAGGGCGACTTGGGGGCCGGGAAGACAACATTTGTACAAGCGCTCGCAAAAGAGCTTGGCGTAACAGACACCATACAAAGCCCCACCTATGTATTGATGAAGAGCTACCACATACCGCACCACCCGCGCTTTGCACTGCTTATCCACATAGACGCCTACCGTTTGGATGGCGCTAAGGAGTTTGCGGCGCTACGGCCCGAGAAGTTTTTGGAAGACAAGCGCACCCTGGTGTGTGTCGAGTGGCCGGAGCGTGTTGAAGGCGCGCTACCCGCGCCCGATATAACACTGCGATTTTCTTCCGAAAACGCAGGGGAGAAAGAGCGGTATATTGAATTGGTATGAAAGAGGTGAGAAAGCGGCTGGTTTTGCTGGACACCCACGCGATACTGCATCGCGCGTATCACGCGTTGCCGGACTTTTCTTCCTCTAAAGGCGAGCCAACAGGTGCTTTATACGGGCTTATCTCTATGCTGGTGCGCATCATTGCAGAGCTGAAGCCCGACTACATTGCCGCGGCGTTTGACCTGCCGGGCCCCACCTACCGCCACGCTGCGTTTAAAGAGTACAAAGCGACCCGCCCAAAAGCGGAGGATGATTTGATTCTGCAGATTAAGCGCTCGCGCGATGTCTTGGACGCCTTTGGAATCCCGCGTTATGAGAAGCAGGGTTTTGAGGCAGACGATGTGTTGGGTACTGTGGTTAAAAAACTCAAACATCAGAATAATGTTGACATTATCATCGCATCAGGCGACATGGATACGCTACAGTTGGTAGACGACGACCGTGTGCGCGTTTACACGCTTAAGAAAGGCCTTTCGGAAACGGTGCTCTACGACGAGGCGGGGGTAAGGAAGCGGTTCGGCTTTGGCCCGGAACTGCTCCCCGACTACAAAGGCCTGCGCGGCGACCCCTCCGACAATATCCCTGGGATTAAAGGCGTTGGAGAGAAAACAGCAACAGTGTTGGTGTCGCAGTTTGGTGGGCTTGAACAAATTTACGATGCGGTTGAAAAACATCCTGATTGGCTTGCGGCGGCCGGTGTAAAAGGTGCCACGTTTGAAAAGATAAAAGAGGGGAGGGAAGAAGCGGAGCTTTCAAAAGAGCTTGCCACTATACATCGCGATGTGCCGATAGATTTTACTCTGCCCGCAAAACACTGGCGCGAGAGCGCCAGCCAAACGCCATTACTTGACCTTTTGTCGGAGCTTGAGTTCCGCACGCTCGTACCGCGTGTGCGGGAGCTTTTGGAGCAAAAACTCCCACTGAAAAAGTCTGGCGCAAGCGTTGCTCCTAACAACGCGAGGACACCGAGGACTTTTTCAGTGGGAGTTTTGGCGGAAAACCCTAGCAGCCCCGCCGGTGCACCAGCAGTAGACGATGAAGAGTTTCAAAAACTTGCGGTTGCAGTGTGGGTGCTCGACTCATCCGTTACCGAGCCGACTCTGGACGACATCTACCGCGCGGGTAAAAGCACCAACTTTTCTGAAGCTAGAAAGCACATTATTACAGAGATCAAACACAGAGGCCTGGAGTTTGTGTACGAAAAGATTGAGCGCCCGCTCATACCCATTTTACGCAAGATGGAACGGCGCGGCATCTCTATAGACCGGCACTTTTTGAAAAAACTTTCCGCAGAGTATCACGGCGAGCTCGACAAAATAGCCGGGCGCATTTACAAGGCGGCGGGCGGCGAGTTCAACATTGCATCACCAAAACAGTTGGGTGAAGTGCTGTTTGACAAACTCGGGCTCTCGGCAAAAAACCAGAGGAAAACGGCCGGCGGCGCGCGCTCCACCCGCGAGTCCGAGCTGGCAAAACTGCATAGCGCGCACCCGGTTATTGCCGATGTGCTCGCACACCGCGAGTTGGCCAAGCTTCTTTCCACCTACATCGACGCGATACCAGAGTTGCTCGACAAAAAAGACCGTTTGCACACCACCTTTGTGCAGACAGGCACCTCTACAGGCCGGCTTGCCTCGCAAAACCCAAATCTGCAGAACATTCCCATAAAGACCGATCTCGGGCGCGCCATACGCAACGCTTTTGTCGCCGCAGATGGGTATGCACTGGTTGCTTTTGACTACAGCCAGATAGAGCTGCGTATTGCGGCTTTACTCTCCAAGGACCCATGGCTAATGGGGATTTTTAAGAGCGGTCGGGATGCGCATGCAGAGGTGGCGGCGCGCGTATTTAAAATAAAACCCGAGGAGGTAACGTATGAGCAACGCCGACGCGCCAAGGTTATCAACTTCGGCATCCTCTACGGCATGGGGGTGAATGCACTGCGCGAGGCCCTCGATACCACTCGGGCTGAAGCGCAGGAGTTTTACAACGAGTACTTCGAAGTTTTTCCGCGCTTGGCGCAGTATATAGATGAGGTTAAGGCACAAGCCGCCAATGCGGGCTACACGCAAACGTACTTTGGCCGGCGGCGGTACTTTGAGGGCATACACTCGCCTATACCATACGTGCGCGCGGCGGCCGAGCGCATGGCGGTCAACGCGCCTATGCAGGGTACACAAGCCGACCTGGTGAAGCTCGCGATGATACAAGTAGACGAACTATTTACAAAAGAAGACCACGGCGACAAAGCACACATGCTTTTGCAGGTGCACGACGAGTTGGTTTTTGAGATAGCACAGGAGAGGGTTGCGGCGCTTGCCCCAAAAATAAAACATATTATGGAACAGGTGATGAGCGAAAAGGAGCGCCGTGGGATACCTTTTATTGCCGATGGCAAGGCGGGAAAAAACTGGGGCGAAATGAAACCGTTATGATTACCGTAATTGTTGGACAAAAAAAGCGGCCTAAGGGGAGTGAAGAAATAAAGTTGGAAGTAGTTTCGTTAGAGGAAGTAGCGGCACTTGCAACGACACAGGCTTTGTTTAGCGGTGCGCGAATTTTTGTGCTTGTGGGAGCGCTTGCGGGCGAGCGTGGAGAGGAATTTATAGACATGGCAAAAGAGCTTGTGGACTCGCCCCACACCTTTGTTTTTGAAGAGGAAAAATTATTAAAAAAAGAGGCCGACGCGCTTGCCAAAGCAGGGGCAATAATAGAAAAAATTGAGAAGCCAAAAAAAGAAGAGTTCAAATTTGACCGGTTTGGACTCACTGCGGCACTTGCAAACAGAGACAAGAAAAAATTGTGGTTGGGGCTCACGGCCGCACTGCGCGCGGGGGAGAAGCCCGAGGCCATTGCAGGGCTTCTGGCGTGGAAGGCGCGACAGATGAAAAACGCGACGCTCTCGCGGCAGATTGTGTGGATGTACCACGACTCCCACCGTGGCGCGGGCGACTTGGAGCTACTCCTGGAGCGCTTTGCCCTAAAACTCTAGTATTTAGGGTGTTTTTGTTGTATTTTATTTATAACCCGCCGGGGCAGAGTCCTCTGGGCGGCGCCCGCCCATAGCTCAGTTGGTAGAGCGGCTCCCTTTTAAGGAGAAGGTCCCAGGTTCGAATCCTGGTGGGCGGACTAGGGTTTAGTTTAGGAGAACAAACATCGCCACGCCGGCGGCGACGGAGACATTTAAAGACTCCTTTCCTCGCCGAGTTTGGCGAGGATGGTGAGCATGTCGAACCATGCTCCCGCGCATGGGGATTTCTACAATTGCGTCGCACAAGTTAAGCGCTTGAAGTTAGGGGAATAACCCCCCTATACCCCTAAAACGTTGCTAGTTAAGGGTATTTTGGTGAGGTACCTTAACCTCTTGACAAATAGGTACTAAAGGTGTATACTGTACAGCGTTCTTTGATACCAAATCCGGCACATTCGTGTCGGTCCCGATTCACAGGGGTTCTGTGAACATTTGTCCAAGGAGGACAACATGACGACCACCATCATCACTTCCACCCCCGTCATTTCCAAGGGCGGCGCTCGCGGCGGACTCGTTGCCGCAATGGATGCCCTAAAGTTGTGGGGAGCGTGTGCGGAAGGCGGCGCGGAATATTCGATGCTTTCCTTCAACGACGCTGGCGCATTCGTGCGTCTGCGTGCGGCGAAGGCGGGCTTCACCGCCGCTGTCGAGGCACTGGAGTACTGGGACGCTGAGCGCGTTCCGGAATTCCAGACGAAATGGCGTCTCGACGCCCGCGACGCCATCCTCAAAGCCGCTGGTCACTTGCTGGCGGCTTGCAAGGAAGTGGAGCGCTCGAATCAGGCTGACGCTTGGTTCGAGAAGCACGATGACGTCGTCGTCTTCGAGTGGCAGGGGATTTGGACCAAGGGGCGCATGATTCGCGTCGAGGTTCACTTCTTTGACCAGTTGGATGTTTATTTCGACTGGGACACCTCCACTGGGAACGAGAGCACTTATCTCTCGCTTCCCTCGATGACCGATGAGGCTGACAAAGCCGAAGGTCGTCGCGAAGGCGGATGGACCGCTCGTGCCGCGGCGTAGTAGCCGCAAAAGTAAGGTCAGAGAGTGACCTAAAGATCTCTCATGGGGCGACTATCCTTTACCGGACGTCGCCCTTTCTATTTTTACTACCGCTTTGTCAAATTTGCCTGCGATATATCCTATTCTAGTAGTGCTAAGGTAGTAATACCTCTGCCATTTCAAATCGATAACGCGCCTCACTATAAGGGGGATAAGGCGGAATCCCCCACCATATCAGGCATGATATTGTAGGTTTCGAACGTCCACTTCCACTGAAGGACGGTGCTTTCTATAGTGTTCCATTCTAGGTACACTGGGCGGACCAAATAATGCTAAGTCAGGTGACTGGGTCTGGTCGTCTTTGGTGGCGTTTACTGTGGTGTTGTGTTATATAGGTATTTCTGTGTTCACACACTGCTCAGAAAGTGTATTGTTTACTGAATATATATGGCCCATAATGAAATGGAAATGACCCAGAGAAGCCCCGTACTCGATCGGGAGAAATACCTCAACGCATTGGTCTACTTTGTTGCCAATTGCGGGAACGAAAGATTGGGCATTATGAAGCTCAACAAACTTTTCTATTACCTGGATTTTATTTCTTACCGTGACCGCAACAAGAGTGTTACGGGCGAAACTTACATACATTTACCAAAAGGCCCTTTTGCGGCTATCTTGCAGGACGATATTCTTGGGTCTGCCCGGAAGGCTAAACTGATTGAACAAAAAAAGGATGCGAGCGATAAGTACGGGGAACGTAATCGTTTTCAGGCGCTGAAAGCTCCCGATATGTCGGTGTTCGACGACTACGAACAAAAGTTGCTCAATTACCTATGTTTCACATTTAAAGACTGGAGCACTGATCAAATGGTCGCACAGACGCATAGCGAAGCACCGTGGGTTTTCTCCAAACCGAGTCAGCAGCTCAACTACAAGGACGCTGATGATATTGAGTTTTTTAGTCCGAGACGAGAGGTTGTGGCGTAACTATATGCGCATATATGACATGGCGTGTACAGCGGACTGAAAGTTTTGATAAGTGGTGGAAGAAAGAGGGGGTCGAAGAAAAGAATTACGAATATCACGAGAGGGCGTTAGTCGAGTTCCAAAACATAACCCTGCCACACAACGTTCAAACTTGTATTTTCAAAAATGCAAGTTTTGAGTGCTGGGTCACTCGGTTGCCAGATAAAGTACGGAGGCAGGGCAAATCGGGTGGTTTTCGTGTAGTCTTTATTCTGGATCTTGAAGAAAAAGTTCTACTCTTGCAGGGTCTTTTCCGTCGCGCCCATTTACGATTTGAGGGAAGTAGCGGAAAGTACGACGACCAATACGAAGCACTTATCAAGGCTTTGGCACAAGAGTTTGTTGAGGCAAAAGAGTAGCTAATCCAACTCCACCTTTCTATCTTTCATCAACAATTTGCTCTACACACATGCCAGCAACTCGCGCATACACTCGGCACTCAATATGCCGCCTGCAGAGTTCGAAAAAGCACACAAAAACCAATTATCCGCAGCTCCACTCAGTGTCTAACGAATGTGGTCCTTTACATGAAGACCCGCGTTAGTGGTTAGTTAAAAGTCATTCTCTTGTTGAGAATATTAGGATGATTGTTTAGTGAAAAAGAAGCTCCGACGATGATTGCCGGAGCTTTTGGTTGCAAAAGTGTTGCGTAGGTTCAGGAGGAAAGAATGTCGCCGATGCTATTGCTGTCGCACGCCCAAGTTTTATTGATGTACCGAACTTTCCTGTCGGGGATAAGTCCGGTAAAGACGAAGACTTTAAGCTCGGGGTACTCGGCCGCGATTTCCTCAGCTTTTTCGTCCCAGCCACGAGTGACAAACACGAGGATTCCCCTGGGGACCATGTCGTGGTCCCATGCACGAAGTTTCGCGATGGCATAGTCAGGTGACTTTACCTCCTCAACCTCATACTGGTCGATGTCAGTGTGAGTAAGCTTCTTGTGAGCTTCATTCGCTTCCGCGATGTGTCTTTTCAGTATGTTGACATACCGGCGGTATTCCTTGTCAGTTACCTTGCCCCATGCGCCGGAGGTGACTATCACAACTTTTATTGGATACATTTTTTACCCTTCCTTGATTAAGAACTCCACACATACATATACATTACAGTGTTCACTGTGTCAAAAGAAACACTGCCACGCCGGCGGCGACGGAGACATTTAAAGACTCCTTTCCTCGCCGAGTTTGGCGAGGATGGTGAGCATGTCGAACCAGGTGCCCGCGCATGGGGATTTCTACAATTGCGTCGCACAAGTTAAGCGCACTTTTGGAAAGGCCGCGGACCTCGTTGCCAAGCACGAGCGCTAGTTTTTTATTTTTAGGCGGCTTGAAGTCAAAAAGGGAAGTGGCGCGTTTGTCTTGCTCTACAGCCACCACAAAATAATTTTCTTTTTTAAGTTTTTTTATTGCCGCGCCAAGCGTTTTTGTTTGTTCCCAAGCCACCATCTTTTCCGCGCCAAGCGACACTTTGGCAAAGTCTTTTCTTGGGTTGGCAAAGCGGTCTATGGGTGTGGGCGTGTAGCCGCTCAAAATTATTTTAGAAACTCCAGCGGCATCCGCCGTGCGGAATATTGAGCCCACATTGTAGACACTGCGTATGTTGTGGAGGATTAGTATCATACTAAAAGCGAGCAGACTGAAAAAAGTGAGCGCTCCGGGCCGCTAGGCCAAGTCTTACTCACTTTTTTCAGTCTGCTCGCTTTTCTTCTACTGCAGAGAAATGCGCTTCGAAAAAGTCCTCGGTGTCCTCGATTTGCCAAAGGCAAAGTTTGCGCCAGACTTTTCCGCTCCGCATTTCCCATCCGTTTTACAGCGGCAAGTCTTGCGCAAGCGCGCCGGCGCCGCTTAGCAAAAGCGAGGTGCATATAACCAAGAGGAGAAATGACGTGGAGCGCGAAAACACAAAAAATCCTGGATACTTCCCGTGCAAAAATATATGTTTAAATGCCACAACGAAACCAAATGCTGCGGCTATTTGTGTATGCCAGCCCAAAAGCAGTGCCGCCGCAACGGCAAACTCAACCACAACAGCAAACCACGCTATCCAAACCCCTCCACCCACAACAGGGAAGCGGGTGTGGGATGTCTGCTCTTTGTGCTTAAAGTGATAGTACGCCAGGTAAAAAAATACAAACGCAGCCGCAACGCGCAACACGGTGGGTGCAAAAAACCCGTACGCCAAAAGTTGTGGGAAGTCGCTTAACATATATGTTAATGATACCCCAGTTTTGCCAACTCTTCCTCAGCAACCTTTTTGTCGCTCCATGGCTCTTTAGCACCTCGCGGCCCCATGATGTATGGGTCCGTGCCCTTTCCGGTAATCAAAACGGCGATGCCGCTTTGATTACCCTGAGCATGTCGAATGGTCAACGCTTCTTTTAATGCCTCTTTGATTGCGGCGCGGCGGTTGAGTATAATGTGCGGCTTTTTCTTGCTAAACCCTTTTGCAATTTCCTGCACGATTTTTTGCGGGTCTTCGTCGTACGGGTCCTCGTTGGTAAGTATCGACACCGCGGCATACTCGTCGGCCAACTTACCCATCTCCGGGCGCTTCCAGGTATCGCGGCCGCCGCCGGTTGAACCCAAGACCGCGATGATACGACTCTCTTTATATGTTTCGTACAAGGCGCGCAAAGAGTCCGGAGTGTGTGCATAGTCAACCACGACCGCAAACCTCTGCCCCTTCTCTACCCGCTCGGCGCGGCCGGGGACGGGACCTATGTGCTCCAGCACTTTTTTTATAGTCTGCAGGGGCACGCCAAGCTCGCTACATAAGGTAATGGCCGCCAGCATGTTGTACAGGTTGAAGAGTCCTGGCAAGGGCACCGCAAACAGCTCGCCCCGCCGCCACACAAAGCGCACGTTTTTATCGTCAGCGGTGTAGGGCTCGGCGTCTTTAAGCGAAAAGGGCGCGCGCACCTCGACATCTGTTTCCAAAAAACGCTTGGCCCACTTGTCGTCTGCATTGGCGATAATAAGGCGTGGGCGTTTGGGCGATGCCTCAAGATGTCGCACCAAGGATAATTTTGCCTCCGCATACTTCTCCATGCTCCCGTGCGACTCTATATGCTCGCGCTGTAGGTTCAAAAACACCAGGGCATTGAGCTCTATGCCGACATGCCGATGTTGGCGCGCCCCCTCAGAGGTCATCTCTATGACCGCATGCGTGGCGCCCGCCGCAACAGCTCTCCGTAAAAATTTTTGCAAGTAAAAACGCCCCGGCATAGTCATTTTAAAAAGGTTCGGCTCGCTCTCGCCCCCTATGGCAAAGCGGATAGTGCTTGCAACAGCGGTGGTGTGGCCGGCCTCTGTAAGTATCGCTCGTATAAGCTCAACCACCGTTGACTTGCCCTTGGTGCCGGTTACGGCAATTACCATCAGTTTGTGCGACGGGTTGCGGTATACGAGCGACCCCAACACCGCGAGTACGTAGTGGTATCGCTCCAGCAGGTAGGTTGGTATGAGTTTTTTTACAAGTTCTTTCAGCATATCGTCTATGAGGCCGAGCCGAGCTTTTTGAGCGCAGCCGAAAGGCGCTCGCGCACCCCAGCAAGCTCTTGGTCGACGTTTTTTAGCGCCTGGCGGCTTTCGGCTGCACCGTAACCGAGCGCCATTAATGCTTCTATAACATCGGCGTCTTCACTCGTGCCAACCTTTTCGCCACGGGCTCTACTTTCGTTCGCTAGTTTGTCGCGCAGTTCCACCACAATGCGCTCCGCGCTTTTTTTGCCGATGCCGTACACTTTGGTAAGTATGGCGGCATCGCCAGCGGCGATGCCGCGCTTTAATGTCGCGACGTCTGCTATGTTGAGTATGCCTAGCGCGGTTTTGGGGCCGATAGAGGAAACTCCCAATAGCTCTTTAAAAAACGCCAACTCCTCTTGTGTGAGGAAGCCAAAGAGGTCTATCGCGTCTTCGCGCACTGAAGTGTGGATAAAAAGAGAAAAGCTCTTGCTGTCTGCACGCATGGCGCCAAGCGCCGCAAGCGGCACCCGCACCGCATAACCAACGCCGCCAACCTCTACAATAGCGGCGCCCTCCGGGGTGGTGCCGCCAAAGATGCCGGTGAGCTTGCCTATCATGCATATAAGCTTACAGGGATCAGGGATTAGGTGCTAGCTACTCCCTGTAACCTATTGCCTATTCCCTGCGGATACGATAGTATCCGCTCCATGGCAATTACATCGTCCGCCAAAAAAGCATATCGTCAAAGCATGCGCCGCAAGGTATTTAACGACGCGCGCAAAGATGCGCTGCGCAGTGCGCTCAAAACAGTACGCACAGCAAAGAAGGGCGACGCCCAGGCGCTTGCCGCCGCATACAAGGCAATAGACAAAGCGCAGAAGCGAGGCATCATAAAAAAGAACACCGCCGCCCGCCGCAAGGCCAAGGTCGCGCGGATGCTTGCCTAGCCGTAGTATTGCTTTGCCCGTCCGAAGCTTTATGCGACCGCGTGCCGCCATAGCTGGCTCCAGCGGTGGAGCAAGGTGGGGCGCAAACTCTCTTACGCAGAAACCTCTCGTAGTCTAATGGATAAGATACCTCCCTCCGAAGGAGGCGATGCAGGTTCGATTCCTGCCGAGAGGATAGAAAGAAATTTAAATATTTGTTCTCTAAATTTGTAAAAAGAAAAGGCCCGCTAGGTCCGAGAACCTGGCGGGGGAGCAGTAGGTCTGCTCATTCAGTGTTGTTCTAGGTGGCGTACCATTCCTTCATTGCGGTTTCGTACCAGAGTCTGCAGCGACGGTTGTGCTCTTCTCGGTCGATTGGCGTAGCCCGCATGGCGAGCTCCCTGATCTCGGAACCATCCGCCAACATCAACCTCAACCACGCTCGATTCACACGACGCATACTTTCCGATGGTCCTTCCTCGATAAATCCAACAACGGTTGCCCGTGTGTTATCCGGATATGGATTATATCCAGCTTCGCGGCTTTCCGATGAGATTTTGAGAAGAACCTCATCTCCTTCTTGGAGACAGTGGCCCCCTTCATCGAGAAGGAACTCTTCGCCTGGGTCTGAGTGCCAGTGACCGCCTTGGCAGTGACGTTCGACTTTCCATTCCGCCATCTTTGTTCACCTCCTTTCAAGGTTTTTCAGAGTTCAGATTTAGACCAACGACCTGTTTACTTGTATACCATAACGGCGTGAATAAGTAAAGAAACGGCGCATCACCGCTTCTTAAAGAAAATCATTATGAAAAATTTTTCTTCCCCCAAAATGCGAAATCGTGAATTTGTTTTTACCCCTAAAATTGAATACAAATTAGTCGCGAAGCGAGGCGAACCAAAACTCTTTGACTTTTCCTTTCTGGTGCCCTCGGCAGGAATCGAACCCGCATCATATCCTCCGCAAGGATACGTCCTATCCATTGAACGACGAGGGCAGTCCCTACAAAGTAGGTTAAAATCCTACTTTAGTAAAGGTTTCTACCCGCCTCGCCTAAGACGTCGGGGCGAGGCGGGTCACAAACCAAAAAATTCCGCTAGGTGCTCGCCCAGGCGCGGGCCATATTCCTCTTCTTTTGCAAATTGCTTGAGGTACTCACGCATCTGGTCGCCCTCGACGGTGTTTTCAAGCTCCACGGTAACGTGCGGCGACAGCACACCCGACATGCTTAAGAAAAGTCGCGGCTCTGCAACTTCGTGCTCGACCCAAAACGAGTGCACGCCCTCCCACGGGTAGCGGGTTCCGTCTACCGAGACACCTCGCGGTCCCAAGCGCACGGTGTGCTCGCGCGGCCCGCGCGCCGCCAAAAATCCGATAGAACCGAGCCCTATGATAAGTATGATGGCCAAAAGCCCGTTGCCAAAAAAGACCGCCATTCCAGCGCCCAAGACTGCAATCGAACCAAGCGCCCAGTACCAATCGTTGGAGCGCTCTTTGTGCTCGTGCGTGGTAACCGTCCACGTGTACTCTCCCGCCGCCTCGGTCATATGCTTGTAGTATACATCCTAAAACACGCCCATCGGCGGCCTACGTGCCGGAGTCTACAATGTTGGTAAATATGACGTTTGTATCTTTATTTGTTTACTTAATAAAATCACTGGCGGAGGGTGCAGGACTCGAACCTGCAAGCTCTTTCGAGCCCCAGTTTTCAAGACTGGTGCCTTACCATTCGGCGCAACCCTCCTTTCAATTTTGTATCTTACCACTGAACCAATTATTTTCTAAGTAGTGCTCCTCTGCATGGCAATTGGGGCAAAGTAGCTCGAGATTTTGCATTGTATTATGCTGCCTGTTTTTGTCTTTGTGATGCACGTTCAAGATCTCATACTTGTTGTAGTTGCATCGCTCGCAGGTCGAGCCCCGCAATTTTAATAAGCGAAGCTTGAGTCCTCGTAAATATTGTACTTTGTCCTTTCGCGCCCCGGTATTATATTTGATACCAGCTCGGTGAGTGTTAGCACAACTCCTACTACATGTTTTTTTATTAGCGCTGGCAAGGATTGGTGCACCACATACAACGCAAGGGTGTTCTTTCCGGAGAGCAAGCCCATAGCATGTCTGACTACAAAATAAACCCCTACTACTCTGCTTTATTTGGCCAGGTCGTCTATAAATTTCTTTCTTACAAACTGTGCATCTTATGTTTGGGTTCCTTTTATACTTTTCCACTAATCCAGTATACCACCATGCAAACTATATCTCAATAGTTAGCGTATACTCTTACTACTCTATGAAGTACCTGGGGCTAGACTACGGCACCAAGCGCATCGGGGTCGCCATTTCCGACGACACGGGAACGCTCGCGTTCCCGCTTACCACAGTGGTGGCGGGGCAGAGGGCACTGCAGGAAGTTTCCGACCTTGCGCGCAAACACAAGGTGGGAGTCATCGTCATTGGTGAATCGCGCAACTTTAAAAACGAGCCAAACTTGCTGATGGAAGATATTGAGCAGTTTAAAAAAGATATAGCCGAGCTTGCGCAGGTGCCGGTGGTATATGAGCCGGAGTTTATGACCAGCGCCGCTGCTGCACGGGAGGGTGAGAGCAAAAGCCTCGACGCTTCAGCCGCCGCATTGATTTTGCAAGGATATCTCGATAGACAGGGGAATAGATTGTAGGGAATAGGTTGTAATGAATAGTAAAAAAGAGAATGGGTTGTGGAAAAAGTGCCGACCGAGTAGATTAGCGAGACATGAGCACCGCATCATTTCGGGATTTAATTGTATGGCAAAAGTCCATGGTACTCGCCAAACAGGTTTATGTGTTGGCAAAAAAACCCCCAGCAGAGGAGCGTTTTGGTATCATTAGTCAAATGCAGCGCTGTGCTATTTCTATCCCTTCTAATATTGCCGAGGGCAACAAGCGTTCCACAGTAAAGGATTACGTGCAATTTCTTAGAATTGCTAGCGGGTCAGCAGCAGAGCTTGAAACGCAGCTACTACTAGTGCGTGATATTTATGGAGTACCTGCCGAGCGCGTGCTAGAGTTGTTAGACGAAATACAGCGCATGCTGCAGGTGCTTATTAAGCGGCTACTACAACCTACAACCTAATCCCTACAATCTGATTTATGGAAATTAGCATAGACGACCTTAAAAAGGTAGAGATCCGCGTCGGCGAAATTAAGAGCGCCGAAAAAATAGAGGGGAGCGACAAACTTCTTAAATTGGCCGTGAACTTTGGTACGGAAGAGCGCCAGGTGCTCTCCGGCATCGCGGCATACTTTCCGGAACCTCAAGAGCTGGTGGGCAAACGCTGCCCATTTGTGGTGAACCTCCCGCCGCGCGCCATGATGGGGCTCGAGAGCCAGGCGATGATACTTGCGGTCGGAGGAGACGGGGTATTGCCGTTTGCCCTGTTTGAAACAAAAGGGGAGCCAGGGAGCCGCGCCCATTAGATATGCGTCTGCGGCTGCTAGTGTGGGGGGAGGCACAGTGGCAGAAGTTTATTTTACTTGCGCAGGGGCCACACGCTCTTTTTTGGTTGGCATTTTGTGCGGTCACTGACCCTATTTTTTTTCCCATCGCGCCGGAAATTTATCTCACCGCGCTTGTCTTGGCTCACCCCGCGCGGTGGAGAGCATACCTTGCAACCGCTATACCATTTTCGGTATTGGGTGCGGGGCTCGGCTACTTGGTCGGGCTTTTACTGTTTAGCCAGGTCGGCTTGCCGCTCATCAACTTTTATCACTTAGGCGAGGTTTTTGAGCGAACGCAGTCGCTGTTCCACGACAAAGTATTTCTTACGATGATTTTAATCGCCTTTTCTCTGATACCGGAAAAGGTGGTGGTACTTGCCGCCGGTTTTTTGGGTGTTTCGTTCCCGCCCTTTATTGTCGGGTTTTTTGTCGGGCGCGCAGCGCGCATCTCGCTGGTGGTGTATTTAACTCACCGCTTTGGAATGCAGGCGCTCGCCCTTATGAAGCGCTACCTTATAGTGTTTACCCTTATCATTCTCGCAATAGCCGTATACTATGGTATGGTGCACTTCCACCTATTGCCCCTGTAGTTCAACGGACAGAACAGGAGACTTCTAAGCTCTAGATCGAGGTTCGATTCCTCGCGGGGGCACACGTCTCGCCGAGGCGGCAAGCCGAGGCGGACGCACGCTTAGCTCAGTTGGTAGAGCAACTCGTTTACACCGAGTAGGTCGCAGGTTCGAGCCCTGCAGCGTGCACACTTCAACAAGTTCAGTGTAAACCAATGACAGAACCAAAAATTATTTATGAAGACGACTCTCTTGTGGTGGTAGACAAGCCAAGCGGGATGATTGTGCATCCGGATGGCGTGCACGACTACCCGGCGCTCGATGCGTGGCTCAGTAAAAAGTATGGAGAAATATATATTGTCCACCGCATCGACAGGGAAACGAGCGGCGCGCTGGTTGTGGCAAAAACAAAATCGGCTGCCGAGTTTTTGAAAGCGCAATTTAAAAACAGGGAAGTAAAAAAAGTATACCGCGCGTTTGTATACGGTCCGCTTAAAGATGAGCGCGGCATCATAGACAAACCGGTTGGCAGTGCGCGCGGGGGCAGGGGGCCGCGCTCGGCGCGCTCGCCGCACGGGGTGTTGCGCGACGCGCTCACCGCATACCGCGTGCTTGCCAAAGGAGCCGAGGCCTCGTACGTCGAAGTATTTCCGCAAACAGGGCGCACGCACCAAATACGCGTACACTTTTCTGCGGTGCAGCACCCGGTGGTATGCGATGTACTATACGCCAAGGGACGCCCGGCACTCTTTGGTTTTTCGCGATTGGCTCTCCATGCATTCCACCTGTCGTTTGTGGCTCCGGGTGGTAAAGGAATGACCTTTACCGCGCCACTACCGCCAGACTTTGTGGCGGCGGAACAGGCACTAAAGGCGACGCCTTAAATCAAAGGGCTCTCAAGGCATCGCCTTGGAATTACCGGCTTCCTGTGGTACAGTCTTTTGGCATGAAATCAGGAATTACGACATCACCAGTCAATATGAAAGAGCGCGCGGCACTGGGCGTCCGTGCCGGCGACACCGTGCGCGTATGGCAAAAAATTGAAGAAATCAAGATAGGTAAAGCGGCCAACAAAAAAGAGGTGGAGACTAAAAATGTCCGTCGCCAGGCGTTTGAGGGTTTGGTCTTGGCTGTCAAGCATGGTACCGAGCCGGGCGCCATGGTTACCGTGCGCAAGGTTGCTAGCGGGGTGGGTGTGGAAAAGATATTTCCGCTCTACTCGCCAAACATAGACTCGATAGAAGTGCTGCGCCGCACTCGCACCCGCCGGGCAAAGCTGTACTTTGTGCGCCGCAAAGCGGCCAAAGAGGTGCGCCGCCAGATGCGCAAGTCTCGCGCGGTAGAGCCAGCACCCGCCGTAGTAGAGGAGAAGGTAGAGACCGCTCCGGCTACGCGTCAAGAGAAAGTTGCCGCAGAATAGCCAGCCACGTACATATTTGCACTTGAAACTCTTGAAAATAGAGGAAATGCTTCGTATAGTAGGGTGGCATTTATAATGCCCGGGTGTTGAAATTGGTAGACATTTATCCTTGAGGTGGATAAGCCCGCAAGGGCGTGGAGGTTCGAGTCCTCTCCCGGGCACCATAGTAGATACAAGGTCTGAAT
>Ga0209542_10007066_pt1 | contig 21523 bp, 20 predicted proteins | sample RifCSPhighO2_01_FD_184028 | JGI IMG/M metagenome (GOLD analysis project Ga0209542, IMG submission 184028) | Soil microbial communities from Rifle, Colorado - Rifle CSP2_plank highO2_0.1 (SPAdes) (version 2) | ecosystem: Environmental > Terrestrial > Deep subsurface > Rock core/Sediment ... | reverse complement strand
CTCGCCACCGAACTGAAAATGGGACTGTTCGAATACATTCCCGAACTCGATGGCGTGGCTCACAGCGAAGGAGACGACGTCATCGTCAAGATTGCGTATGACGCGGCGATGGTTAAAAAATACGGCTGGTCCTCGGCAGTGGCACGCGGGGAGCTTGCTCCTTACTACCAAGGCGAGAATGCTCATGGACGGCACCGGCTCCTGTATGCCGGCGCACGGCCAAGGAGCGACAAGAAAGGAGTCTTGCCGAACATGCCCTGGGCCGATCTCGGTTTGATGGACCAGGATGTATTTGGCCGCAGTCCACGGCAGATGATCATGGACACGCCGGCCTGGCACGCCACCGCCGGAACAAGTTCGGCAGTGCCCTGGAACATCGAAGACCTCATTCCCAAGATAAACACGGTGTCCAGCCGCGGGTGCCCCTTCAGCTGCTATTACTGCTATCGGGGCGCTCAAGGCGAAACCCTGTGGGGCGTGCGAAGCGCTTTCGACCTCGCCGAACAGATTCTCTACTACCGGGAACGTCACAACATCCGATTCGTGGCGTATCCGGACGACAACTTCGCCGTGGCCATACCGCGCATCGAGGAGATGGTGCCCTTGTTTAAAGACATTGTGTCAATGGGCATCCGCTGGGGCACCCACACCCGAATGGACGAGGGCGCGGACGCACGGCGCATCAAGCCGATGGCCGATGCGGGTTGCGTCTATATCGGTTTCGGACCGGAGAGCGCCAACCGCGACACCCTGGAAGCGATCAATAAAGGAGGACATACGCTTTCCATGGGATTCGAGGGGGTGCGAGTCGATGGTAGGCCATGGGAGTTCCCGCGATCGATGACCGTATCGATGCGTAACTGCATCAACTACGGCATCCACGCCAATTGCACCTGGATCATGGGCTCGCCCGGCGAGACCGTGGCACGGTTGAAGGACAGCGTGGCTTTCATCCGCTGGCAGGAGCAGCTCTACGAGCTCCATGACAGTCCAGCGGCATCGGTGAACAAAAGGATGTTTACGATGACGTGGTACCCCGGCACCAAACTCATCAAGCATCCGAAGGTTCGGCAGGAGCTCAATCGGGTCTTCGGCCTCAACTTCGACCCGAACACGTTCGAACCGGTCATGGACGACGCGTTCTATCGGTACTGTCTGGAACTCGACGATGCGACCAAGGTCCTCGAAGGACCCAATGGCGAACCGTTGAACTTCTCGGACATGACCACGGACGAGTTCCTCCAGGCCCGGGAACACGTAGACTCCGGGGATATCTTCAAGATCCTGGAAATGTAGTACTGACACCCGTTGCGGCCGCCATTTGGCGGATCCGGCAACGGGTGTTTTTTTATGTGAGGCTATCGAGTATTGCTTCAGCAACCCGTTCTCCAGCCCTGCCGTCGGTGCGGTATAGAATTTCCTTCCGTGCCCGTTCCCGACCATCAGCATCAAGCGACGGATCTTTGAGATAGGCTCTAGTAAATTCGACTAGTTCTTCAGGATTATGAGCTAAACAAACCGCTCCGGATTCAATAAAGTTTTTCATGTTATCTTCCCGATGATACCGCCGAACGCTTTTTTCAAACGGCTTCTTTTCGTAACCGTCGAAGCCGAGCATAATATGCGGCTTGTCGAAGTTGAGGATATCCAAACCGAGCGAGGTGTTTAAGGAAATGAGCAACTCGCAATACGCGAGAGAATTTGCCGCGTGCAGAATGTCCGCTTCAAGCATTTCGGCCGCGCGGCGATGCCCGCCCACAATCTGACCGGGGTTGTCGACTATAAAACGACCGTTGTTTTGAAATTTAGACAAGTCGGTCGAGCTCTGGGGATGGTTCCGGATAAGCACATGGACATCGTCGGGCAGCCGTCCGTCATCCATACCCCGTTTTAGCATATCGCAAAATTCCCAGTCGGTATCCGTCAAGGCCTTTCCACCCGGAGCTATCAGAATCAGACGCCGGCCTGGATCAACGCCGATCTCTTTGAAAAATTCTTCGCGGCTTGAAAGCTTAGGATTTATGAAATGATCGAACTGCGGAAAACCGACGGGAACGACGGTTTGGTCCTCAACATCATGCAGGCGAACCAATTCTTCTTTAATTAGCTCATTATTGACTATGATTTTAGACGGGATCGACCTCACTAGATTCTTATTGGTGGTGCAGTCCCACGATCTCACCATGCCCAGAGTTTTCGTGCCGTGCTTGCGGGCCGCCATCAGAAGCACCGCGTCGTCTTGGTTAAAGATGTCGGGCGAAAAGACAAGGTCAGGCCGATATTTTTCAAAAAAAGAGTCGTATTTATCCGTCGAAGTGAATGTCCGATCGAGGAAACGGAAAAGTTGATGGAATATTCGCCACGGCGCTAAGACATAATTGATTGCCATGCCAACGACATAGCGGATAATTCCCAAATTACGCTCTTTCATCCGATAACGGACGAAATACGTGGGCAACATAAGAATAGCCAGTTCCTGAAAGATGGAATTGGCCGAACGATCGAATTTCGAGGGTTCGATGCCTTCAATGATAATATTGGGCTGGTTAAACTTTTCTTTATAGAAATCAACTTTGTAATGAGGCGCGAAAATGACGAATCTAAGATTTGGATCATGGCGAATGTTGCCGAACGCATCAGTCCCGAGTATGCTCCGGGCAATAAAGCTTTGGATGACCGGGATGAAAATGATTTTCACTGTTTATGTAGTATAAAGGAATTAGACTTCCAATTTACTTTATGCCATTCAGTTGCAGTAATATCTGGATTTTTAGCCAGCCATTTTCTAAAGGCCAACCGCTCGCCTTTCTCAGGATGGCCCTTGAAACAGAACCAGTCGTCAAAAACAATAACGGTGCCGTCCTGAACGATATCCGTGATAAATTCAAGGACCGGAACGGTTGATTCATAGAGATCGCAATCGATGAAAATGACGGCTGCTTTTTTTAAATTAAATTTGTCCTTGGCGCCTTGGTTCAAACTTTTGTCGAACCAGCCGGAAACAATGCCGACCTTGGCCATATCAACTCCATGACTCTTAACGTTAGTGGTGAAGTCTTTCTCGCTGCAATAATACTGGCCCTTTCTGAACTCACCGCTGGATCCAGGCAGACCTTCAAAAGAATCAAAGGCAAAGAACCGCAGATCCTTGAGGCAACCTTTTCGAGCAAAAAAATATTTCCAGATATTAAAAGCCCGTGAGAAAGAACGTCCTTTCCAGACGCCGAACTCGAGATAATCACCTTCGACGCCTGAGTTAGAAACAAAATCAAAGGACTTTCTTAATATCTCTTCGTCAGGATTTTTCGATAAAAGATCGGCCAGAGGTAAAATGCATCGGTACCTTAAAGATGGCCGATTTAATAAATCGATAAATCCATTCACTAATTTATGGAAAAATCTCATTAGAGTCGGCGCAGGATCTTAGCTGTGTGTTTGATGACATACTGCTGTTCTTCCGGAGTCAATTTTAAATGCAAAGGCAAAGTAATGATAGAGGCTCCTATCTTTTCGGCCGCGGGAAAAGCGCCTTCTTTGAAACCGAAAGTTCGGCGATAATATGGGTCAAGATGCATCGGCTCATAATGAATGGAGGTTTCAATACCTTTCAGGGCCAAACGTCTCTGGATATCGTCTCGATGCGCTGGCGGCACCCAGATCACGAACATGTGATAGGCGTGCCGAGAGTTAGACACCATTTTAGGAAAATCCAAACCGGGAATACTGCTGAAGGCATTATAATAATTATGATACAGCTGTTTTCGGATGGCTGAACGCTCCTGGATCCTGTCCAGCTGATTGCTCAAAAGCGCGGCTTGAAAATCAGTGGTCAGGTATTTGTAGCCCAACTCATGCATTCGTCTCTTGACACCGTGGTTCTTCACGCCATCGCGGCGGAGCAACTTGGCGAGGCTCGCTTTTTTCGAGTCGTTGAGGGCAATGGCACCGCCTTCGCCGGCAGTGATATTCTTTGCCACATGGAAACTGAAGCAGGCTGAAAAACTTGTCTGGCCCGGACGGATACCATCCCGTTCAGCCTCAATCGCATGAGCCGCATCTTCAATGACCGCCAGGTTATGCTTTTTAGCGATCTCGTTAATGGTTTTCATATCTGCCATTTGGCCATACAGGTGTACGGGAATAATAGCCTTGGTCTTGGGGGTGATAGCCGCTTCTATTTTTGTGACATCGATGAGACCAGTATCAGTCTCAACATCAACAAATATGGGTTTCGCGCCGCAATAAATTATCGGATTGGCGCTTGAGACATATGTCAAAGGCGTAGTGATAACCTCGTCCCCTGGTCCGATACCCGCCATTACCAGCGATAAATGTATCGAGCTGGTACAGCTGTTTGTCAACACTGCTTCCTTAACACCCAAAAAGTCAGCGAACTTATTTTCGAACCTGCGGCCTTCATTCGCCAGCACCAGCCAGCCTGACTTTAAAACCTTGACCATAGCGTCCACATCACTATCCATGACGGACAGTTGCAAGAATGGCACCCGCTTTACCGAATCTTGGTAGAACTTCAGTAAATAGTTCTGAGCGATCTTGTCCCATGTATGCTCCTGAGCATGTTCAATAGCCGCCGCGCTCATTTCATCGCGGATTTTTTTATTTGAAAATATTTTCTTTATCGCTTCGGCTGTTTGTTCGACATCCTCATTGCCAACCAAGATTCCAGTCACACCATTTTTCACGGCATACTCGGAACCAAAACCTTTTGTGGCAATAACGGGCGCGCCGCAAGCCTGGGATTCCATATAAACCAGAGGAAAGCCCTCAAAGCCGCCGGGCGAGTCCCTCGAGACCAAAGCAAAGGCGCCGCACTTGTTGTATTCAACAGCCATCTCCTGACGAGTCATGTCCCGAGCGATTAGTTCAAATCTTTTTTCCAAGCCATGTTCCTTGGCCAGATCCAAAAGATACTGATGGTAGCTGCCGGGACCCGTATCCGTTTTTGGACCAATAACTTTGTATCTTAAGTTCGGCAGTTCATTTTTAACCTGACTCAAGGCTTCGATAACGATATCAAAACCTTTGCGGTCTTTGATGCCGCCAACTCCTAAAAGGTGGCCCTCGTTCTTGACGGCCGGGTTAGGCTTGAAGACAGCGCCATCAACACCATTAGGGATGAATCGGCACTCTTTGATATTCGGCAAGATCGCTCTAAGTTTTGATTCGGTACTGAAAGACCCGGTCGTGGTTATGGTCGAGATATCGTGGGCTTTGCTCATCAGCCATTTTTTTATTAAAGCCTTGGGAGAGCGGCCGGTTGGGGGCAAGGCATAGGTGCCATGCATGGTCATCACATATTTTGCGCCAATAAGTTTAGAGGCAAAAGCAGCCCCGATCATCGGCTTCTCGTAAAGTATGTGAATGACATCACAATCATTAAGATATCGGAGACAATTGAAAAAAACTTTTAGCTGGTCGAGAAAACGAAAAGTAACATGACCGGGCAGTACTTTGTAGATATTTGACGCTTCGACGTCCGAATCAACAGAAGTCAGTATCTTAATAGAGATATCGGGTAGTTTTGACATAGCCGCGGTCAGTCCTGAAGCATATTGCGACCAGCCGTTGCTTTGGCCTAAAGATGAGGCTATATAGCCAATTTTCATAGGCATAATCATACCACACAAATGCATAAAAGAAAAGTCTGGATAGGCATCAGTGCTATTGAGTATGTTATCACGGTGATATAGTATCAATAAATGCAAGCAATCCTCCTAGCGAGCGGGCAGAATACTCGAGTCCAGAATGTTTATCCAGACCTTCCTAAGGTCATGTTTCCGCTGGGCGACAAGCCCTATTTGGGATACTATCTCGAACTGTTGTTCAATGAAGGCATCACTGAAGTTATAATTTTGGTTTCATACCAGGGTCACAAAATAAAAGAATATGTTGAAGCGAGACCCGAATTCAAGGCCGGAAAAGTAAAAATAATTGAACAGCCTGAGGGTTACGGCCCAGCGGGAGCTTTGTGTCATATTGAAGACATGCTTCAGGAAAGATTCTTTCTTTTGTACTGCGACATACTTTTCAAAACAGATCTGAAAGCGGTGTTTAATTGCTTGGATACGGAATTCGAGGCTTGCACATTGATAACAAAGGACGAATACAAAATGTGGGAGACAATGGAGATAACGATCGATGAGAACGCTAACATGGTTACGAATTTCCACCCGGATGCTTTTGATCATGAGAATGGTTGGATGGATATCGGCCAAGTCTATCGAAAGTCTGTGCTTGAAACGCTAAAAAAAATAGACCCCTACAATAGGGAGGCGCTGAATAAACTAGCATGGTCAGAGTTTATAACGAATGGCCGACTTACCTATTTCAAAGTAGGGCCGGTACTCGATATCGGCACCGAGAAAAACTACAATACCACTAATGAGATTTTTGGCCGGGAAGGATTGAAAGCCCTAGATGAGGTAGAGCCCTCATCGTCGCCACGACGCTGACATCTTGCTTGATCTCCCCTTTTTGAACCAACTCGATCCATTCTAACAGCGGGGTCTCCACTATTTCGATTTGCTCGTTCGAATCGAGGTTTTGATCTTTCACCTGTTCACAGCCAAGCGCCAGAAATGAGTATTCGCGGGTCGGAGAACTTCGTGGCAAAGAATAGCTTTCCCCGAGACTTATGAGTCGCTCCGCCTTATATCCCGTTTCTTCGAGAAGCTCCCTGGTCGCTGCTTCCTCATGCGATTCTCCTTTTTTAATACCGCCCGTTGGCAACTGAAGAATGACTTCATCGACGGCATGCTGGTATTCTCTGATTGCGATCACATTTTTATCGGAAGTTAATGCGAACACTCGGACCCCATCAGATTCACCGTGAAAAATGTATTCCTCTTCCTTCCCTGTTTCTGGGTGCGAAAAAATTTGTTGGCCGATAAATTGACCGTATTTTGAACGAAATATATCTTTAAACTCTCCTATTTTCTTCCAATGTTTAATTTTCTTCATATTTTTTAGTTCCACATCCATCATTGGAGTATATTTTCCCTCAATTAAGGATTTCTGGCAAATTCCAACACGGTCTGCGCGCGCCGAATCCATGAGTAGCCGCGTACATCCTCGTAAGCCTGTTCGGCCAGACGTTTGGCTAATGCCGGATCGGCTATGAGTTGCCTGATGCCGGCCGCCAAATCCCGGGCGCTGTCCGGTCTGACTAAGACTGAATTTTCTCTATTCAGCACTTCTCGTACCGTCGGCAAATCGGTGGCTACGATCGGCTTTTTGGAAGCCATGTATTCGAATAACTTAAGCGGCGACATGAATCGGGCATAATGTTCAATGTTTGGAAAAGGCATGACCAATAGATTCATCGCTTTAAGATACCGCGGAATGAGGCGGTGCTTTTGAAAGCCGGTGAATAGCACCCGGTCCCCCATGCCTTTTCTCAACGCATACTCTTTATAAAACTCGATATCAGCAGGAGTGCCGCCAACGATCACTAGGCAGCTAGGTGGCGGCAATTCTTTGGCCGCTTCGATGAGTTCAGTAATTCCTTTTTCCATGCCCAAAGTCCGCAGCTGGCCCACATAGCCGATGAGCGTCTTGTCGAGGGGTAATTTCAACTCACGTCGGCAAGCATCCTGATCCATGGCCAGGTCAAATTCGCCCAAATCGACACCGTCATGGGCTACGTTTATACGCGAAAAACCGAACTGCTGGAATTTTTCTTTTAGTCCTTCTGATATCACCACCAGGGGGACGCGATTATTCTTAAGTATCCGATACAAGATACGCCGAGAAGAAGAATATTTATGGGCTTCGTACATGAGTTGTTTATTGGTGCGATTCAACAAAGCAAGCGGCAACTCATCCCGGGAATATATCAGGTCGGCCTTGCTCGACAAAGCATGCCGCACCAGCTTCCGAGCAGAAAGATAATTCTTGAGATGGAAAGCCAGCCAGCCGAATGGCGCGGGCCAACGCAGATCAGGAGAGAATATTACAGCCACCTTAAAGACCTCAGGAATGCCGTAATATTCGAATAGTGAAGAGTAGGGCGCCGTTCCCCGCGTCGGAAAAACAAGCTCCACTTCATGGCCATTCTCAGCGAACGCCTGGCACATTTTGGCAATTTGAAATCCGTACGCTTTATCCGTTGGCATCCGTTGATTGGCCAGATAGAGAATCTTCATACGCGGTGAAAGAAGTCGTAAAATTTATTCGCAACTGCCTGCTGGCTGAACTGGTTCATGATATATGCCCGGCCGGCTTGGCCCATACGGGCACGCAGATCGGCATTTTCGGCGAGCTTGATCATTGTCTCGGATAGTTCCTGTTCATTGCCTGGTTCGACCAGAAAGCCGGTATCCCCGTCTACCACCACATCTTCAATCGAGCCGGTTCGCGTTGAGATGACTGGAAGCTCCATTAAGGACGCTTCAGCCATCGAGTATCCGAATTGTTCCTCCCAACCCTGATAAGAAAGGCTTGGATACACAAACACGTCCGAAACAGCCAGAAGCATTCTCAATTGCTCATGGGAAAGGAACGGCAGCTTGATAATGTTATTCTGCGCCGGCGAAGTGCGGATACGATCTTCCAATTCGGGGCCGTATTCGTCGTTGCCGGCCAATATGAGGCGGGTATGGGGCATCTTGGCGGCGACTCCCTGAAACGCGTTGATGATATGGTGAACACCCTTTCGAAAAGCAACCGCGCCTACAAAGGTAAACACTATCGTATTTCCAAGATCATGCCCCATAAACTTTTTATCGATTTTTACCGGAGCGAAGAATCGATGATCGAGTCCGAACGGCGGAATGACCGCGAGCGGCTTCCGGGTAATCGCTTGGCAGATGTCTTTGCCTTTCTTGTTTCCGCACACGATACCGTCCGAGACCGCCAGATTAAGACGTAGGACCGCTTTTCGAAAAAAACCTTTCAGCCCCCCGAAGTGGTACGGGATATTTTCCCAGGTAAATAGGATATGTTTTACCCCAAACAGCTTTGACCAACATCCGTTATACAAACCCGTGAGCAAAGTCGGTTCGGTACAGGTGTATACGAGAGATATGCCATGCTGGCGGCGAAGCTTCCATAGGAAGAACGGGAAAAGGGGCATCCAGCCTTTCAACAGTCCTCTGATGATCGGGTATCGGGAGTGATAGAAAAAAGTATCGGTCGTGAAAATATTTTTGGCTGGCTTGGCCACGAAGGTCGCCGCCCCCCAGCGGGCCTTCCACTTCTTGGGCAGTAAAAAGAATAAGCTGTCGGTTGGCGGATAATGATCGAAAGTGGAGCGGTAGCCGTCATGGATATACGTGTACCCCGCAATCATAATGTTCATCGAAGTTTTTCTAAGATAGTAAGACCGTTGCAATTAGCGAAATGCTTGATGATCCAACCGCGGCGAATATCTGCGAAATCTTTTTTCTCGTCAAACTTACTATCGAAATACTGCTCCAGCGCCCGGATCACCCCGCGATTAATGTCATACGATAAGCCGATACTGCCGTCCTTACGCCGATAGATGGGGCCGGTATTCGTATCGTGGAAAAATACCTTTGCTGTTTCGGACAAGAACGGGAACCAATGCTTGATTTCTTGAACAGTATGCTCGAACTGATGGCTCGTATCGATAAAAAGAACGTCAATGAAAGGATCGATGCCTTTTTCCTTTGCCCATTCCTTGAATCGGCCTGCAAATTCGATATCATCGGCCTGCACGAAATTCCACGCGGGCCACGAGGTGGCAGTGGCCGCTTTGTCCGCCAAATCGACGCTGATCAATTTCGATCCGCATAATCGAACGACTCTTTCAAACACAAATGTACTCTCGCCGGGACCGATACCCAGTTCCACGATCACCTTTGGCCAAACTGAAAGGGATTCGAGGAATATCGCTTCCAAATGATCGTTGATATCGGTTCTTGTTGCAGCCCGACGCCGAACTTCATTCAGTTCAGGGAGATCCGTATTCTTAACCGGAGCTGGCCGGCTGAACCATGTGTTATACCAGCCAAGTAGCCGGATGATGCCGTTATAGTATTTCCTCCGCAAAAAAGACAACTGCTGCTTGTTTTTCGGAGCTTTGACGAATGGAGTTATATCGAGCATGAATCATAGCTCACTGACCATCTCTTTAAAAGAAAGTATCCCCAGTAATGAATTCATCTCCTTGACCGTAGCGAGAGTGCGGTTAAGTTTAGGTCCCGGATTGTCCTTGATAGTACAGTTCACTCCGAATTTTTCTTTAAAAGCATTTAACATCTCTAGCTTGGAAACTGGATTGGAGAATATGTGATACAGGCCCGTTCTAGGATAACGTTCGGGATGCTGTATAATTTGGTTGCAAACTTTGGCGAATTCTTTAGTGGTCAAGCCATTCCAGAAATGATTGCTGAACCCGGTAATCTCTTTGCCCTCTTGTTGAAGAAACCATTCAAGCAGGCCTGTTTTGCCGTCCAGTTCGCGGCCGATGATCGAAGTACGAAGCGTCAGCGAGGCTTCAGGCTCCCCTAAGCTTTTTGATTTGCCGTAGAGATCTACCGGCGTCTTCGGTGAGTTCTCGTGATAGGGATATCCCTCGGCGCCGCTAAATGCACAATCAGTGGTGACATGAATTAACTTTTCTCCGAATGTCCGCGAGAGAATGTGTGGGAGAGCTCCATTTATAAATAGGGTCATCGCCGGATCCTTAAGCGAAAAAGGGATGGTCACTCCCGCTGCATTGATTACGTAGTCAACTGGGCCAATATGAGACAAAAAAGCAGAATAATACTCGCCGGGGTGGCCTTTCTTATTGAGATAGTCCTCATAAACTTTAGTCGCATCAAACTCCACGCTCCGATGATTTTCAGTTCCTCCGTGAGCCTTTTCAAGTAAGTCAATCTTGGCCGGATTACGAACGGCTAAGACAAGCGAATAGTTGTCTTTGAGTTCTCGATAGAGGGCATTGCCCAACATACCGGTGGCCCCAAGGATGAGTACTTTTTTCATATATTAACGATTCTCGACATGCCAAACGTTAGCGCCCCAATAATCAGCCGGAAATCTGAAGTCATCACCCTTAGACTCTTCCATTGTTGAAGTGGAAAAGAAGATAATTTTTGTATCCGGCTCCAGCGCCTTGAATCCATTGGCATACCCGGCCGGCACATATAGGATAGTGGGTTTACGTGCGGACAATACATAGCGATGCACTGAATTCTTCTTGCTCGGTTTCTTAATATTGTCCAATTCCACAGCGGCCACGATGGCCGAGCCCGAAACTACGAAGACATATTTAACCTCTTTCAGATGGCCATGAAACGCCCGAATGGTGTCCGTCGAAAAATTTTCGACCATGTAAAATCGCTTCACGCCCTTGAAGTCAAAGTTATTAGCGAATGAAAGCTGACCGCGATCGTCAACCGCCAGGCCGCCCTCGATAATCTGCGGTTTATTTAAAGCGGTTTTCATTGTTTAAATTGATGATATGCCGCTCATTGAAATATACATCAGAATCGGCGAATTTTATCTTACCGGAACCGATAAGCGAGCTGATCTGTTGGACGCCATAGGGCACATCCAGTAATTTCTTGAACTTTAAAAGTCCCGATCGTTCAGCTTTTTTAGTGCTGATATGATAATTCCGCTCATCTTTCGACTTCGATTTCACATATTCTATCTTGCATTTGGTTATCGACGCGATCTCTTTGCCGAGATCTTTTATTTTATAGTTGAGCGCGGCAACATTATAGACCCCGGATTTCTGAGTGAAAAGTGTGTTAACAATCGCTTCGGCGACATTATAGACATGGATGAAAGGTCGCCATTGACTGCCTCCGTAAATGGAAAGTTTGCCTTTAGTTGCGGCGCTAGCGGTCATATAATTAACCGCAAGATCCATGCGCAGGCGGGAATAACTGTCCGAGACACCAAATACGGTGCCTAATCGTAAGATAACCGCGTCTTTTCCTTTTAAAAAATTTTCAGCCTCGATCTTTGTTCTAGCATAGAGTGAAAGGGGTTTTGGTTTTGTAGTTTCTTTCGCTTCATTAATATTTTCGCCATACACTGAACAAGTCGACGTAAATACGATCCGACCTCGGAAATTCTTGCTTAGCCATTCCACTGCATCCCGATTAACCTCGGCCGTCAGACTCGGCCGGACTTGGCAGGCGGCATCCCCAACGACTGCCGCTAGCCAGATAATATGGCTATATTTCGGTAAAAGTTTCTTGAGTTTCTTGGTGTCTCTAACATCACCGAACACAAAATCAACCGGCTTGAGGTAGTGATGTTCGTACAGCAAATTGTCGTAGACGGTAAATGGGATTCCCCGTTCTTGCAGGATATCCGTGACCGAGCCGCCGATATAGCCGGCGCCGCCCACGACCAAAACCTTCATTTTTTTGTTATGGGTAGACATGAAATAGCGGTATGTACAATACCGCTAAAATGAAGAAAAGTAAACAGCTAGGGTCTTAGATCCTCTTTTTACCGATCAAGCTTTGAATGAGCTCTTTAAGCTGGCGGCCGGCACCGATTGTAGAACAATTAGCAACCAGTTTGCGATAGGAATTTTCGGCCATGCACTCCCGCAGATCCGGATCAGCTTTGAGGCTCAGAATTGCGGCAGTGAGAGCCGCCGGGTCTCCAGGCGGCACGAAAGCCACATCCTCATCATCAAACAATTCTCGCACCGCCGGTGCATCGGCGGTAATCACCGGCCTGCACATCGCCGCGCATTCGAACACTTTAGTGGGAATGACCCGCTGGATGCGGCCGGCGGTTCCGAATAATCCCAGGCACAGATCAGCCTGTGCTACCCGATCCGCAATATCAGTAAGGGGTATAAATCCTGGGAACTCGACATTTTTTAACTCCAAAGATTTGGCCAAAGCGAACATTTCCTCGCCGACTTGGCCATTTCCGATGAGGATAAACTTGATGTCAGAATGGCTTTCGAGATTTTTAGCCGCTTGCAGGATGAATTCAATGCCTTGCGAACGGATAAATGTGCCGTGGAAAATGACTTGAAATTCGTTGTCAGTTCGTGTTTTCGGCTTCGGCTGGAATACATCTTCCCGCCAGCCTACGAATATTCTCTTGATCCGACTTTTATTTTTTAATCCAAATTCTTTAGATACATAATTGATATGCTCTTGAGTATCAAATAAAAGAACATCGCCCAAGCGCATTGAGAACCAATCAAGCAGCCAATAGTAGATCGCCTTTGGACTACCTTTCTTGACCCGCTGGCGACTTAAAACATTAGTATCGTAATTGGACAGGAACGCATCAAAAACAATAGGTTTGGAACGTCGAAATGAAATGAGCGGTGAATTTACCAGAACCGCCAAAGGCATCGCTAGCTGGCCCAAGAAACCAACAACCATAGCGTCGTATGAGTTGCGGATTTTCCAATGCTTAAAAAATAGTTTGAAAAACTTCCGTAAGCCTGGAGAGGTATCGTGGCACTCGATGACTTCGACTCCGTTTTTGCGGAGTCCTTCAATAAGCACTACGTTCCGCGGATCCTTGAGATTGTACCAGCCGAAATAACATACTTTCATCTTACGATATTTAAGATTTCCCGGACTCTCTTGCCCATCGTGTGATCTTTCATAACCCGGCTTTGGGCCGCCGCCGCGATTTGCTCACGTAAGTCTGTGTTTTTCAAATAAAATTCAACTTTCTCTCTGAATTGAAGTGGATCATGAAATATCTCTATTTCCTTGCCGACTTCAAATAAGCCATCGATGTCTTTTCGATAGTCGGACAGCTGGAATCCCCCCGCCGCAGCGATTTCGAAAGTTTTTGCATTGACGCCATTAATTGGCGGATTGATATTGGTGTTCAAGCAGATTTTGGCACACCGATATGCTTTAACTGACTCCGCAAGATTAAGAGGACCATGATAATAAGACGCTAGCGGGGAAGATTCCCAATCTTTCCAACCGTAAATTTTAATATTCAGATCTTTGACTGAATTTAAAAGCTCTTCCCGTTCAGGATATTTTGCCCCCACAAAGCAGATATCGCAGGAATATCGCTGACGATCTTCTTCGCTGATTTTAACTTTTTCAAAAGGCTTCAGGTCAACCGCGAAAGGCAGATAATGCAGATTACCGTATTCGGGGAACCGTTCTATGACGGAAGAATCGAACGTAAAAAAGAAGTCATAATGCTTCGCGGTCTTTAAAAACCAACTAAGATACGGCTCGTTGTAAATATTCTCCGGAAACCAATTCGCCGTGGTTATGCCCAAGGATTTAATTGTTTCTACCGTCTCCGGTTTTATCGTCGTACCTTTGGTTGTAAAAAACACGTCAGGTTTCGTCTGCCTGCACAACTCGACGAGTATATGGCCAAAACGGCGGTTATTCCACTCCTTAAAGAAGGTGAACTTTTTTACCGCCTGCCATAGGAACCGGCTACCCTGCAAAAAACCCGGCACTAATCTGTTGGCCCGCTCATTTACCAGCAGGACTTCCAGGCCCATGTGTTCAAAAGCCTCCTTGATCTGGAGGTTGAATGCCGAAGGATAGCCGACGAGGATTATCTTCATGCTATGAGGTGACTTTCTCTAAAAAAGCTTGGCCGCCGTCGCCGGCTGTTTTCCTTTCCATTTCCAGAATCTCCTCGACCGTGGGATTCTTTAATATCACCGGGCAGATGTTTCCCTGCTCGTCCAATTCGCGATCTTGGGCGACTTCTCTGACTTTGAAGCCGTGTCCCTCCAGATAGCGCAGCAGCTTTTCATAGTTCCAGCCCCATTCCGGATAATACGAAGGGTGGAATTCCATAAATATTTTCAGTTTCGGGTTGGCGGCAAATAACTTTTCCATGCCCTTAAAGGCAATTACCTCATATCCCTCAATATCCATCCTGATGAAATCAACGTCCCCCGGCTTGATCTGGTTTTGCTCAAGAAAAGTGTCTATCGTGATCATCGGCGTTTCGACCGCGCCGTGCTTGCCTCGTAAAGGCGACATCGTGTGGGTGTTGCCGTATTCAGACAGGAACAATTTATCCATGCCGTTATGATCGCCGACAATATATCGAAAAACCTTCATCCGATCCTCGAATCCGTTAGCCGCGACGTTCTTCTTAAGCAGGGACAGATTTCTCAGTTCCGGCTCAATGCAATATATTTTACCCGACGGACCGACTAAACGCGCGCCCAAGAGCGCGAAATAACCCACATTGGCGCCCAACTCGATTCCAATCATTCCTTCTTTAACATTGTTTCTGATCTGATTCACGTGAGAAATCTCCCGAATCCCTTTCAGGAGAAGTTTGCGATGAAGACCCTCATCAAAAATATTCAAATACATAACGCTGCCTAAAACTTTGGTGCGAATCAGAATCCTTCCGAATATCCGTTTCAGAATGCTATTCAATATCGGAGTTTTAGCGACGTATAGGCCTAACGCCGCTTTCAAGCCATGGATGCGCCATACCATTTTAACTCGCCAAAAATGGGTTTTTAATTTTTTAATCAGATTCATATCAATGCGGCCAATTTTGGAATTAGCGATGAAAGATTGTGGTTCTGTGAAACTTGTTCAATTAAAAATCTGCTTATCTTCTCTTTTTCTAAGGCCGGCAAAGCATGCAGAGCTATCAGCTTTTCAGCTAAATCAACAGGATCGTCATGTTTAAAGATTAACGAGGAAGCATAACCGCCCAAATACCTTCTGAATGCTTCATTTGAAACAAGGATGAGATTGCCGCTGGCCATGGCTTCAAGCACTGCCTTATCGATTCCTCCCGACGGCGCAAGATTTATCGCAACATCGGCCTTTTTATAGCATTCGGCTATTCTATCATAGGGAATGAGGCCCGAAAACTTAACCGTCTGATCGAGGTTTAATTCACTTACCAATTGATTCAAGCTTTTGGTGTATTCAAAGTCAGGAGCCATGACCGGCTGGCCGATAATTTCTGCCTGGAGGTTTATACCGTTATTTTTCAAAGTATAGACTGCACGAATCAGCGTTTCGTAATTTTTTATTTTCGAAAGCCTCCCAACGGAAATAACACGCAAGATATCATGCGAGCGATCCCATATACGATCAGATCTGAAACGGTTTACATTGATACCGTGCCCCACTTCAACAATTTTGTCGCTTTTCAGGTTCAGGCTTTCGAGCGAGGCAGTGGCGATGGTATGGCACAATCGGGCGGCAATCCTTAATTTTAAAGTTACCGAGCGGTGGAGATACCACAATACCAGCTTTTTACCGAACAGCGCGGTGAGCGGCCAGGCCGCGATCGCAAAGGCCGGAGACATATGGGCAAACATGCCTCGCGCTCTCGGTAAAGACTGAAGCAGCCTCCAATAGAAAATAATGGGCCAGAGGATTTTAGATCGGCCTTTTTCCTTGCCCAAAGAAAATACCTCTACATTCGCGGGTAGATCGAACTTGCCCTTTGCGAGCGTGATTACTGATACCCGGTCGAAATGCTTGGCGAATTCTCTGATCCAATCCACAAAAAAACCGAGAAGATCGTCTTCTTCATCAACCCGCTGAGTAATAACGAGCAAATTTCTCATCCAGTTATAATACAATAAAATTGCCATTAAATCAATCAAAAAAACCGCATTTATGCGGCCTTTTGATTGATTTAATTGTTAGAGTTCCGTGAGGTAATCGCCCGATGCCCAGCCCCACAGGACACCATTTTTCTTGAGACTGTACCAACCGCTGTTTTTCGCGGAAAATTCGTATTCTTCTCCAGGCAGTGCCTTGCTGATAATTTTCGCACTTGTCGAAGCACTCTCTCTGATGTTGAGCCAATCGACTGTGCTTGCGACTTTAACCTTACTTGAAACAGATGATGTGGCTGGCCCACTCATAGCACCAGTTCGTATGTATGATGGGATCTGATTGACGGAAGTGTAGGCGGCACCCTTGGGATACCAGTTAAATTCACTGGTATTGATGCAGAAAACTTTCTTAAAGAAATCCGGGTCGTCAGCGACAGCTTGGTCGCCGGTGGTATTCACCCAATGCAACATGCCGGTATCCTCGCCGGTACTTTCTACTCCATACACCTTCTGGTCATTTGTTTCACAATTTCTGAAAAGACCCGAAGTTACCAGGGTATCCCTCGTTGAGGATACCGTGTTTTTAACTTTACTGAATCCCCCCAGATGGCCATAGAAGTTAAAAATCACCGGGTTTAAAAACAACCTCTTATAGCCCCAAGTATTAACAATGTAAATATCTGGATCGCTTGAACCAGCGGCACTGATGACATCCCCCTCTTTTAGGCTTAACCCTGTCAAACTGACAAAGCCTCGTGAAACAGGCGTGGATTTACTTACTGGAATAGATGTGGGTGTCGGGGCCGGTGTGGATGCTGGAGCCGCTCCGCCGCCTCCTCCACCGCTTGGACCCCCTCCCCCACCTGAAGTACCCGAGCCACAGGTAGAACCGGGGGTGATGGTTACCGTTTTTTGGGTTGCAGTGGTTGGAAACTCAACAGTGATTGATGACTTAGTGCTGGAGCAACTCCAATCGATGCTGCTATTATTGGTTAAACTTTTCCTGTCAGGGGATTCAAAAATAAGTCGTTGGCCCGCCGATATCAAAATGGTAATAGTGCCGCCGCTGGTCGCCACCTGATCGACATTAGAACCACCGACAATCGTAAAGTTTACGTCATTAAGTTCAACGGTGGTATCTTGTGAAAAAGTAATGTCTGCCGCAAGAACAGAATTAAACAAAAACATCCCCAAAAAAGCGAAGCTGAAGATTATTAATGAAAAAAATGGTTTTTTATCCATAGAGGATCGCGTTTTTTATCTCTCCTGCCCACTCCGGATACTTCTAACCACTTGGGAATCCGGCTTTAAGTTCTCCCAGAACAATACTTGATCTTGATTTATAATCATCCCGTCTTCAGGACCATGGGGTTCGATTTGGCCCAACTTAACCAGTTGGCCATTACCAGATTCATTTATTTTTACATAATGAACATCAAATAAAATAAGGTAATCTGGTCCGATATCCTTCAAATATCCAAAGTATATCTGATCATTTGTCAAAAATACGGCTTGATAGGTTGAAGTGTCAATGAAATCTTCCTCAGCGTAGCGGTCATATCTGAAAAAGCCAGTAAAGTATAGCATGCAGACCGCTCCGAGGATTAAACCCAAAACCCCGAAACCGCCCGCTATGATGATTGGAACATGGTTGCGTTGACCCATATTCCAATTAATTATGGATGACATTTAACGGCATTGACCGTCCAAGTGGTGCCGTAAATCCTCGCATAGACCGGCTGGCCGGCTGTGTTTTTCAATTGCAGGCAAGTACCGAGAGTTGAAGACGAACCACCGAACAAAACACTTGTCGTTCCGGTGGTGACGAACTCGGCAACATACACAGAGCTAGAGCTGGCGGTATTGGAACCGGCTACAAGATTAGATATCGCGAACACCGACGATACTGATGCCGTACCGCCGACTTCCAAGGTGGTATCCGTTTCTCCGCCACCATTAATACTGAATCGTTTATTGCCAACCACCTCAAAGTTAGTCGTTACCGACGCACCAGCGTCAAACCGGGCAAGGCCGTCAAATGCGGTTGAGCCATTTATTTCAAGGCCACCAGAAATAAGGAGATCGTTCGCTCCAGTTATCGTGCCGCCATGAGTAGTGGTTGCAGTTCCAAACCGTGAATAAGCGGCTGAGGCATAGCCTCCGACTTGAATCGTGTTGCCAGTCAAGAAATACGACGCGGAAGCAGTACCCTGAACTTCAAAGGTGGTCACCGGCGCAGTGCCGACGCCGACCCGAGTATTAGCCGTGTCTACCACGAGGCTATTCACGGTACCGGCAGCATTTTGGAACAATACGGCAGTACTGGAGCCGGTTGTTACCGTGAGACTTCCGGTGGTGGTTATGTTGGTACCGATGGTACTTGCCGCATTGGCCGCCCCGGCTAGAAACAAAGACGCTATAACTAAAATAGAGATCCTTAAAGCTTTATTCATACATGGTTTATTATAGGCCGAGGTTTTGGCTATTACAATGGTTAACTGTTGATAAGTCAACTCAATATTTTTTGTAATACATTGGCATACTGCTTGATCGCTGCTTCCCGCTCAAATGGCTTCGCCATCGACAGACAGTGAGGGACAAAGCGCCTATAGGCATCGCCCTCAAGCAGCAATCGAGCCTTGGCAGTAATATCGGCAGCATCCCAGTCGATGATATATCCGGTTTCCTCATTACGAATCACATCGGGCACGATGCCAACCCGGGTCGCTAGAACCGGCAGCCCGCAGGCCATCGCCTCCAGAACTACCCGTGGACCGCCTTCATTGTAGGATGGCATCACCAAAATCTTCGATCGATTCATGAGAGCGGCTATTTCGCGTGAATCCTTCGCCCAACCATGCAGCGTGATGTGATCACTCATTTTCCAATTATCAATTTTCAGTTCACAATCTTTCTTCAAAGGTCCGTCCCCAACAATCAGACACTTCATTGGAAATTGATAATTGATAATTGATAATTGTATTGCTTCCAGCAATAAATTGATTCCTTTGTTTTCCACGAGGCGGCCGACGAAGATAAGATCGTATTTTTTGGGCAAGTCCGAAGGCTTGAAGATATCTAAATCAATATAATTTGCCGGAATATATAAAAGTTTCTTTTGTGGCAGGCCGGCGCGAATAAGGAACTCGGACATCTCCGTTTGATTAATAACCCGCACCGCCTTCGCGCTTGCCGCGTCAAAATCCAAAAATGCCTCTGAAAGTTTTTTATAGATCCATTCCTTTAAATTTGCCGCCCGCGGATGTCCCGGAATATGCATCACTTCCAGCACATACGGGATCCGACCGAGCAGTGAAAGCAGCCAGCCACCGATGCCATTATAAAAAGGAGGGAATTCCTGGACAGTCATCAAATCAAAGTGCTGGACTCGATGCAGCGCCAGCCCCTTTTTAATGAACCAGATCGGATGGAATATGAGCGGCCACGGCGATGTATGCACAAATACATTATCAAAGACTTTAACCCCAGCGGGGTGGCCCGCTCCGGCCAACACTTTAGGGGATATAATGTCGACGCGATCCCAATATTGATGAAACTCTTCCAAGGTATTATAAAAGGCGCCGCGTTTGCCGGTCGCAAGATCTTTCGCGCTCCCCAATCCGGTGACCATGAGCAGTTTAGACATGTTCCAGAAGTGAAATTGTTTCGTTGAACATACGCTCTGGTGCGAACTCTTTGACTGTTTTTTCCGCCTCTTCGACCAACCGTTCCTGAATGTCCGGATTGTTCCAAAGGACTCGAATCGCTTCAATCAAATTGAATTCATCGTTATATTTAACCATGAGGCCGTTCTCGCCTTGGCGGATGATTTCGACATTGCCTCCGGCATTTGTGGTGATGAGTGGGACGCCGGCGGCCATAACTTCAAGAATTTGGTGAGAAAATCCTTCATAGCCGGTATTAAGTACGAACAGATCCGCGGCGGCCAAATAATCCGCTAGTTCCGAATGACTGGCTTTGCCCGCCAGCCTGACTTTCCGGTCTAAACCCAAATTGCGGATCATCAATTCTAGATTTCTCCGATCAGGGCCGGAACCGACGATAATAAGACTGAAAAATTGGTTGATCTCGCCCAGTTTAGGCATAATCTTGATCAGCATCCGGAATCCCTTCCAAGGCACCAGCCGGCCAATCGAAAGAATTATATTGCCGCTGATGCCTAATTTTTTCCTAGCTTCCTCTTTAGATAGCGTCGAAGGAACAAAATCGGTACCATTGTAAATAACGGTTATTTTTTCGGCCGGAATGCCCCATCCGGCAACAATGCCTGAAAGATACTTCGAGGGAACGATGATGTGATGAGCGCCCTTGCAGACTTGGAATTGAGTCCAATGAAGCAATCCGATCAATCCACCGGGACGTTTTGATTTTTGAAAATCATTGATCAAAAGCGAAGTGGTTCCATTATTAATTGCCCGTTCCCAGGCGGCGTCGCCTACAATCTTCACGGCGAATTTACGCTTGAACATTCGGGACGCAAACCGTGCTGGTAAACCTGCACTTACCGCATTCATTGAAAATACAATCTGATGACGCCTAGTCAACCTAAAGGCTTGCAAAAAATATATCAGATGGCGCAGCCCTTTGGGCCAGCCCGACCATACCCGCACCACCGCGAACGGCAAATCGGCATCGTTTGAGCGGCGGACTGACGAATAGGTGAGCACGGTTACCGGCCAGGAAGAGGCAAGTTTGGATGCCAGAGTTTTCGCGTACGAAGCCGGACCTCCGATTTCCGGCCAGAAAATACCAGCACAGATCAGCACCGAATTGTCGCCGTTTGATTTCATATTATTTTCGAATAAAAAGATTGGACCGAATGATATGCCAGATTGCGGCTACGCCGTCACGCCAGGTGATTTTTTTGCCTTCGGCATAAGTCCGGCCTTTATAGGAAATGCCCACTTCGTATACCCGCAGGCGGTGTTTGGCGATTTGGGCCGTCAGTTCCGGTTCAATACCGAATCGATCAGCAGTCAAACAAGGTAA
>Ga0209542_10007065_pt1 | contig 21527 bp, 25 predicted proteins | sample RifCSPhighO2_01_FD_184028 | JGI IMG/M metagenome (GOLD analysis project Ga0209542, IMG submission 184028) | Soil microbial communities from Rifle, Colorado - Rifle CSP2_plank highO2_0.1 (SPAdes) (version 2) | ecosystem: Environmental > Terrestrial > Deep subsurface > Rock core/Sediment ... | reverse complement strand
AAAACGCCAGCAGAAGTATATTTTGATTTACAACAAAGATTAAAAGTGACAGAACCACAAGATAAACAGAGGTGGTGACAAATCCTATGGACTCAGACATCTACATTCCCTCCATTCCCCCCGGAGGCATCATCGGCCGCCCCTGGCTGCCCTTTCCTCCCAGAACCACATCATCTATCCTTAAAATCATCTCGGCTACTTCTGCAGCGCTGCCTAAAGCCTGAGTTTTAATCTTTAAAGGCTCAATGACTTTATTCTTCCAGGCATCAATAACTTCCCCGCTGAAGACATCAATCCCAGCCCATTTCTGGCCTCGATCATGAGCAGCGCGAAGTTTGGTTAAAACATCAATAGGATCCAATCCGGCATTCTCAGCCAGGGTTCGGGGGATAATTTCCATAGTTTCAGCAAAAGCTTGTACGGCTAATTGTTCCCTGCCGCTAAGGGTGGAAGAATATTGCTTTAAATTCTTAGCCAATTCCATTTCTACGGCTCCAGCTCCCGCAACTACTTTTCCGTCTTTTAAGGCAGCAGAAAGGTCGCCCACTGCATCAGTAACTGCACGCTTGATCTCCTCAGCCACATGTTCAGTACCTCCGCGCACCAGCAAGGTCATGGATTTAGGGTTAGGACATTTCTCTACAAAGACCGTTTCTTCCTCGCCGACTTTCTCTTCTCTAACCAAGCCAGCTTTACCTAAATCTTCTGCAGATAATTCTTTCCAGTTGTTGACGATTTTAGCTCCGCAGGCGCGGGCTAGTTTTTCCATGTCCGACTGCTTGACTCTTCTCACGGCGAAAATTTTTTCTTTAGCCAAGAAATATTGGGCTAAATCGTCAATACCTTTCTGACAGAATAAAACGGTAGCTCCGCTGGATTTTACTTTATTGACCATCTCTCTTAAAGTCTTCTCTTCCTGCTCTAAGAAAGAATTTAATTGCTGAGGATCGGTAATCTGAATCTTAGCTTCGATTTCAGTATTCTTAATTTCTAAAGAAGCGTCTAAGAGAGCAACTTTAGCATTGAGAACTTTATTGGGCATACCGGGATGGGCTTTTTCTTTATCCAAGACTATTCCCTCAATCAGTTCGCTATGCTCAGAGCTTTCTCCCACCCGTTTCTCGATCTTGATATCCTGAGGATTAAAAATGAATTTATTTTCTGCTTTTTCTGCGACTAATTTTACGGCTTTAACTATCAAAGAGGCTAATTTCTCTTTATTTGCTTCTGCACCCTTGCCAGTCATGGCAGTAATGGCAATACTGTTCAAAAGATCTTCATTCTCTAAAGAAACCGGTTCAGCAATAGAATTTAATATCTTCTGAGCTTCCGCTTCAGCCAGGCGATAGCCTTTGGCTAAAATGGTGGGATGAATGTTCTGGTCTAAAAGGTCTTCGGCTTTTTTTAATAATTCTCCGGCAAGAACTACGGCAGTAGTAGTACCATCGCCAACTGCATCTTCCTGAGTTTTAGCTACCTCTACAACCATCTTAGCGGCAGGATGTTCAATCTGCATCTCAGTTAAGATAGTAACCCCATCATTAGTAACAATAATATTACCCATAGCATCAACAATCATTTTATCCATGCCTTTAGGGCCTAAGGTTGTGCGTACGGTCTGGGCTACGGCTTTGGCAGCAGCGATGTTATTTCTTTGGGCGTCCTTACCACTGGTTCTTTTAGTATCTTCCGGCAATATAAAGATGGGTTGATATTGGTTTTGGTTGGTCATGGTTTATACCCCCTAATAATAGTAATAGAATTAGATTAGGTGTGGACTGCGTTTATAAAGATTATGTAAAAACTCTGGGGGGTTTGTTGTTCCTCTAGAGTGATAAACCACAGAAAGATTTATATATTACCCTGTTTTTTAGGACTTAAATGGCCACCTTTCCACCTCAAGGGGTAACTGAAAGATTTTTACAGCAGTCAGAAGCCTGGCTGCGAGAGCAAGGTTTGGAAGAAGTATTAGGTCGGGCTTTAGATGAAACAAAGAGAGGTAAGGTCTATGCTATCTGGAGGTCGGCCAGTTCTTTAATTACACCTCAAACTGAACAGGCTGGATTTTTTGATCCTTTAACCAGAAGAATATTCACTCGGGCTCTGGACCCAGCAACTTTCTTTCACGAATTAGCTCATGGACAATACCTTCTTAATGGTTTAGCTTCGGAACAGAATCCAGAAAGACATAAAGAGGAAAAGAATATTGATGAAGGATTAGCTTTTACCTTAGAAGTGGCTTTATTCGGCTGCGAGAAGGTAGCTCGCTCTTATCTAGCAAATGAAGCGTACACTACCAAACAAGCTCAGTATGCGCATATGATGATGGAAAATTATATGCTGGGAGGAAATTTTGCCTTTGAAAGAATATTATCCCTTGCTTCAGATCTTAAAGAAAGGGTTAAAGAATCACCCAAGAACCATGGCTGGGCAGAGTCATATTTATCCGAATTGTTTAATCTTGATAAAACTGTAGATTTAGTTAAACAAAAGATTTCTGTTCCTGGAAAAGTTTTTGGAACTAATGAAGAACAGATAGTGAAATATTTTACTGAAGCTTTTAAAGTTCCTCAATCAGTAGCTGAATATATTTTTAAGAAATGTGAATATCAAAGCCTGGACGAGGCGATCAGAGATTTAAGCCCGATCAAAACCGGCACCATCAATGCCTATAAAAGAATCAAGTCAGGATTATTTTTCTTTGCTGGAGAGGATCTAGAGACTGCGGAGAGAGAAGCAGTTCAATTGATCAGGAGCGATTTACATCTAGCGGTGGTCAAAGATCTAGGCGAATTTGAAAAAGCGGTTAGTTTAGCTTATCAAGTAGGAGGTACAGAACTATCTAAGTTTATTACCAGAAAAGCTTTTTCTGATCCGGTCTGTGAAAGATATTTAAGTGAGAACCTGCCGGGAGTACTCCAAGCTTTAGAGGACATTACTCCCAGCGTGAAAAGTAATTTTGTGCGCAGAATGGTCAGCGAGGATGCTTTTAAACGCTTTTTAGAGATCGGAGGATATTCTGTAATAAACTCATTTGCGAAGGATACAGATCCTTTGAGAACGACAAGATATTTAACTGCTTTATCTGGGTTTAAGTTTCCAGAAGTAGTTAGAGAAGGATCAGAAATGTCCTGGGGAAGTTGTTTTAGTGGACATATTAAAGAAATTAATGATTATTTACGGCTCTCGGATTTAACCTCTGCAGAACGGTTAACTATCAGTGAATTTATTCCGGAATTAGCTGCTCTAGCTACTGTTTTAATTACAGTTCCTTTAGTGGACTACCAAGAACTGGTTAAACACAGCGATTTAAAAAGAAAATTTAAACCTTTCCAAGAGTCTTCTGGGATAGCTTGGAGTGACCAGAACCACGGGCATGGAAACATTGGCTGGCTATTATCAAACAATGACTTAAACAAAAATAATCCTAACTTTATAGATGCAGTACTAATCAAAGCAAATGAAGCGGGAGGAGATTTAAGAGAGGGAATCCAAACCGAAATTTCAAGATTAACTGCGCTGACTAACGGGTACATGGGTACAATCAAAAGCAGACATGAAAATTTAGAGGTAGCAGGAGAGTATTACCAAACTGCAATGGGTGCTTTTGACCAAGCAAGGAAAGAAAGAGATGATATCAAAAAGATAGGATTAATAGAAGAAGCTAGGCGAAATTTAAGCCAAGCTTTAACTTTGAACCCTTACAATAAGTGTTTAGAAGCGGCTAGAAAAGCTGGATTACATCAATATGGGGTTGGTATTGGAGAAATTATTCTTACAGAAGTTGCAAAAGTTAACCCTGCTGACTTAAAAGTATGGGAGATATTAGCCTACTGTGTACGAGAAAATTCTCCTAAAGATCCAGAAAGACAAAAATGGGCAGAATATTGCTCTTATAAAGCTAAAGGCGGAGAATAGTTCTTTTCATTAACGTATTTAAATCACGCTGTTAGAGTATAATAATATTTATTAAGTTTGCATTCTTTAACCATCAGTAATGGCCAGCATACTTTTCTTGGGGACAGCAGGAAGTTCGGCAGTAGTTACCAAAGGATTACGCTCTTCAGGTGGAATTATTATCCAGGTTGAAGAATTGCAGTTCCATCTGGATCCTGGTCCGGGAGCTTTAATCAAAGCCAGAGAGTTTGGAATTAATCTAGAACATAATACTGCGGTTTTAGTCTCGCATAACCACTTAAATCATTGCAATGACCTGAATGCAGTAATCGAAGCGATGACCCATGGAGGGATTGAACAGCGAGGGATCATTCTGGGCAGTAAATCCGTACTGCAAAGCACAGAGAACAGCCATCCTTTCTTAACCCGCTACCATCAGAATATGGTGGAAAAGATTATTCCTCTAAATAAAAACCATAAATTGGGGATAGAATTAGTAGAGATCAATACTCTCTCTGCGGAACATACCGATTCAACAGCAGTAGGATTCAAGTTCTTTTTTCCTAAATTTACCTTAAGTTATACCGGAGATACTAAACTTACTCCTCAACTCTTAGAAGAACTGAGCGGAACTGATGTTTTGATTTTAAACGTGCCTTATCCTGGCAATAGCGGAAAGGGGATGAACCTGGATACAGAATCTGCAGCTAAAATTATCTATCAGGTCAAGCCGAAATTAGCGGTCTTAACCCATTTTGGATTGGACATGATCAGAGCAGATCCCATTAACGAAGCCAGGGAAATCCAAAATTTTACCGGGGTGCAGACCATTGCTGCCAGAGACGGTTTATTAATTTCTCCCCAGAGCTATGGGAATAAAAGTCCGGTGAAAGGCTATTCGGAATGAATTCTAGTTTTAATTCAAAAAAAAAAGTCTTTAAATTCAGAAGACGAGTATCAGTAGAGATGAACAGTTAATCCATTAACTTTAGCAAAGTCTTTATCACAAGTTACCACAGAAAGACCTATTGCAGAACAAATCCCGGCGATAAAAACATCTACTTTATTTATTGGCGATCCTTTTCGATATAATTCCCTTTCGATCAGAGCACTCTTTTGTGCAGAAGATTTATCAAAACTGATGATTAAAGTTTCTTTAAAAAATAAATCTATCTTTTCCTTTTCATCATTTCTCAATCCTAAGGTTAATTCATGTACTGTAAAAGAGGTAATGCAAATGGGGGAATTATAAACCAACTGGCTGATCTTTTTTCCTTTCTCAGTCTCGTAAAACAATTCAAGCACTGCGCTGGTGTCTAAACAATACATTTTCCCTCTTTTTAAAATCTCGAGAAATATCTTCCCTTATTCTTTCTGTTTTTATTCTTGCCCGATGGACGTCTCCTTTTAATATCCCTAAATACTTTTCTGCCCCGCTCTTCTCTCTAGCTAGGCGAATAAATAGATTACTAAAACTCTCTTCTTCGCTCTTTAAACTGGTGATGGAGGTATAAGCATCTTCAGTTATAGTTATGGTTTTGGTAGTCATTCCTATGTTTATGTTTAAACATATATTTAAATCTTTAGGTTAAAATCGTAAGAACAATAATTGTATTACCCAAACCACCCCCAAACCCAGAAAACATCCCGCGGCAATAAAGGGCATGGCTGGATAAAATTTCTTTTCTTCTGCTTTCCAGAATAAAACTGCCAAGCCGATCATAGCAAATAGGGGAATGAGCAAAGCCTGCCAGAGGCCGAACTCTTTGAGAATCACTCCTGCAAAGATTAAAGGAAAACCTAAATCTCCCCCACCGAGAATAGCAGTGCGGACTTTACTGGTTTTTATTTTCGTTTTGATCTTCTGAGGAATAGACTTAGTAATCTGATAAGGTAAAACCAGACCGGCAAACATTCCGGCTTTACTCTGGGATTTAGCCAAAACAATCATATGCTTAGATTTCCAGACTGCATAAGCATCATAGATAGAGATTAAGATTAATAAAATAATCACGGACCATAGACTGAATAAGGGTACGAAAATCGCTGCTAATCCTCCGTAAACAAATAATTCAGTAAGATTCTGAACCCAAAAATTAGGTTTAAATATTTTCCAGAAGCCCAGGATTAAAGCTAGGATAAAAGCGATCTCGGGTTTAATCAAAGCGGAAAAAGCGATGGCTAAAGAGATTATTACCGCAATTAAAAACCAGAATTTCCAGAGCCAGATTAATTTATATTTGATTAAGAGCCATAAGAATCCAGTTCCGATCAAGATGGCCATGATCACTGGAAAATAAGAGGTTTTTTCCTCTAGCGGAGGCCTCTCTCCGATGGGCAACTCTTTGAAAATGGTTTTTCCCTCAGCTAAAGTTTTCTCCTGGTCGATGTATTGGTTAAGTATCCCTAATCCTAAAAATTGGGCTAATAAAAATAAAATTAAAAGAAGAATGGTTATTTTGAAGGAATGTTTCATTAAAGATTTAGAATCTTTCTGGGGTTTAAATAATTAACTTTTACTAATAATGTTTTCAAAATACTTTTAATTAAAATCCACCCCTGAAAAAGAGGGTTTAAAATTAGAACCAGAATTATTCTGTTTAACGAACTCTTTAAACAGAGGCACTTTCACCGGCACAGCAAATTTAGTAAAGATAGAAGTGATTAAAGCTTCGCCTTTATCCAAAGCAGCAATATTGCGATTATCCTGGGTCAGATCCTGCGGTGAAGATTCAATCACTGCCTGGCGCTCAGAATTCATTTCCAATCCTAAAATGATTTTCGTGTTTAAGTTAGCTAAAATGTTCTTAGGAATCTCGCTGGGCAATTGGGTAATGGCAATCAAACCAACTTTAAATTTCCGGCCCTCTCTGGCTAAAGTATCAAAAATATTTGAACCCTGCTCTAAGACGTTCTTGCCCAGAACCCGAGGAGCTTCTTCCAAAACTACAGAAACCACGGGCTTATTTTCCAGCTGGCCAGTACGTTTATAATATTTATATTTGTCCAAGATTTCACCAGCGATCATGCTTCCCACCAAAATTTCTATCGCTCCGGAAAAATAGCTAGTATCAATAATTACGATTTTACTGCTTTCTAAATCTTTACAAATATTATTTAAAGTATTCTCCCCGGCAATCTGGTCGAAAAGGCCCTGACAATTGATGGTCTTATCGTTAATCTCTATCCCTAATAAAGAGATCAATTTTCTCTTGACTACTGCTACCGTATCCTCATTGAAATGTACTCCCGGAAGAGTTTGGTCCAGCAGAATATTTTCAATCCATTTTTCTTTTCCGTACTTGTAATAAAGATAAAGCATCTGTCTTTGAGGGTCGCTTAAGGCAATCGCACCCTGGAAATGTTCGGGCTTAAGCAGAGCAAGATTGATTTTCAAAGTCTGGGCTCCGGGATGGGGGTTGATGGGGGTATAATAAGAAACTTTATCTTTTCGAGGATGATCTTTTAATCCTAATCCAGACCGTCCATAATATTCGTCGTGAGGGTCAAGAACTAAAACTCCGGCATAATCTTTTTGGGCTAAATCCCAAAGCAAACAAGACATTAGATTAGATTTTCCCTTTCCGGTACTGGCGGGAATCAGAACATGGTGGCTTAAGACTTCCTCTCCAGGCAGGAAAATCTCAAAGTCCATCTCCTTGCTTCCTGAACGTAATTTTCCCAGGTAGAGAGAATTAATTGGTTTAGTGATGAATTTTAAATCATCTTTAGTGATCTCTCTGACTGGAGAGAAAAAAGCAGGCAATTTCTTGCAGGTTTTACTAGTTTCTGCCACGGTTAATAAAGGTTTTAATAGGGCAAGCTGATAGTTTCGAATAGATTCGTCTAAGATAGAAAAATTGCCCTCCTCGAGGTTTAAGCCGGCGACTAATTCTAAATTCTGCTGAGAAATCTGGCTGCCGTAGATTAAATCATAAACCTGAAAGATGATCTTTTCGGGAAGATTCTCAATGACCACTAATTCGCCTAACTCTACGGATTGGTCTTTCTTTACCCGCATGACTACCTTGCTGAAGTCTCCGGAGATGATCTGGCCTTTGAGCATGAGTTCTGAAGATGATAGGAAGTTTTTAAGAATTTGGGTAGTGGGGGAGATAATACCCAAATTAGTCTTTGTTACTTATAGTAACAGAAAAGCTTAAATATTACCTCGTTGTTACTTATAGTAACATGGATACTAAAGAGGAAATGCTGGCCAAGAACATCAAAGAGTTTTATGAAGATGGAAAACGTTCTTTAAAACGGGGATCGTATAATTCTGCAGCCAGCCTATTCTTTAAAGCGCTAGCGGTTATAGCCGATCGGTATATTCTTAGAGAAGAAGGTTTTATCCCTAAAAGCCATGCGGACAGGTTCCGTCTGCTGGAACAGAAACATCGAGAAATTTACTTGATTCTTGATCGGGATTTCCCTTCCTATCAGGAGAGTTATAGTATTACCTTAACTAAAGAAGTAGCTGAGACCTTAAAAGAAGATGTTAGAAAACTGGCCAAAAAGGTGGGATTCCCACTGGATTAAAGAAAACAATATCTGGGATATTGTGGTGTATGGTTCTTACATTAGAGGTAAATCTAAAGCTAAAGAAATTGATATTGCGGTGATATTAGACAAAACTCTTCCAATTAAGAAAAAATGGGAATTAAGCCAAGAACTGAAGAAGAAGATGAGTTTAAAAGATAAGATTCTGGATATCAAAACTCTTGATCTTAAAGATATGGTTAATCCCGGTAATTTAAACCGAGAGGCAATTTTAGCGGAAGGGTACTCATTGATCAAAAAAGATTACCTAGCAGAAAGATTCGGTTTTAAAGCTATGGCTCAGGTAGAATATTCCCTAAATAAACTCACCCCAGCTAAACAAAAAATGTTTTATTATGCCCTGCAAGGCAGAAAGAAAGGAACAGGAATGCTCTCACGGCTAGGCGGTCGGATTATCTCTAAAGGTGTATTAGAAGTGCCTACCAAAGAGTATGAAGAAATAAACTCTTTATTGATTGAACAAGGGATTCCCTATCGAACCACTTTTTTATTAAGATATCGAATATTACATTAAAAAGGAGATTTCTTTACAAAAATCTTTATAAATAAGCCCAAGTTCTAGATTAAACTATGGAAGCTACAATCATGAATTTCCGCAGAGGAATACATCACCAGAACCAGAAACAGATGATTCTGAGAGTTGGTGAAACCAAAGAAGAAGCAGAAAAGTATGTAGGAAAGAAAGTAACCTGGGTTTCTGAGGGAAAGAAAGCAGTCCAGATTATAGGCAAGATTTCTGCCCTGCACGGAAGAAAGGGCAATGTGCGGGCTATTTTCGAGGAGAAAGGACTTCCTGGGCAGTCGCTGGGATGTAAAGTTAAGGTGGAGTAGAAAGATTAAGATCTTATTCTGAATAGTTGTTAAGGTTTATCTATTCAAAATATAACCATAAAGTTTATAAATAATCACTACTTTTAGGTAATAAAATGGTCTTAGATACAATCTTTAAACCAGTACTGGAAGAAATGGTCTTAGATCGAGCTAGGTTCTTTGCGGAGACGCAAATTGTGCTATTATCTGAGATGATTAATCGACCTATTACTCAAGTTTTAAATGAAGATTTTGATTCTTTATCGGCTCAAGAAAAATATGCTAAAGCCCTGCTTTTATTATCTGATTACTCCTATGATAAAAATAAAACTAAATTAGAAGAAGCCACAGTTATTTTAGATCATCTCTCTGCTAATGCTGAAGATAATCAATCAGTATATACTGCTTTAGCGTTCACCCAGGGTTTAGACCATCGCTATCTCGAAGCGGACCTAGCTTTAAGAAAAGTCAGACCTAATTTTAGAGATGCAGAAGAAAAAGAGCCGCGATTAGGCTGTACTTATCACCTAGAAACTTTAATTGCTGAGGGTAAAGAAGAACTAACCAGAAAGAAAGGGGGATTACATTTTAAGCCCAAAGAATCTTATGTTCTCCTTTACGAGGATAATGCTGCTGATGTAGAAAAACTATTGGGAGATTTTGAAGATTCGGAGGTAGTCTTAGTAGTAGATAATATCAATCATCTTCAAGCAATAAAAGAAAGATTTGCTGACTCTCTTTATACCATTGAGAATGAATCCAAAGTTTATGAAACTTTCAGTCCTAGCACTTCCAGTAAACTAAGAGTTATACTTAAAAACAGTAATAATGGTATTTCAGAGAAGGGCCAAGAATTCGGAAAAGCCCAGGCTAACCAGAGAGACCGGACCAAAATCTATGTAGTGGAAAGATCGGATGATCCAGATTTAGAAGAGATTACTTTTCATGAAGAAAGAGCTTTAGCCGATGAATCAACCAGAATTATAGAACCTGCGGAGAAAATTAGGCTTGCCTTTGTCTGCACCACTAAAGAAAATACTCATGGCGTTCCAGTAGTGATGAATAATATAGCAGAGCAATTGAGATTAGACCCACGCTATGAAGTCAGTTATATTACCAGTAATTTTGATGATCAGGAAATATCTTACACCAATGCTAAAGGTAGGGAATATAAATTTGCTAATCGAAAAGAGTTAGTCAGATTTATACAGAAAAAAGGAATAAAAATAGACATTTTACATACCCATACTTGGCATCTTTCGGATCATTTTAAACCGTTCCATACCGAACGGGATGGATTGGATTTAGAAAATTTCTTAGTGGGATTAGGTTCGCCCAGATTGATCTATACTGATCATTCCAACCCCACGGAAGATTTAAGGAAAATAAAAGGAATGCATGGAATTGATTATGCCGCTTTAGACCCAAAAGACAAAGTAGCTTTCCTTTGGGATCATACCTTAGGTAAATACAGTCCAAAGGACTGGGAGAAAGGCTGGGAAGCAACCTCTATCCTTTCCCGCTGGCAATTGATGGAATTCGCTGAGGCAGTAACTTTCGTTTCTGCTACCCAGATGAAAGAAGAAGATGAATTGATTATTCCCCGTAATGGTTATCATGATAAAACTAAAGTAATCTTTAATGGGGTAGATATGGGTAAATACCGAACTCCTAAAATTGATGGGCTAGTAAGATCTCTGCACCAAGAATTAGGGGTTAATGGTAATGAAAGAGTAATTCTTTATGCAGGAAGATTAGATAAAGAAAAAGGTATCTATGATCTAGCTGAAGCTGCTGAAAGATTACAGGCCCAGACTGGAGAAAACATTACGGTTATCTATCAATCTGGGAGCAATCCCAATGACGAGGCTACAATCAGAGCCAGGGAAAGAATTTTATCTCTATCTCCGCATGTAAAATCTTTGTTTCCAGGAAGCATCGGTAAAGACCAAAGAGAAAAAATGGCGGCAATGTATGCTTTTGCAGAGGTTGTGGCCCAACCGACTTACGGCGAATGCTTCAACCAAATTGCAGCAGAAGCCCTGGCCATGGGTACACCCGTAGTGGTTAGTGATTTCTCTGCACCCGGCGAGATTTATGTAGACAGCGGTGCGGCCTTCGGCTGCAGGGTGCAAGATCCAGAAGATTTAGCAGATAAATTATATACTGCTTTATTTGATCGAGAAAGAACTAAAAAAACTTTAGCGGTAGGAGAACGATTAATAGCTGAAAGATTAAATGTAGAAGCGATGGGAAGAGAATATAATAATTTGTACCAAGAATTAGTTAGAAATTAAATTGTTCCTCTGCCACCATAAGGCCCTGGGCCAGTTCCTGGAGCGGTGGGAGCTTCATATTCTCCTTTTTCAATTAATTTATCTAAAGTTTTAAGCACGTAACCGCAACGGGTTCTTAATTCTCTTAAACAAGTCTGAGTTGTTCTTACTTTTGTATCCCAGTCGAGAACAGTTATATTAGTAGGCATATTTCCTTTAACCTGAGTACTAACATAACTTTCTAAAGTAGTTTCTACATAATGATGCAATCCCTGAAGATCATTTCTTAGATCTCCGGTAAAATGGATTTTGGCTGCACGCAAAGCCCTTCGAGCAGAACTAATATTGGTCCGAATCGTACTTAATTCAGATTTGGCATGATTAAAAGCAGAAGCAGATTTAGTATGCAAAGCATCAGCCATATCTTCGGCATGATTTTCCGCATGAATGATAAAACCACGAATTGGATCTAGATGTTTTTCCCGATCTTTTCGTTTAGACTCTTTTTCAGCTTTCTCCTTCTTCTCTCCCCATTTTTTTTTGATTAACTCGCCTAATTCTCCAGTAGATTCGTCTTTCCCCTTGGGCTCGACAATAAAGAATTTGATAATATACCAGACCATTAAGACAGTAACAATAGCCAGAGCCATATCTATGAATTCATTTACAGTATTTCCAACCAGGTTACTGATAAATTCTACTGGCATTTCAGATCATCCTTCCCACATGATATTTCATCGCGTTCAAGATCCAGAATAATAATAAGCATAAAAATAGTTTTATAATTACGGTTCCTTTGGTGTCACCTTTATTTCCCATCCAATCAGGAATATTCCATAAGATATACCCTAATCCTAATACTGGCCCGCCAATGAGGATAAAAGCAACTGCGGTAGCCCAGCCGGTACCAGTAGCCAGAAGAACCTCTCCAGGCATGAAGATGGCAGTCATGATGGCTAAAACTGCAGCTATAACTACAGCATGATTCTTTTTCAGGAAACCTAAAGATTTACCTTCCTTGCCGCCCAGAGAAGAAATCAGAGCAAAAATAACCGTAAAAACGAAAATTCCTATTAAAATTCGAGTCAAACCCACTACTAAAGAGCCATCAGATAAGCCTAGAAAGCTGAGATTGCCAATCCCGATAATCCGATCGAAAACATTGCCTAAAGTCTCTGTAACCGGGCTGTAGGCTAAAAGCGAAGGTAGGAATAATAAGATGATAGTACTGAAAATCAACCATCTCTTTTGCATTTTAGCTAAGGAGAATTTACTGATTTATTAATCTTTGCACAATGATTAATATACTATTTAGGCAAAGATTAATATTAGAACTGCGGAAATAAATTATACTAATTAACGCATTTCTTTATATAAAGATTTCTCTTGGTGGGAAAAGAAAAAGAAAAAAGTTTAAAAAAAAGAGAGTTATTTACCCCAGACTTTCCTGAATTTAGCTATGAACCCATCTAGGAATTCTACAGCTTTATTTTGGTGTTCTAAACCTGCTTCAACTGGAGGTAATATCTTTGTTTTTAATTCATCAGCAATATTTTCTAGATCTTCTTTAACCGTCTTACCTGTACCTGGAGTTAAAGATAAGGTAGTACTTAACGGAGTAGTTCTAGCTGATTGAAAATAGGTGTGGAATACTTTGAAGGCAAGGCTACGAATAACCGTTTCTAACTCTAATTGAGCGGATCTTAACTTAGTTTCTGTTTCTTTATGTTCTGTTAAAATACTACTTTCAATAGCGGTTAATTCAGTAAGATCAGCATCAGTAATTTTTTTCTCTTTTCTCAGCAAACTGATCAGCCGTTTGGTCTCTACCTGTTGTCGATAAGTGAATTTCTTTACCTGCCTGAATTCAGTAATCGCCTTATCAATATCATTACTCAACTCTCCAAAATGTTGTTCAACATCTCTCCAACGAAAACCGATTACTTGCCCCTCATTCCTGGTCTGCAACAAGATGGTGATGGTATCATGAACCCGATCCGGAAGAGATTCAATCTCTTTCAATTCTTTCTTTTCTTCATAATACTCACGAAGAGTTTTGGCTTCATCACGTTTAGCTGTACGTGCCACAGCACGACCTACTCCTTTTCCTAAATCTGCAAGTTTGCTGCCTGCACCTTTAGCCATTCCCCAAACTTTAGGGCCTTGGTCTTCCCCGCCTTTGATGGTTAACCAAAGATAATAGATAGCTACTGCTACTAAAATTAAATAAGCATATTCTTCAATCGAATCTACTAAAGCTGCAAAATCCATCATAGCCATTTTAGATCACCCCCGTGGCAGAAGAGAGCATTTCTGCCCAAGCTCCGATCTGGGCGATGAGCCAAATCGTAAAACATACTGCTAAAAACTTGATCAAAGCTACACCTCGATTAGGGGTAGGAGTCATTAAACATAAAGCCAAAATTCCAGCAATTGGTCCGCCGATAAGAAGTAAAGCGAAAATTATCGCGTAAGTCTCACCGAACATCAATAAAACTGATCCGGGAGTAAAAACAGCAGTGATAATAGCTAAAATAATTCCTACAGTTATCGCAATGTTTTTAGGAATAGCATTACTCGCGACAGTGTTAATTGCACTTAATCCCATATAAATAATAATGAAAACTAATATGGCCAAGGCAATCCGGATAAAACCAATCAATTGGTTATCTGGTGAACTTCCTCCAAACAGAAAATCTAATTTTCCTATGTTTAGAACCGAACCAATGGCGTTATGAATTGAATCACCCAAATCAGCTAAAGCTATAGGGATAATCAAAACGCTGAAAAGAACGCTTAATAGAAACAAAAATATTACTTTCTTTGATTTCATCCTTGGACACCTCATTTTAATTAATAAATAATTATTATCTTATTTTTAGTCTAAAACAAGGCTTAAAGTATATAAACTTTTCTTCTCTGTAAACTTTTAATTTTGCTGAAAAGTCGCCTGGGCCGGCAAGTTCGCCTTTCTCTAAAAGATAAAATGATAAGTAATTCGCTGGTTGGTCAAAGAGAAAGTAGCTGAATCTTGTGCACAGCAATTACTAAGCTCACTAGCCCTCTTGGCCCTGGCGGCGACTTTTTCCCTAGAGCCTATTTCTCAGAAAACTTTATAAATCACCAGCCATCTCAGAAGCAACATGAGCAATATCCTTACCGTAAATCCTAACGATTTGATCAAAAAAGCAGCTGAAGAGCTTAAAATTCAGAAGCTGGTCAAACCTACCGAATGGAGTCCTTTCGTAAAAACTGGCCATCATAAAGAAAGATTGCCTGACCAGGAAGATTGGTGGTTTTACCGCTCGGCAGCAATTCTAAGAAGTATTGCTAAATTAGGTCCGGTGGGCACCCAAAAATTAAGGACTAAATTCGGGGGAAGAAAAAACCGGGGGCATAAACCAGAGCATTTTTATCCAGCTGCTGGTTCGATCATCAGAAAGATTTTACAGCAATTAGAACAATCGGGATTAATTATCAAATCTGATAAGACTGTGCATAAAGGAAGAATTTTAACTCCGAAAGGGATCTCTTTCTTAGATAAACTAGCAGTACAGATTTCTAAACAAGCGCATAAAGCGCAACAAGAATAAAATGGCTACTAATAAACATCCTTCCAGAAAGAAAAGATTGATCAAACTTAGCAAGCAGACCAAATGGGCTCCTTTCTGGACCGTATTCAAAGTCTATGGCAAGGGCAGAAAAGTTCATCCTTCCAGGCATACGGAAGTTAAACGTTCCTGGAGAAGAATTAAGACCAAAGCATAAAAATAAATTTCAACCTTAAAAATGGCGAAAACTGAAACCAAAACTTTAGAAAGAACTTATAATATCCCTTTAAGAAAAGAATTCTTAAAAGTAGCTAACTGGAGAAGGACTGAAAAAGCAGTCACTGCTGCCAGACAATTCTTAGCCAAACATATGAAAAGTACAGAAGTAAAGCTGGGAAAAGAATTGAACGATAAACTCTGGGAGCACGGGATTAGAAATCCGCCCCATCATATCAAAGTAACAGCTACCAAAGATGAGAAAGGAATAGTCAAAGCAGAATTGTTTGGAGTTAAGAAAGAAGTCAAAGCAGAGAAAGGGAAGAAAACTGCTAAGAAAGCGGAAGAGAAGAAAGAAGAGTAGATTTAATTGCTTTTTAGATTAAATCCTGGATGAAATTAGGTAAAGTTTTAAATATAATCGTTATTTTTCAGTAGTTATGACCCATCACTCACTTGAACCAGTTCATTTTTCTTGGGTTGATATCATGGCTTGCACGTATTGCCGCCATTATATAATTGTAGGAACTCATGCTGCCCGTGAATTCTGTCAGAATAGAGAAAGTCCTTTTTATGATCCTTCTTCACCAGATTATACCGGAACAGATTTAACCACGATGCAAGCATTGAGCGGTTGCGAAAAACTCTTATTTAACGGTAATAAAATCCTGCCAGGAGTGTTCAAGTCTGTGCCCCAAGACAGCCGATTAAGAAAGTTACCTCTTCTGGAAGTTGTGGTTGGTTATTCCGCAGAAATGGATTTAAGTACAACTGAAACAGTGGCGGAGTTAACTAGAAAACAACAAGCGCAATATGATAAACTATTGAAAATTTTAAAAACAGTTGATGGCCAAATTTCAACAGAAGAACTTGCTAAACGAATGCAATCTAATCGGTAAACATAGAAACAAATTCTCTTTTAATCCTCCAGGCACACCCCACACTGGACAACCTCGGAAAAAGTATATATACTAGCCGAACAGGGAATAATTTATGCTTAAAAATTTTGTACCCCGCCTCTATCAACAGACCATTTTAGGCACTGCGGCTAATTATCATACGCTGGTAGTGCTTCCTACTGGTTTAGGTAAAACCGCCTTAGCCTTCCTTCTGGCCATCCAACGCTTAGATAATTATCCAAATTCTAAGATTTTAATGCTTTCCCCCACCAAACCACTCTGTGATCAGCATGCGGAAACATTTCGAAAACATTTAGAGATTGCCGAAGAGAAAGTAGTGGTCTTTACCGGGAGCGTAGCTCCGGAGAAAAGAGAACAGCTCTGGAAAGGAGCGCAGATAGTCATAAGTACTCCACAAGGTCTCGAAAATGACACCATCAACAAAAGAATTAATCTGGAAGAAGTCTCTTTGCTTATTTTTGATGAGGCTCATCATGCTACCGGGGAGTATGCTTATGTCTGGCTGGCCCAGCAATATGAAAAACTAGCTAAATATCCCCGTATTCTGGCCTTAACTGCCTCGCCGGGAAGTGATACGGAAAAAATCAAAGAAATCTGTGCTAACCTTAAAATTGAAAAAGTAGAAGTGCGCACGGAAAAAGATGCGGATGTCCGAGAATATGTCCAAGAAATAAAATTACGCTGGGAAGAGGTAGAATTTCCTGAAGAATATAAAAAAATCCAGAAATTCTTGCTAGCCTGCAGAAAAACTAAACTGGAAGAGGTGCAGAAATACGGATATTGCAATTCGGTAAATATTTCTAAAGGCGAACTACTGGGAATCCAGGGAGAATTGCAGAAAAATGTCTCTTCCGGAGAGAGAGAGTTTGAAGCTTTACGTTCACTTTCTTTAATTGCAGAAGCTTTGAAAGTAGAACATGCTTTAGAATTATTAGAAACCCAGGGAGTAATACCTACTCATAATTACCTTAAAAGATTGCAAAATGAATCCCTAACCTCAAAAGTAAAAGCAGTAAAAAATCTGATGATAGACGAGAATTTTAAGTCGGCTTTATTTTTAACCGAAAAGACAGTTAAAGATAAAATAGAAAATCCTAAACTGGTAAGATTAAAAGAATTATTAAGTGAAGAATTAAAACGGAATTTTTTAGCTAAGATTATTGTTTTTACCCAATTCCGGGATTCTGCGGAAGGAATCATTACTGCTGTAGAGGATTTAGAGATTAAAACCCAAATCTTTGTGGGCCAGGCTAAGAAAAACGGATTGGGCTTTTCCCAGAAGCAGCAGAAAGAGATTTTAGATAAGTTTAGGGCGGGAGAATTTAATCTATTGGTAGCTACTTCAGTAGCTGAAGAAGGTCTAGATATTCCTAAGGTGGACCAAGTGATTTTTTATGAGCCCATTCCCAGCGCTATCCGCTCCATCCAAAGAAGAGGAAGAACGGGAAGATTAGAGAAAGGCGAGGTTAAAGTTTTGGTGACTAAAGGAACTCGCGATGAAGCTTACCGCTGGAGCTCGTTCCATAAAGAGAAGAGAATGTATCGTAATCTGGAAGCAATTAAAAAAGAATTTTCTTTAACCTCGAACAATGAAACTCAAAAAACAAATACTTCTTTATTACAATTTACGGGGAAAAAAGAGCCGGTAACGGCCATCTTAGCTGATCATCGGGAAAATAATAATCGTATCGTTAAAGAATTGATTGATTTAGGAATCTCAGTAAAAACTGGGCAATTGGAAAGTGCAGATTATTTAGTTTCTGGGCGGGTAGGAGTAGAACTAAAAGCTGTGCCCGACTTTGTAGCCTCCATCATCGACGGAAGATTGTTAGAACAGGTCAAAGACCTGAAAAAGAATTTTGAGCGGGCAGTATTAATTATAGAAGGAGAAGAAGATATTTATTCTGTGCGCAAGGTGCATGCAAATGCAATCAGAGGAATGTTATCTTCTATTGTCTTGGATTTTGGCGTTCCCATATTATATACTAAAAATCCTAAAGATACTGCCGGATTATTAGCAGTGATGGCCCAACGAGAACAGAATAAAGATAAGGATTATTCTTTACATTTCAGGAAACCCCATTCTCTGAAAGAGCAACAGGAATTCTTTGTTTCGGCCTTGCCGGGAATTGGAGTGCAGACTGCGAAAATATTGTTAGAGCATTTCGGTTCAATTAAAATGTTGGTTAACGCTTCCCGAGAAAAAATAACTTCCATTAAAGGCGTAGGAGATAAAACTGCAGAGAGATTATTGAATTTATTTGAAGAATGGTATGGAAAGTGAAAGATGGCCGAAGGCATTAAAATATTTTGTGGAAATGGTAGAAAAATATTATATTGACACTTCCATTTGGATGGATTTGCTTGAAGATAGAAAAGGGTATAACCATCAACCTTTAGGTGATTATGCGCTTAAGCTATTTACATTTATTAAAGCCAAGAAATATAAATTAATTATTTCTGATTTATTGATTAAAGAATTAGAATCAAATTATTCCATTGAAGAAATTAATGGAATGGTTTTACCTTTTCAGAAGATAATAGAAAAAGTCTTTGTTACAAAAGAACAAGGTGATGAAGCTAAGAAGATTGCTGAAGAAAGAAACTTACCACCAGGGGATGCCCTTCACGCTATAGTTGCGAGAGATAATAAATATATTATGATCACCCGGGATAAGCATTTCCAAGACCTAGAAGATATTACTCCCCACTACAAGCCAGAGGAAATCAGATTAACTTCTTAGATATCTCTTCAAAAGATTTAACTCTTATTTTTTCATAATCTTTTTCTGTAGTCTTTTTCTTAATGCTGCCTTTAAGATGAACTAATTCAAGCATTGCTTTCCTAAGCTTGATTTCTTCAATCTTTTCTCGAAGAGCAGTGCGTATAAATTCGGTTCTGTTCTGGTAGCTTCCCTCTTTTACAATATTATTTACTTCTCCCAAAAATACTTCATCCATTTTTATCGTTATCATTTCTGTAACCATATAGCCATCGTATATACAACGGCTATATAAGCTTTCCGGTAAGAAATGGGAATTTTTTGTTTCGGCTCGGTGAAAGAATTAGTCAAGGCCTCTAAAGAAGAAATGGTCAAGATTAAAGGGGTAGGTGAGAAGACGGCAGAAAGGCTGGTAAAGATGTTTGAAAACAGATACACACCAGAGTAGGTGTCATCCTGGAGTAGTAAAGTATTTAAAGTATCTCTTATTTTAAGATTAAAATGGTTGAAGTTAAACTTTATGATTGGAATGGGGTCTTGGTTTCTGCAGAAGGATTTAGAACTTGGTTAAAACAAACCCATACTGATTTGCACCACCAGTTTGTAGAATTAGGACAAAAAGACGAGGTTAATACTACTGAAGTGCGTAGAATTTACGAAGAAGCTACTAATCTAAGTCTATATCCCCTAGAATTAATGGATGGCGCGAAAGAAAGACTAATCCAAGATTATTCTTCAGGTTTTACCCGAACAATATTTACTAGTATTCCTAGGCATACGTTAAATAGCCAATTATTTGATTTAGGCATTCAAGACTTAGTTGATGAAGTAGTTGTTTTAGAGGATATTGCAGCTAGGTTTAATCTTCCTGCCAACATCAAAGAGAATCCGCAAGTATTTACTGCCCTCTTAGAACTAGTCAGGGTGGAATTAGGGCGGCCACTTACTTACGTAGATGACGGAATTCAAAGAGTAGAGGCTGCAGTTATCGGTAATCAACAATTTATCCAGCAGGGACGATTGGGGCTGGAAAGGATTTATCATTTTGACCGGAAAGCGCATCCGACAACTGGGGATAAAGATTATATCTTAATAAACAATCTAAGTTTGGTGAATTAAATGAGAGAAGAAATAATAGCTAAAGTCAGAAAATATGGATTGAAACCAGCCACTTATCGCAGCCTTCCTCTCTTTTCTTTAAGCTGTATTTTCTCGGGTTATAATCAATTAAAACCATTGATGGGTTTTTCTTATACTTGTCTAGCAGCAGTTGGCGGAAAAGACAATTTTAATACCTTGATTAATGAAAAGTGGATTGCAGAAGAAACAAAGAAGAAAGTGCTCAATAACTCAAATTTAAAGTCCTTGCTCTCACAAACAATGAAAAAGTTTGAAGAAGTAAAAGAAGAATACAAAAAAGCTCTCATTTTAGAACTCAACAATCCTCAATCATTTTTAAAACAATCCCTCAGCTTTTATCCTAAGTATATGATCTGTATTGGAGTGTATAATTGTTTTTGGAGATTTTTGTTCCAGGAAGAAAACAAATCTTTATTATCTCCGGAAATATTTGAACAACTTGCCAAAGAAAGAAATATAATTGCGGAGTTATATCCGAAAATAGAACTTAATCTAAAAGAAGCTTTCTTTTCGCTTGGTCAAAAAGAAAAGGTAGATGGAGACTTATTAAGATACTTTACTCTTAAAGAATTAGACTTTTATTTAGAATCCGGAAGGATTACACCAGAACAAATCACAGAGTTATCCAAAAGAAGGGAAAGCTATTTCTACTTTTGCTTTCAAGGGGAAGAACAAATGTCAAAGCTCGCGCCCACCACCAGTGAACAAAACACTGGTGGCATGCTCGCCTACGGGCTCGGGGCGCTCGCATTAGGAAGATACGAAAGCCACGAGTGTTTTCTGTCTAGTTGAAGAATATTTCTGTTTGTCTAAATATCGATCATAAATATTCATATCTCCGCTTCTCCCATCGGTGGCAGGATTCCAGAATCCTCCACCTCTAAAAAGCCAACTTTTCAGCCACCAAAATTCTTTCAGAATTTTCGGTGCGGTGAATCCTTTCAGTTTCTTAGTTATTTCTGGCTTGCTGTAAATCCCTAAACACAAATTGATGTGAACATGGTTGCTATCAAAACTTTTCTTTCTCCAATGTATTTCGTATTTTTGCAGTGCTTCAGTGAGCACTGCATCCGTATATTCTCGAATTGCTTTTTTATCAAAGACATTGTGACAATATTTTGTCTTGAGCGAAAGCATTATCCATACTTCGCCCACGGCAGAACTATATCTAGTTGGATTAAATTTCATTAGAATCACCTTTTTGTTTTAAAATTATTTTTGAGGATAGCTAAAGCTATCCAAAAGATTTAATTAGAAGTTAATCGTAGCATTCCACGGGTTGTGTTTGACCCTCAGCTCTGTACGAACAGAGCTCGGAGGGTATTTTTTGCTTTAGGTTAACTTCTTTGAGTGAAAAACAAAACTAGAATATTAACTTACGCCACCGGTCACGCTCACTACGGTTCGCTTAAGACCGGTGGAAAACAAATTTTA
>Ga0209542_10007062_pt1 | contig 21530 bp, 20 predicted proteins | sample RifCSPhighO2_01_FD_184028 | JGI IMG/M metagenome (GOLD analysis project Ga0209542, IMG submission 184028) | Soil microbial communities from Rifle, Colorado - Rifle CSP2_plank highO2_0.1 (SPAdes) (version 2) | ecosystem: Environmental > Terrestrial > Deep subsurface > Rock core/Sediment ... | reverse complement strand
GGGAGGGGGGTGGGAGCGACTACACCCCTGATGGGGCTTCGTCGCTTAAAATTCTTTTCCTAGCTAGGCAATAGTACTGCCGCAACAGTTTTTCCCGTTCAGAACGGAGGCGAGAGGATTCCCCGCCGAAGGCGGGTGTGCCTACTAGCCTCTGGCACAGAACCCACAATTTTTCTTGTATTGCTTTATAATCAGAACGGAGGGGGCGAGATTCGAACTCGCGAGACCATTGCTGGCCTAACAGTTTTCAAGACTGTCCCTTTCAACCGCTCAGGCACCCCTCCGCTCTGATTACAATTAATGGAGGTTTTTGCCGCCACATAAAATTTATTTTAACAGGCGGCACCCCGCCATAGGCGGTGGCAAGACCGGTACATTAAACCACTCTGTCACCTCTCCGCCATAAAGCGGAACAAGACTGTCCGATTAAACCCCCGCCCGAGGCGGGTGCGCCTTGGGCGCAACTCTCGCACCCCTCCATTTTGAACGTAATATTAATATATTGACTATTATATTAAATCAGAAAAACGGCTGAGAGTCAATCTAAGACAACCCAGCCCCTTATTGATAAGGGGCTGGGAAACAATTAATTCAATTGATTTTTAACTATTGCAACATCGCGTCAATAATCTGCTTGAAGGTGTCGTAAGGATAAGCGCCTTTAACCAATTCACTGCCGACAAAAGTGCCAGGCGTACCGGTGATACCACCGGCCTGGGCTTCGGCCGCTTGTTGATTAATCTTACTGGCATATTTGCCTGAATCAAGACATTGATCAAACTGGCTGCCGTTGATGCCGGAAATATTTCTGGCATAACGTTTTAAGCTTTCAATGGCTAAATCAGTTTGGTTGGCAAACAATTCGTCGTGCATTTCCCAAAATTTACCTTGCTCGCCGGCACACTCTGAGGCTTCAGCCGACTTCTGAGCTTGAGGATGAATGGAAGTCAAAGGAAAATGGCGGTAGATTAGTCGAACCTGACCGTCGTAATCAGCTAAAACTTTATCCAAGGTTGGTTTGTGCCGGCTGCAGAAAGGGCACTGGAAATCAGAATATTCAATCATGGTAATCTTGGCGTTTTTGGCGCCGCGAATGTAATCGGCGTCAGTGACTGGCGGGATCTTAGAAATATCGCCGGCTGGTTCGGGCGTTGGCTGGACCGCCGTCGGTTGCTGCTGACTGGGGATAACCGTGGGGTTGGCGTTATTATTGGCGTCCCCAGTTCCGACCTGGAAAACCGAACCATTAGCGGCAAACACCACTAAGCCGATTAAAGCCACGCCGGCCACGCCCCAACTCAGGCCCATAATCAGACCCTGCTTGGCCGACATGTTATCAAAAAGTCCTTTGTCTGACATAGATTTTGATTATTCTTTAATAATTATTTATTTAACCCTCGGGCGTCTGCCGAGGTTGGTTAATTAATTCTACTACAAACAAAAAATAATGGCAATAATGTCTTTAGCTGGGCCGGCGGGTGTGCCAATCGGTCGCCTGCTGGTATTGATGACCGGCTCGCAAGATCGTTTTTTCGTCAAAGCGGTTGCCTAAAAGCTGCAAACCAACCGGCAGGCCGTCGACAAAACCGGCCGGAATTGATAAGCCGCAGATGCCAGCCAGGGAGGCTGGGACGGTGAAAACATCGGCTAAGTACATCTTTAACGGGTCATTAGTGTTTTCTCCGACTTTAAATGCCGGCGTTGGCGCGGTTGGGGTTAAAATTATATCCACTTTTTCAAAAGCCTGATCAAAATCCTGCTTGACCAAAGTTCGAACCTGAGCGGCCTTGTTGTAATAGGCATCATAATAGCCGGCCGATAAAGAATAAGTGCCAATCATAATTCGGCGCTTGACTTCCGGCCCAAAGCCCTGCCGCCTGGTGTCTAAATATCTATCTTTCAAACTCTCCGGCCGCCGGTCGGAAAAGCCATAGCGCACCCCATCATACCGTGACATATTAGTGCTGACTTCACTGGGACAAATAATATAATAAACCGCTATGGCTGAATCAGTATGGGGCAGACTAACCTCAATTATTTCTGCGCCTAATTCTTTAAATTTGTCCGCCGCCGCTAAAATAATTTTTTTAATCTCTGGATCCAAACCGGCGATAAAGTACTCTTTGGGCAAACCAATCTTCAAGCCCTTAATATCTTGATTGATTTCTTCACTGTACTTATCAACGTTTTTCGGTGGCGTGGTGGAATCATGTTTATCTAGGCCGGCAATAACTTCCAAAACTAAAGCGGCATCTTCCACGTTTTTAGTCAGCGGACCAATCGTATCCAACGAAGAAGTCATGGCCATAACGCCATAGCGGGAAACCCGGCCGTAAGTAACTTTGAGTCCGGTCACACCACAAAATGAAGCCGGTTGGCGGATTGAACCGCCGGTGTCGGTGCCTAAGGCATAAGCGGCTAGCTCAGCCGCCACGGCCGCGGCCGAACCGCTGGAGCTGCCGCCTGGGACGCGCTCTATATCCCAAGGATTCCTAGTGACAAAAAAACTGGAATTTTCACCACTAGCTCCCTGAGCAAACTCGTCACAGTTAGTTTTGCCTAAAATAATAGCTGGCTGTTCTTTGAGCCTGGCCACCGCTGTCGCATCAAATGGCGGGATATAGTTTTCCAAAATTTTTGAAGCGCCGGTTGATTTCAACCCTTGAGTGCAAAAAAGATCTTTAATCGCCAACGGAATCCCGGCTAAAGGCGAAGAAAAATCTGCCTTCTTGTCTATTGTCTCGGCCAAGCTTAAAGCATTTTTTTCATCAACAGTAATAAAAGCTTTAATTTTGCCGTCCAGCTTTTTTATCCGTTCTAAATAAGCCGCCGTTAATTCCCGAGCAGAAAATTCTTTAGCCGCTAAACCTTGATGAGCTTGGTTGATTGTGAGTTCGGTTAAGTTCATATATTCAATATGTCATTGCAAGGAGAGTTTAATTTACGTTGATACGACGAAGCAATGACATTAAGAGACTACTCAAACACACTGCTGGTTTTAATTAAATTATCTTCCAGCTCTGGCGCTACTTTCAATAGTCCGGAACGAACTTGAGCATCGGCCTCTTCAATTATATCTTGGGCTAAAACATTCTCCAGACCAGTGATTTGAGCCGTTGGCTCTACCCCTTGGGTATCAATTTTTTGGAGCTGACTGACGTAATCTAAAATCGAAGAAAGCTGCTCAGAAAACAGCTCCTTTTCTTTTTCGCTTAAGCCCAACCGAGCCAATATGGCGATATGTTCGACTTCTTTTTTGGTCAATTTCATCCCGTTAGAAATAAGTCGTGGTCACTTTTCACCGCATCCTATTGATTAATAATTAAAATTGTTTTATCTCATTTCCCGACAGAACGCGGTTTACGCGACCGCCTGCCTGTGCCACTGGCACGGCAGACAGGCGATTTCTAACGGGATTCATAACTATGTGTATTATATAGACTAGATTGGGTCTTGACAAGGAAATGAAATTCTGGTAGCCTGATTACTAGTCTTTACCCCTAAACTAAGCCATTCCCCATAGAATTGAGATGCTTACCCGCAGCCTCACAGCTGCCTCAAGCTAACCACTCAATTCTTCTAGGAACTCACAAGTAGAAGTCGCTTTATACCTCCTTGCCAAAGGGTCAAAACGAAAGCTGACTTTCTACTTAGTGGGGGTGGGCCGCTCGGGGCTCTGCCCCTTGTTTGTTTCCCCCGACCAGTGGGAAACTCACGCTGCCGCGATCAGCTTCTTGAAGCCGGTCTCGGGCGGTCCACGACGCGTTCTTTTTTATCATAAACCTTCAGTCCCCGAATAGCATCACGACTTCACCGTTTTATCCCTTGCTCACCACATCAAAAAACGGCCAAAACTCTGTTGCTTTTCGGGGAGGGGCCCGGGCGTGTATTTATTCGTAACCATTCTGGGTGCGCGCCTGGGTTTCCACTCAGACTGAAGGATTGTTCTTCACTACCACCCTATTGTAGGGTATTTCTCAAAGCTTACCGCCGGCCAAGGCCTGGTAAAACTAAGAGACTTACCCTTCTTTTTTTATCTTTTAATCAGGCTCAAGAAGTCCTCTTCGTTGAGAATTTTAAGACCTAAATTTTTAGCTTTAGCCGCTTTGCTGCCGGGATTTTGACCCACCACCACATAATCAGTATTTTTTGAAACGGCCGAAACGAAACCGCCGCCGGCCTGCCGAATGGCGGCTTTAACTTCTTCCCGGCTCATTTTTTCCAGAGTACCGGTCACGACTATTTTTTTATCAAGCAGTGGCCCGGACGGCTTAACCACCTCGACTTTCTGAATATTAATGCCGACTTTTTCCAATTTGTCCAAAAGCCGCAAATTAATTTTATCGTTAAAATATTGATAGATACTTTTAGCCACCACCGGGCCGACATCGCTGATCGTTTCTAAATCGGTTAAGGTCGCTTTTTTTAGATTGGCCAGACTGTGAAATTTTTCGGCTAAAGTAACGGCGGTCTGCTCCCCGATGTGGATAATGCCCAGGGAATACAAAAAACGGTCCAGACCAATATTTTTAGCTTGGCGGATAGAAGCAATTAAATTGTCGGCGGATTTATCGGCGAATCTTTCCAGCGGCAACAAATCTTCTTTATCTAAAGTAAATAAGTCAGCCGGATCTTTGACTAAATCTTCAGCCATCAGCTGTTCGACAATTTTTTCACCCAAGCCGTCAATGTCAAAAGATTTTTTGGAAACAAAATGGATAATTCGCCTCAGCTGCTGAGCATAACAGGCCGAGTTGGTACAAAACCAAGCCACGCTTTTTTCTTTGCCTTTTTGGGTAATAACTCTTTTTTCCACCGACGACCGGCAAATCGGACACCGGTCCGGCATTTTAAATTCTTTTTCTTTGCCGGTCCTGAGTTTCAGCAAAACCGATAGAACCTCGGGAATAATTTCGCCGGCTTTTCTGATCACGACTGTGTCGCCAATTTTTACGCCTAGCCGGCGAATTTGATCTTGGTTATGAAGCGTCGCCCGCTTAACGACCGTACCGGCTAAACGCACCGGCTTAAGGTGAGCCACCGGCGTCAGCGTGCCCAACCGGCCAACTTGGACCGAAATATTTTCAATCACGGTTGTCACTTCCTGGGCCGGAAACTTAAAAGCCATGGCCCAACGCGGCGCTTTGCCGACATAGCCCAATAAATTTTGAAATTGTCTTTGGTTAACTTTAATCACCACCCCGTCAATCCAGTATTCTTGGCTGGCCTTTTTTTTCTGCCACTCCTGCCAAAAAGCGACAATTTCATCCAGCGTCCGGCAGAGACGATGGTAGGGGTTAACTTTAAAGCCCAGGGCTTTAAGTCTTTCCAGCTCTTCTCTTTGCGTGGCCGGAAATTTAGCCTCACCGCCGGACCAGTCATAGACAAAACAGTCTAATTTCCGGGCGGCCACAATTTTAGAATCCAGCTGGCGAATAGTGCCGGCCGCGGCATTGCGGGGATTAGAAAACTCCGGTTGACCTAAGACTTGGCGCTGACGATTGATTTCTTTGAGCTGTTTTTCGCCCAGCCAAACTTCGCCCTCAACAATAACGTTAAGCGGCTCTTTAAGCCTGAGCGGAACGCTTTGAATGGTTTTAATGTTTTGGGTGGCGTCTTCGCCCACCCGGCCATCGCCCCGGGTGGCAGCTTGTTTGAGTAAACCGTTTTGGTAAGTGAAAACAATGTGCAAGCCGTCAATTTTTAGCTCGCAGACATATTCAATTTTTGGCGGATAACCCAAAGATTTTTCCAAAAGTTTAGTAATCCGCTCTTGCCACTCAGCCACTTCGGCCGCGGTAAAAGCGTCGTTAAACGACCATTGCCGAACGGCGTGCCGGACTTTGACGAATTTATCCAGGGGTCGGCTGCCGATTCGTTCTAAGGGTGAATCGAGCCGCTTTAGGGCGGGAAATTGAATTTCCAGCTCTTTAAGTTCACGCTGTAAAGAATCAGAAACCTGATCGCTTAGCCCGGGCTCATTTAAAACATGATAACGATAGCGCAAGTCGTCAATTTGTTTAATCAATTTATCAATCCGATTTTTAGCTTCAGCCTGATTCATATCATTTAACAATTTCTTCTTCGGAAAATAAAACAAAATCATAGAGCCCGGACAGAGGCGGCCGGATTGGCGTTCTAACCACGACGGTCTGAATTGAGCTGCCGAACCTGGCTGTGGAGTCAATAATCAAACGGCTGGGAATATTCACCTGACTTTCGGCATCATCATAAAGTTTTAAAGTAAGGCCGGCTTGGTCAACCGGACTGTCCAGGGGAAAACGTAACCGAAAAACATAGGAGCAAGCGGCTAAAATATTTTTACCGTCCAGCGCCGACCGCGACTGAGGAGCGGTAATGATGTCTTTGAACACCGGCGGCTGGTCGGCACAATTCAAAACTCCAACCTGCAAAATATTAGTCAAATTAACCAGTTCACCGAAAAGTTTTAAATTGTTAACGCTGCTGCCAACGTCAATTTTAGTAATATTGGCATCTTGAACCTGCTGGGGACTGAACAAATCAATTTGGAATGTCTCGCCCTTGGTTAAAACAAAATCGGTTTGACTTTCTTCGGAAACCACCACTTGCCAATCGTCAGTCACCGCCGTGTCTAAACTGCCCTGACTCGAAGTCACACAGGGAATTTCGGCGTCCAGAGAACAGCGGGCGTTATTTTCCTGACAACTGCCGATGCTGATAGTGGCGCAATCAACGACGCTTTCTAAAATTCTGATTTGGTGCAGTGTTCGTTCCGCTCCGCTTTCAGCCAAATAATAAGCCTGGATTGACTGGTCAATCAATCGGGATTGTTGAATCTGTCGAATAATTAATTCACTAAAAACGGTGGCGGTCGCTAAAACCGCCGCAATAATCAAAATTGCTAAAACCAGAACCATGCCGTTTTGTTTTTTGTTCGTTGAGGCCATAAAGCTAACGTTTATAAACCCGGCTAGAGATGGTGGTCTGTAAAAAGATTAAGTTCTGATCGGAAGCGGCTGGACTCTTAGACGTAAAACCCATGACAATAGTGACGCGGGGCTGTTCGTTAAACGGCAAACATAAACCCTGGTCGAGAATCTCAGAGGCGGTAAAATCACAGCGATGAGTTTTTAAACATTGGCTATTTTCCGTACAGCGGCAAAAACCGCTCAGGTTAGCATCGGTGGGGTTATCAACCGTACAGCCCAAGGAAGTCGGTGAACAACCATCGGGGCCGATATTTTGATTACATCTCTCTTCATAGAAAGGATTCAGACTTGGTCCGATGTAAAAATCTAGATTGACAACGTCAATATTATTAACGTCAGTCAAATTGTAAACCTGACCATCAATATCAGCCTGGAGTGCTCCCGCCGCGCTTTTGTGATAAACAATGCTCCGACCGTTTTGATCAATCAAAGCCAACTCGTCCTCAGGAGTAGCCAGCGGATTAGGATTGGTGCTATTGCCAGTAGGATAGCCGGCGTACCAGTAGTTGATCTCAGCAGTCCGGACAGAACGGGCAATGGTTTCCATGGCATAGCGAACGCTGCTTAAAGTCTGCTCCCGCATAGAAGTCTGCCGCTGGGATCTTAAAGAAAGCAAATAAACATCGGTAATAACCATCACCAAAATAGAAAAAAGAGAAACAACTACCAACATCTCCAGGAGGGTAAAACCGGCAATATGACTTAAATTCCTTTTTGGTTTTAAATTATTTCCAATCATAAAGCAGACTTTCTAATTTAATCTGGTGCGGCTGGCCTCGCTCCAGCCAATTGACCGCCGCTTCAACTTTAATCCCCACTTTTTTGTCAGCACCGCAATCAATGCTCTGATGTTGGCTGCCATTTGCCAGCTGACAAATACTGTACAAAGTTAATAAGCGCCGGAAAGGCGTGGTCAAACCCTGAACCGGCACCCCAACCTTTTGTTGGTTATAGACACCGCCAAAAATATTAACCGTAGTCGACTCATCAGCGCTAAAATCCAAAACCCAAGAATTGGCTAAGTGATCAAAAACGGGAATAGCGGTAATACTGGATAAACCGGAACCCGGACCGACTAGGCCAGCATCCCAAGCCTGGCCCGCCAACCAATTGGAATCGCGAATATTTCTTACCACCTCAATGCCTTCCCGGGCTAAGCTGTTGGCGGTAATTTGAGATTCGCTCCCTTTCTGGCCAAAAATACTGGAAGTAGATAAAGCTAGAATCGCCGTTACAACCATAATCAAAATGCCAATGGCAAAAACCATTTCTAACAAAGTTTGGCCCTTGTTGTTTTTAATAATTTCCATTTTATTTCAAAATATCGGCATTGATTAGACTAAAACCCCTAGGTATTAACAAATAAGCTCTTTGGTTAGCCCGCTCATTATATAATGATAAACCTAGATAAGTAACCCCACTTATCTCTTCATAAGGATATACCGACCGTTTGATCCTAATAGAGGTTTGACCTTCTTTAAAAGTAACCACCGCTATATAATTGAAGGCATTAATTGATAATTCATACCAACCATCAGCGCAAGTAGAATTTTGTCTGATCGGCGGTACTTGAGGTGCGGGATCTGTGGAATAACAAATTCTATCCAAATAATTACCCTTCAAAATCTCTACTGGTGCCTCAGAGGTGTACTCTCTTTCAGCGAAAGGATTTTGAGCTATCGGAAAATTATCATCGTCAACGTCAGCAAATAGGTAAATTTTACGACTATCTGCCTCAAAAGAAAGACCATAGCCACCAGTAGGAAAAGTCTGACGACAATCTAAACAAGTGGCGTCAATACTACCACAAAAGATGCCACCAGCGGCTGGTTCAAGGTGACATATATAACCAGCCGGACAGGGGCCGGAAGGGTCTTTATTCGGATCAGGATTGCATGCTCGTAAGGGCAAGCCTAAAAGATCTTCTTGTCTACATAAATACATGCCACGCTGCTGACAAACTCCAATAGCTTGCCCCGCTAAACTTTTGATTTGAACATCTTTTATGTCGGCGGTTAACTTCTGCAAGGCCAAATTTAGATTATTTCGGTTAGCTCCCCGGAAATTCGCTAAGACAAAACTCAAAATAACTATTAAAATTATAGCGGAAACCGTTAAGTCAACCAAAGTAAAGCCGCGTTGATTTTCGTTACTCTTAAAAAACAAAGATTTGATTCTTAATCGCCTCATCTAAAGATTGATTAAATTTAAATACCAGCTCAATAATGCCTGGCCATAGACCAGGGTCACTAAGGTGGCGGGCGCTAAAATGGCGCCAAAAGGCAGTTGCGACGACATTTTCTTTTTACCAAAACCGATCAAAATTAAACCAATAACCGCACCCGACAGATAAGAAATAAATAGAGCGGCGACCAGTAGCGGCCAGCCGAGCATCAAACCCATCAGGGCGCCAAGCCGGATGTCACCGCCGCCCACCCAGCGGCCACCAGAAACAAAATACTGCAAGCCAAAAAAAGCAGCGCCAACCAAACCAGCCAAAAATAAATTGCTTAAGTCTGCCCCGATAAAATAGTTCAATAAAATGGCGAGAACCGCCGCCGGTATTGTCACCCGGTCTAAAATCAAATAATACTTTAGATCATAAAGAAAGATAACCACCAGAAACAAGGCGAAAATTAAAATTGTGAAAAATTGTCCGGTCAAACCGAACTGCCAATAAAGCCAGACAAAAATTAAAGCGGTAAAAAACTCAACTAAAGGATATTGCCAGGCAATTGGTTTTTGACAAAAGCGACATCGCCCCCGCAAAATAATAAAACTGATCAAGGGGATATTGTCATATAACTTAATTTTTCTTTTACAGTGGGGACAATGGGAAGCGGGAAAAAGCAAAGACTGATTCTGGGAAAAACGGTAGACGACCACGTTTAAAAAACTGCCAATCGCTAAACCAAAAATGAAAAGCAAGATTATATTCATGATTTAATTTTACTATTTAAAGCCAAATAAAACAAGACTTTCTGGGACTTAAAAATAACGTCCGCCTCGCCCAATTAATCCCTCGCTCTATGTCATTCCGGACTCCGATCCGGAATCTGCAGATCCTGAATTAAATTCAGGATGACTTAAAAAAGGACCAAAACTAATTAAGGAAAAAAACAAAAACTCCGGCTTAAAACCAGAGTTTCTGTTTAAGAATCGACCGTTAAATCACTTTAGGAACAGGTACCGGAAACAATACCAGAGGGAGTGGCACAACTAGTGCCGGCATCTAGAGAACCGGCGCCGCCTTCCAAGAAAAACTCAATGGAATAAGTGTCGCAGTTCCCGGCGCAAGGAGAGCCTAAAGCTTCGGCCGCATAGCTGTAAACATTAACCGCCGGTGGGGTGGGCGCCTCAGGCACTAGGCCCATATAAACCGTCGCGGTGGGAGTGGTATCTGCCTCGTCGCACTTAGCCGCACTACCAAAACCACGATCATTGGCATTAATATTATAAAGGCAAGTACTATTAAGAAGATTATTGGGATCGTTGGGGTCATTAAAGCCCAGAACATGCGAACTACCACCGCCAACTATAGCTGGATAACTGCTGGCATCGTTATAATATAGCTCCAAAGCGGTCTGAACCTGCTTGACGTCGGCGACCCGTTTAGCGTCCCGGGCTTTTTCCCGAGCTGAGTTCAAAGCCACTACCGCTAAAGTGGACAATAAACCGATAATGGCGATAACAACCAAAAGCTCAATTAAAGTAAAACCTTTTATTTTTTTTATCATGCTTGACACCTCCTTTCCAATCTAGATTGGAAATATTAAGAAATTAAACTAGCTATTGATATTATACCACAAAAGAAAAATTAAAAATAGCGTTGCCTTTCAGGGATTCCTCCGCTAATTTAGGTAGGCTAGGCCTGCCCGCCGTAGCCAAGGATACTCCAGTAAACTAGACGCAGGCGGAAGGGGTATGAACTACAAACCAGCCTGCGATTGAAGCCAATTATTCCGATGCTGAATAAAATTGCCGTATTCCTGGGAAAAAGGCTCGTTATCCAGGCCGATGGCCCGCTGTAAAAACTTTGACCCTCTCTCTTTATCGTTATTCTCCCAGTAAAAGCTGGCCAGGTGATAAAAATATTTGGCCAAAAATTCTTTAGTATAATAGTCAAATTTTGCCGCCGAATTGTTAAGGCCCCTAATGCTTGATAAGGGCTGGGGGTTAGGCAAAGTTTGGTTGGTCTGGGCCGCCTGGAAATTTTGATATAGGCGATAAGCAAAGCCGTTGGAACGGCTGATCACTGCCGTGTCGGAAAAAACATCAGCCGGAAAAGTGGTATAAATTGCTCTGGTTGGATAAAGATCAGGCCGACTTAGAATCTCTGTGATCAAAAAAGATCTTTTTTCGGTTTGACTACCCTGAAAATAGTTCTCGGGCAGCGGCAAGATATCCGGCCGGTAAAATACCGGGGAATCGGAAATGATCGTGACGTCCGGCCGGATTTTTTCCACCGCTTGCAAATAAAGCAGGCTAAAAGTTTCCACGTCCCTATTTAAACCATGGTCTTTTAAAACTAAAAAGGCATTGGGCTCTAAACTTTCTAATAAACCCTGATAATAGTCGTAAACAAAAAAATACTGGCTCTTGTCCACTTTTAACCAATTGGCAAATAAAAGCCAGCTAAAAGAAATAACCAAAACAACGGATATAAGACCGGTAAAATTTCTGGTTTTATTTTTGCTTTTAGCCAAAATCAGAGACTGAATACCCCAGGCGATAAAAAAACTAAAAATTAAGTAAGCGGGCAAATAAATAATACTTAAAAACCAAGCCACACCCCACTCAAAATCCCGGCCATTGGTTAAAGCCATGATTACGCCCAGACTAGTCAAAAGTAACGAGAAAAATAAACCGAAAAATAATTTCTTGTTTTGCCGCCACAGACTAAGCAAGCCCAGTAGCCCCAGACCGGTCAAAACCGGGCCAAACTGAGAAAAAATATTATTGGCAAATTCACCAAAATACCGCCAGCTGGCCAGACTAAAACGGTGGCCAAAACTGAAATCATAGGCTAAAACCTGGTAAAAGCCGCTTAAAGTTTCTGGGTTATACCAATCCAACGGCGGATTTTGGGCCGAACGCAGGGGCAAATATAAATAAAGTGACAGGGGTAAAACAAATAAAATCAGCAACTTAAGCAACAAACGAGGCTGGCGAAAAATTTTTGGCTCTTTAAGCAGGATAAAAAGGCCATAGGCCGGGGCCAGGGCTAGCATGGAAAAATGATTGGTCAAACTTAAACCGTAAAAGAAGCTGAACAGCAAAAGCGGCCGATAATTTTTAGACTGACTCTCTGAATTTTCAATCTTAGGACTAAACCACCAGGTCAGCAAAAAATATAAAGTCAAGCTGACAAAAAATAAGTTAAGGGTATAAACTTCGGCGTAAGTCGCTTCCTGCCAAAAAATATAGGTGACGGAAAAATTCAAAGCGACTAAAAAAGAAATTAAAGGCTTAATTTGCAGCCGGATAAAAATTAGATACAAAATCGCAATGGTCAAAGCGGCAAAAAAAACCGAAACTAAGTTAAGCCTGAAAGCCACGCTGCCGAAAGGTAAAAAGCTAAAAAGATGGCCGACCAAAGAAAACAAAGGATAACCGGGCGGATGGGCCACGCCTAAAACAACGGCGGCGGTGACAAATTCAGCACTGTCTTCAATGTACAAACTGGGGGCAGTGGTTTTAAAATAAATCAAAAAACTAATTAAAAACAAAAGCAGGCTCAAAACCAAATTTTTAGACAAAATGTTTTTCATCAATTATTATTATATCATATTTAAATAAATTAAAATGTAGGGACAAAACAATGTTTTGCCCCTACATTCCAAAAATATTTTTACTATCAATTACGAGCAAGCGCCAGAGGTGATGCCTGAAGGCGTGGCACAATTAGTGTCAGCATCAAGAGAACCAGTACCGCCTTCCAGGAAAAATTCAATGGTGTAATCGGCGCTGTCCGAAGCATCGTAAGTATAGGTGTTGATGGACGGCGGGGTGGGCGCCTTCGGCACCAAACCCATATAAACCGTAGCGTCAGAGTCACAGGCGGCGTTATCAGCAACAAAACCATCAGCGCCATCATTAGCTTCGTCAGCAAAGCAAAGGACGGTGTTATCGTCATTGGCGCCCAAAGTCTGGGCGGTCTCTACCGGATAGCCGGAAGCATCATTAAAATAAAGCTCTAAAGCGGTTTGAACCTGTTTAACATCCGCCACCCGTTTGGCGTCCCGGGCTTTTTCCCGAGCTGAGTTCAAAGCCACCACGGCCAAAGTGGATAATAAGCCGATAATGGCGATAACGACCAATAATTCAATAAGGGTAAAACCTTTTTTCTTCATTTTGTTCACCTCCTTTCCTTTTTTGCGCGAATTTATTATGTCTTTAGACTGTTTTGATCTTAAATTTTGCGCTTAATTCTTGATTTTTAGACAAAAAGTTATCAACAATTGCTTCTTTTATAATTATAACATAATCAGACACTGGTAGCAATCAATACTCATGCAACTCATAGGGCCCAACTCTTTCTAAATAATAATGAATCACAAATTCCTGGCCATTGCTCGCATATTCATAAACCGTTAAATCCCGGTTTAAAGGGTCAAGCGGCGGACTAGCCATATAAACTTTACCGCCCAGATCCCCGCGCAGAGCCGGAATTAAAACATTATTCCAGTTTGCCGCTGTTACTTCTTCAGGCAAAAGCCCGCCGGTTACCGGATACTGCAAGTTGTCGTCATAATATAAATACAAAGCCAGGCGAACCTGAGAAACATTAGATTGGCGCACGGCGTTTCTGGCTTTGAACCTAGCCACGTTGACTGAAATAGTGGCTAAGCTGGACAAAATGCCGATGATTGAGATGACTACTAATAATTCTATCAAAGTGAAGCCTAAATTCTTTTGCCTGGTTTTAGTTGCCTGCATAAAATAAATAATGTTAATCGGGCGTAGCGACGCAAAATTTTGCGTCGCTACGCTTAAAGACTAGAAGCTAAATTATACATCGGCAAAATTATGGCCGAAACTAACAAGCCAACAGCCACGCCCATCAAAACCATAACCAACGGCTCAATTAAACTGACTAAATTAGAAACCATGTTGTCAACTTCACGGTTATAGAAGTTAGACAATTTGTCTAAAATGTCGTCGAGCCGGCCGGTTTTTTCACCCAAATTCAACATTTGGGAAACCATCAGCGGCACTTCTTTACTGTTCAAAAAAGCGGCGGCGATCGGATTACCGTCTTCCACTTCCCGGACGGTATTTAAAATTAATTTTTTATAAACTTCATTGCCGGAAACGTCCGCGACAATTTCCAAGCTTTTAGCTAAAACCACGCCGCCGGTCAGTAGCGTGTTAAGGCTGCGGGTGAATCTGACTAAAATAATTTTCTGAAAAAGTTTGCCTAAAATCGGAATTTTCAGTTTGAAATAATCAAAGTAATAATGACCGGCTTTAGTTTTAATGACAACTTTGAGACCGGCGATAAAAGCGATAATACCCAAGCCCAGCAGCCACCAGAAAGCAGCTAAAAAATCACTGACCGCAATTAGAATTTTAGTTGAGGTTGGCAACTCAGCGCCGGTTTCTTCCAAGACTTCAGTCAGCTGAGGCACGACGACAATCATCATTAAAGCGCCGACGACAAATAAACCGGTCAAAATAAAGGCGGGATAAATCATCGCCCCCTTGATCTTGGAATTTAAATCATAATCTTTTTCCTGCTGGTCAGCCAAGTAGTTTAAAACTTCATCCAGTTTACCGGAAGTCTCACCGGCCTTGATGATACTGACAAAAAAATTAGAGAAAGCCTGGGGATGACGGCCTAAAGCGGCGGAAAGTTTTGCCCCGCCCTCAACGTCGTCGGCCACTTCTGAAACTATACTTTTAAGCACCGGACTCACCGTCTGGGCCACCAACACTCTTAGGCCCTGAACTAAGGGAATAGTGGCCGAAACTAAAACCGACAGTTGACGAGAAAAAATCACCAGATCTTTGACTTTAACCCGGTTAAAAATTTTTAAAGAACTTTGAAAAAAGGTCCCTTTTTCTTCAGTTAAATCAAGGATAGTCAAATTTTTGTCATCTAAAATTTCGGCGGCAACATCCGCCGAAGCCGCCTGAATTGTCCCTTCAACGGTCTCACTATTCTCGCTTCTGGCTTTGTAGTGAAAATAAGGCATGAATATTAACTAGGATTAACTTTTAGCAATTGACCGCAAGCTCTCCGGATTAGTGGCGTAATTAACGGCTTGATCAATTAAAACTTCACCGGCCCGAACCAAATCAGCCAAGGATTGATCTAGGGTGGACATCCCTTCGGTTCGGGAACTTTGCATGATGGTGGTAATTTGTTTCAAGCGGCCTTCCTTGATTAAGGAACGGACGGCTTGAGTCGCGATTAAAACTTCCGAGGCTAAAACCAACCCGCCGCCGATTTTTGGCACCAAACGCTGAACCACTATTGCCAGCAGACTATCGGCTAAAACTGACTGGGCTTGGGACTGGGCCGCAGAAGGAAACGAAGCTAAAATTTCTTCCACTGTTTGAATAACCGAGATGGTGTCCAGCTGACAAATTACCAACTTGGCCGAACTGGCCAAATCCAGTACTAAAGGCATGACACCGACCTCATTGTTAACGCCGACGGCGACAACGTCAACATCCGTACCCTGGCAATACTGCAAAGCCGAGGTAAAAGAATTGACATCACGGCCGACTTCTCGCTGTTCAATCAAACTTTCTTTGTTGGCAAAAATATACTCAATCGGTTTTTCAATGATTAAAACGTTTTCTTTTTGGTCTTTATTGATTTCTTCTACTATTGCCACCATGGTGGTCGTTCGGCCGGAACCATAAGGCCCGGCGATGACAATTAAACCATTTTTTTTGCCGGTTAAGCCATAAATCACTTTGGGCAGGCCTAAATTGACCAGCAAAGGAATGGCCGCCGGAATTAAAAATAAAGCCGCCGCTAAAACGCCTTTTTGGTAAAATAAATTAACTTTAAATCTGAATTTACCGGCAAACTCTCGAACAAAAATTACTCCCTTATTTGTTTCGAGCTCTTTTTTTTGGTTTTCGTCCAAAAATTCTTCGGCAAATCTTTCCAAAAATTCCCGGGTCAACACCACCTCCTCTTTCAGTTCGACTAATTCTGAATCAACTCGGAGGGTCGGATAAGCGTTAACGCTCAAATGAACGCTTGAAGCCTTTCTTTTGGCCGCGGTAATTAAAATTCGATTGAGAATGATGTTAGCTGATCCCTGCATAAATTAGGCTAAAGCGCTCTTGATTTTTTTGACCACTTCCGAGGGCATAAAATGAGCTTTAATTAGATAATCAACGGCGCCGAGCTCTAAGCCTTTTTTGACTTCGTCTTTCTGACTTAAATTTGTCAGTAAAATCACCGGGATACTCTTGGTCTTTTTATCCGCCTTAATTTGTTTTAAGACTTCAAAACCGTCCATCTTGGGCATAATAATATCAAGCAAGACCAAATCGGGGTTTTTCTCTTTAATTAATTTTAAGCCTTTCTCGCCGTCAGAAGCCAAGCTGACTTCAAACCCCTCCAAATTGAGTTTGGTCGCGTAAAGTTCGGCCAAAAATTCATCGTCCTCCACCAAAAGAATGTGTCTTTTGTCAGTCATATATTTTTTAGTAAATATCAATAAATTAAAATAAGGTGCAACTAAATTTGGGAAACTCGAATCACTTCATCAACAGTGGTTAAACCCTGAAAAGCTTTCACTAACGTGTCTTGGGCTAAAGTGATAAAGTCTTGTTTTTTTAGCTGTTCTTCGATCGCTCTTTGATTGGCGCCTTCAACAATAATCTCTCGCAGACTTTGATCAATATTAATGACTTCCGCTACCGCCACCCGACCCTGATAACCTAAGTTGCCACAGCGAGAACAGCCTTGACCTTGATAAAATTGCATTTTATTGACATCAATCCCCTCAAGATAGGCGGCGGGAATAGTCGCTACCTGATCTTTAATTCTTTTGATTAAAGCCGGAGGAATCACCGCCTCTTTTTTACAATCAGGGCAAATCTTACGGGCTAAACGCTGAGCAATCACGATATTCAAAACTGAAGAGAGTAAAAACGGCTCAGCGCCCAAATCAATCAAACGTGGGATGGCACCGACGGCACTATTGGTATGCAAAGTGGACAAAACCACATGGCCGGTCAAACTGGCATGAACCACGAGTTCGGTAGTTTCTTCATCCCTAATTTCGCCCAACATGACCACGTTGGGATCCTGACGTAAAATCGCCCGCAAGCCGGAGGCAAAAGTGTAACCGATCTCCTGATTAATCTGAGACTGATTAACGCCATTAATATAATACTCAATCGGGTCTTCCAGGGTAATGATATTAGACCCTTCCTGATTCAGCATAGTCAAGATGGTATAAAGAGTGGTGGTTTTACCCGAGCCGGTCGGACCAGTAAGCAAAGATAAACCATGAGGCCTGGTAATGGCTTCTTTAATCATCTTGATATGGATGGCATTAAAGCCCAGGTCCTCAAGCGACGGAATATTGGCGCTGGAATCTAACACCCGCAAAACCACTTTTTCCCCTTCGAACAGAGGCAAGGTGGAGACACGAAAATCAATTTCGCGGCCTTCAATGTTTAAGCGGATTCGGCCGTCCTGGGGTTTTCTGGTTTCGTCCAGTTTCAAGTTAGCCAAAACCTTGATCCGGGCGACAATCGCGGAATGGATATATTTAGGCAAAACCAGGGAAGTTCTTAAAATGCCGTCAATCCGATAGCGGACCCGAGTGTCTTTCATTGACGGCTCAATATGAACGTCCGATGCCCGGCCGTCAATGGCATGTCTGATGATCACTAAAACCATTTTGGAAACCGGGGCGCTTTTAATCACTTGCTCCATCTTATCAGCCTCGGCCTGACCAATGACGCCCCGATCGGTAAAAATGTCAGTGCTGATTCCGGCCAATGCCTCCTCAACCTCTTCACCTAGAATACTGTAACCACGGAAGGCCTCATGAAAGCTGCCGGGAGAAATAATAAAATACCGCACTTTTAAATTGGCTTTTTGAGCCAAGAATTCAACCGCTTCAATCGCCTTAAAATTTTGGGGATTCAGTAAACCAACCTGCAATTCTTCGCCGTCTTTTTTAAAGGCCACCATTTGGTAATTTTCCGCCACTTCCCGAGGGATTAGACCCAGAACTTTCCGGGGGATTTTTAATCCTTTTAAATTGGCCGGCGGAATATTCAACAGTTCGGCCTTAACCGTGTTGAGTTTATTCTCATCAACTAATTTTTCTTCTAAAATAATGGTCTCAGGCGGCTTTTTTGCCGTCTGAGATTTAAGTTGTAATTCTTTGACTTTTTCTTCAGCCAATAAATTACGCGAGACCAAAGTTTTTAACAGCTGATCTTGATCTTGGTACATAATTTGAAATGATTCTAAAATCTACCGGATAAACGAAAACAAAATTTCACTGAAAGGATTTTTTCTACCCACCGGATCGGGAATAATGGGAAAGTTGCCATTCTCCTTCAGGTCTTTATAAGGCGACTTTTTGATAAAATCATCAACAAAATCAAGCCGCAGGCTGGGCACCAATAAAACGTCAGCTGACCTATCCGCTCCGGGACTGGCCGCACCGGGCGAAGCAAGAAAACTGCCATAAAGCAGGTAGGCGATCAAAACAACAACCGCCAGCATAATCAGGCTTAACCAAATCATTTTCTTCTTACTGATTTTTTTCTCCTTAAGCATAATTAATTAAGGTAGTAGGTAAACAGATTCATCGAATAACTGCTAGAATCAGGGCTGAAATAAACCGCGTTAATATCAAAAAGTCTGAGGTTGGATTCAATACTGGCCAAAAATTCTTTCAAATTAACATAGCTGCCACCAGCCAAATTAAGGCTGACATTGAGCTGTTGGACGCCGGCAGCGGCAGTAGTGGCAGCGGTGCGATCAATTGCATCATCAATATTGACCGACAGCAAACGGAATTGATGCTTTTCCGCCAAAGCCTGGAATTGAACAAACAGACTGGCCACGTCTTTTTTGAGCGGTAAAGTCTTTTCCAGACGAACGATATCGGCCTGACTAATCTGCTGATAGCGGGCAACCAAAGCCTTCAGGTCAGCTAAGTAATTCTGCCTTTGATCACGCTCCTGAGTTAAGGTGTCTAAGCTGTATTGCCCGCCCAGGTTAACCGATTCATACTTAGGACCAATAATAAAAAAATAACTTGAAAAAATAATAATGACCACTAAAAAGAAAGTAATCAGTTTACTGTAACGAACCAAGAACTTGGTCAAAGCTACTGATTTAGTTTTCGTTTGCGATTCTTGCATCATAAACTATTTGATTGGTTCTTTAAAAACCGCCGGGGCTAAAACTAAATTAATATTAAAGTTGACCTGGATATACTCCCCGTCTTCATCCAGATCGGCTGAGGCGGCATCAATTTTAACCTCAGTGACAAAGTCCGAAGCATTTTCAAAAACCATCAACTGCTTAGCCACTGATTCATAATCTTTGCCAACGGCGGATAGAACCAAATTATCGGTTCCGGCCATGGAAAAATTAGTGTAATAGACTTCGTTGATGGTGTATTTCTCCAGCCGGTCAAAAAATTTAGTCCAATAAAGGTGCTGATTAAGCAGACCCCGGACCAATTCCAACTTTTTTTGCATCACGACTGCCGCCTCTTTTTGATTTTCATAAACCGAGATTTGGCTTTTGAGTTGAGTAATTTCAGTTTCAACGGTCTTTAATTCATTGTTAACTTTAAGCTGATACCAGGTAATACCCAGATAAGCGGCACCGATCACTAAAATTACCGCTAAAAGCACCAGACCGTTAACCACTAACTTTTTGGATAATTCCAGCTCGGGATAGTGACTCATCTCTGCCGGAATCAAATCGACGTTCAAAACCCGTTGATCTCTCTGGTCGATTTTTGACTCGGCGACCTGGAGCCGGGTCGGTTTTTCAATTTTCTTTTTGTCAGCCTTGAATTTTGAAAAAGAAAATAGTTGGCCGAAACTGAATTTAACTTTCTGCCGATCTTTTTCCGAGTCACTAGCTGAATCGGCCAGATTGGTTTTATCTGACTCTGATTTTTTATTGTCTAAAACGGTTTCTAGACCTTTAGTAAAATCGACATTAATCCCGCTTTTAGCCGCTTGGGTTTCCGGCAGATGCAAGGATTCTTTAACCGATTTTTTCTCGGCCGGCAATTCTTCTTCCGGTTCTGGTTTAGCCGTTTTAGGCAGTCCGCCCAACTGACTTTGCCTCTTTCTTCCCGAAAACAGACGACTTAACAAAGACGGCTTATTTTTTTTCAGCGGCAAAGACTGGTCTACGGCCGGCATGGTCATGATAATATTAGAAGATTTGGCCATTTTTTTGGCCATTTCTGACTCTTTCTCTTCATTTTTCCTTAACTCCTCTGGCAGGAGATTAATTTCAGGCATAATTACATTTTAACTCATTACTCAATATTACGCATGGCCAAACCGATCGCCACCGAAAACCGAGAGCCAATCTCGTCCAAAACCGGTTTAAGCTCCCCCGGATAAATTATTCGCGCCCAAGGGTCGCCGCGATAAACTTTCAAATTAACGGCTTTGGCCAGGTATTCCGGTAAATTCAGCAGGAGGCTGGAACCGCCGGTTAAAATCACTTTCTCAATCGGTTTCTGGCTTTGGTTGCGATAAAGATTAAGGCTGTACTTCAACTCATCAACAATTGGGACAATGGTTGATTCAATTGTCTGGGGAATATTGCCTTGACCGGCCCGGTCGGGGCTGATGCCAATGTCATATTTAAACTGTTCAGCGCGCTCTAAGCTGATATTCAGGCTATTGGCAATCGCCTGAGTGATGGTTAAACCGCCAATGTCCAAACTCCGATTCAAAAGGGGAATGCCGTTAACGACAACGGAAATGTTTGTTACGACCGACCCGATATCAACAATCATCAGAGCCGAAGGATCGTTACCAACCAGACTGCGCACCAGGGCGAATGATTCAGTATCTAGGCTCAATAAATTTAAGCCCGCTGATTTAAAAATATTGATGTATCTTTTGACTAAATCTTTCGGCGCGGCGGTCAGTAAAATTTTAGTATAAACGCCTTTCTTGGTTGAGGCAATTTTCAAAAAACTTCTCTGGCGTAAATCATCAAAACCCTTCGATTCGCCATTCGGCCCTTGGCCGTTTTCCGCCGGATTTTTTTCCCCACTCGGCTCATCAGTAAAATCCTGGAGCACTTTCCAGTCTAAAATCATATCTTCCACCGGCAACGGAATAACTTTTTTTGCCTCCCACTTAACCGCCGAAGCTAAATCTTTTTTAGCCGATACCGGCAAGTTTAAAACCGAACTAAAAACCGAATAAGCGGGCAAAGCCGTGATCACTTTGGTCGTGGTAGTTTTTGCTTTCCGGCAGACGTGCTGGATAATTTTAGCCACTTCCGGGTTGTCACTGCGACCACTATCAATTTTTTCCCGTTCAATTTTTCGGTCAATATAACCATAGGTCACC
>Ga0209542_10007061_pt1 | contig 21530 bp, 21 predicted proteins | sample RifCSPhighO2_01_FD_184028 | JGI IMG/M metagenome (GOLD analysis project Ga0209542, IMG submission 184028) | Soil microbial communities from Rifle, Colorado - Rifle CSP2_plank highO2_0.1 (SPAdes) (version 2) | ecosystem: Environmental > Terrestrial > Deep subsurface > Rock core/Sediment ... | reverse complement strand
CTCGCAGAGTACGGTATTCCAGCCGGCGCGGAGACGCGCCGGCAGTACCGCGATCTCTTCGTCGGCGCCGAGGGCATTGAACAGTATCTCTCTGGCATCATTCTTTTTTCCGAGTCGCTTCTTGAAAAAGGGGATGACAAGAAATTATTTCCAACATCGCTTTCTGCGCGCGGCATCATGCCTGGCGTGAAGGTAGACCTCGGCACCGAACCATTCGGTTCAAGTCCGGATGAATTCATCACCAACGGCCTTATCGGGCTTCCAGAGAGGCTAGAGGAATATAAGAAACAGGGAGCCGTCTTCACCAAGTGGCGCGCGGTCATTCGCATTGACGGCGACACTCTGCCCTCAGCGCAGGCGATACACGAGAACGCGAAGCGTCTTGCGAGTTATGCGAAAGAGGCGCAAATGGCTGGACTCGTGCCTATTCTTGAGCCGGAAGTTCTGATGGAAGGTAAACACAGCAGGACCCGTGCCCGCGCGGTCATGGGAGAAGTACTGAAGACACTTTTCTCCATGCTCGACGAGAGTTCGGTGGACCGCGCGAGCCTCGTCTTAAAAACGTCCATGGCGCTCTCGGGGAGCGAGAATGCGAAGAAGGACACCCCGGAAGAAGTCGCTGAAGATACGCTCGCGGCGCTTATGGAGAATGTTCCTTCACAGATCGCCGGCATCGTCTTCCTCTCCGGCGGGCAAACTCCAGATCAGGCAACCGAGAATCTTGCAGCGATAATTCACAGAGCGAAGAAAGTTAATGCGCCGTGGCCGCTCACCTTCTCGTATGCTCGCGCGCTTCAGGAAGAGGCTTTAACAATATGGAGAGGGAAGGACGAAAATATTCCTGCCGCCCGCTCGGCCTTCCTATCCCGCCTATACAAGGTCTCCTCCGCCCTTCATTAACCTGATTCAACAAATGTCGGGACGTACGACGTCCCGACATTTGAATTAGTACTCAAAAGAAGTTAGTACATCGATGTTATCACACGACCGGTCACGCAGGAATTCATTGAATTCGGATGCGTAATCTTCAAACACCTCTCCGTAGAGAGTCTTGGTCAAAATTGACTGGAAATTAGGAGTGCCAATGTAATCTAGGTAACTGCTCCATCTATACTTCTCTAGGTACGCGAGAGCTTTTTTGATATCAGAAATTGCTCCTTTATCGCGTTCGCGCCACCTCTTTGCTCCTTGTAGGTAGTCGAGAGGATTCGCGTGAAGATAGTTAAGTACGTAAAGAAAATGAGCTTCACGATCGACGAGGATTTTCTTTGTACGACCTTGAAACAGCGTGCCACGACGTCCATGCCTCTCGTTAAAGTACCGTGCATAACCGCTCAATTTTCGTAGGAACAGCGTTATACCGCCGTCGACGAACTCAGAGATAAGTAGGTGGAAATGATTTTTCATCAGTGTCCACCCATGGATATCAATTAACTTATCCCTACGTCGGGACGTCGTACGTCCCGACGTTTTGTGAGTTCCTGTACCTAAGAATTCCTGGGCTGGGGCAATATCGTTGAATTCATATAAATCGTGAACGAAGCGCGCATAATCTTGCAAGTCCATGAAAATTTTCCGTCCATCAACGCCTCTGTTGATTACATGGTATAGGTCCATGGTTCTCATCATATCATATTCATGTCGGGACGTACGACGTCCCGACATCATTTGGGCAACCATGTGCGAAGATCAAGGAGTTCTGTATTCCACTTGTTATTGATTAGTTTTGCAACTGAAGATCCACTAATCGGCATACCATCTTTACCATAAAAAACTGCATACACAGCCGTTTGAAAACCTTTACTTTTTGGGTTCGGATTTAGTCCAGCTCGGTTATATTCGTATTCTGTATGTCCGTTTTCTGTCGCCACGCTGATTTCCCATAAGTAAATACCTCGTTCGTCTTCAAGTCTTCGTATTTCCGTATATTCTTTAGAACCGGTCAGTTTTTCGAAAACTGCTACGATTTCTTCTGGAGTGGGAGCAGTTTCTGCTCTAGTTTCGATATTTTTCGGCGGTCCGTTAACAGTCATAATTTTAATGTATCAGAATTCAGAAAAATTGCATTTAAGCCTTCGTTCCGCTATAGTGCTCATTATGTTGACGCTTAAGGTAGAAAAGCGAACAGACAACGGCGTGAGCGCCGCGGCGTTGCGCCGCGGCGGGTCTGTTCTAGGTGTTGTATATGGCGCGCATCAAGAAGCAACGCCGGTCTCTGTTTCGGCAATCGCATTCGGCAAGGTGCTCCGCGAAGCCGGCGAGGCGACTATCGTCTCACTAACCGGCCTTGGCGAACCGCTCCCGACTCTTATTCACGAAGTTGATCTTGACCCGCTCACGAATCTCCCGCGCCATGTGGACTTCTACGCTGTGACGAAGGGACAGAAGGTTGAGGTTCATATTCCGCTCGAGTTCGTTGGCGTCTCGGTGGCGATAGAGGCTGGTGCGAATCTCGTTAAGGTCATGCATGAGTTGGAAGTGGAGGCGGACCCTATGAATCTCCCGCACAACATTGAAGTTGACATTTCCATGCTCGCCGCCCTCGGCGATAAAATTCATGCAAGCGATCTGGCCCTTCCGTCAGGCATCAAGCTAGTCACTCCAGATGAAGAGGTAGTTGCACTCGTGCAAGAAGTTATAGAAGAGAAGGAAGAAGTTGTTGCGCCGGCCGATATTTCTACAATTGAAGTGGAGAAAAAGGGCAAGGAGGAAGAAATGCTCGCTCCGGAAGAGAAGAAATAATTTTTGCTATACTGAGCTGATGTTCAGAAAGGTCGTCGTAACGTTCATTTTTCTGATAGCAGTCTTCGGCGGATTTTTTGTATTTCAGGCAAAGGCCCAAAACCTCACGCCCGAGGAGCGCGCTGTTCTCCAAACGCAGTATGACGAGCTTCAGAGGGAGATCGCCGTTCAACAGCAGATTATTAAGGACACTCAAGCGAAGAAAAATACTCTGCAAGGCGACGTTACTCTGCTGAATGCGCAGATTAAAGCGGCGCAGGCGCAGATTGATGCGAAAAATATCACCATCAAACAGCTGTCCGCGCAGATAGTGAAGAAGAATGTGGTCATCAACGAGCTTGAAGACCGCATTAGCCGCGGGAAGGAGGCGCTCTCTTCAATCATGCGTCAGACACAAATGTTGGACGACTACTCGGTCGTCTCTGTGGCGCTCGGCGCACAGAGCGTCTCCGAGTTCTTCAGCGACTTGGATGCCTTCACTTCAATCAAGACCGATCTTCAGAATCTTTTTACAGATATCCGCGCCGCGAAGGCGCAGACCGAAAGCGAAAAAGCTGATTTGGCGGCGAAGCAGAATCAAACGGTTGACGCGAAATATGTAGTGGAGACGCAGAAAAAGCAGATCACGAACAATAAGACCGAGAAACAGCAACTCCTCGCGATAACCGCGAACCAAGAGGCTGAATATAAAAAAGTTCTTGCAGAGCGACAGGCGAAAGCGGCGGCGATACGAGCCGCACTCTTCCCTCTGCGGGATGCCGCTCCGATTCAATTCGCGGACGCTCTTAACTATGCGAAAGAGGCGCAGGCAAGAACCGGTGTCCGTCCGGCGCTTATACTCGCAGTGCTCACACAAGAGTCCAATCTTGGGAAAAATGTTGGGCAGTGCTATCTCACGAATAACGCCACAGGTGTTGGTGTTGGGAAAAATACCGGTACCGTTTTCTCAAAAGTAATGAACCCTACGCGTGACGTACCGCCGTTTATAGAACTTGGATTACAACTTGGTTTTGACCCGCATAGACAAGTGGTTTCTTGTCCAATCGTAAGTGCTGGCGGCTGGGGAGGCGCGATGGGTCCCTCGCAATTCATTCCTTCTACATGGGCGATGTATGCCTCTAGAGTTGCGTCGGCGCGCGGAGTCTCCATCGCGAATCCTTGGGACCCGCGAGATGCAATAATGGCGATGTCAATCTATCTTGGAGGGCTTGGCGCAGGCGCAGGCGGCTATAGCGCCGAGAGTACAGCCGCGGCAAAATATTATGCCGGCGGCACGTGGGCCACAGCTGGGAGAACCTACGCCAGGAGCGTTATGGCCCTCGCCGAGAGTATCCAGAGCAATATTGACTTCCTTTCCAATAATTAATTGAGGTATACTGGCAGACGCCATGTTCCTCAAATCCATCCTTCTTAGACGAGGCATTCGGAGCGACAAGATATGGGGCAACTCGCTGCTCTTCCGCGAGCCGTTCCGGAGAATTCCGTTTTATCTGGATACGTATGCGCTCAATAAGAGTCAATACTGGCCGCGCGAAGAAATTAAGAAATTGGGTTTAGAACGATTCGCCGAAATCGTAAAGCGTGCTTCCACCATCCCATTCTGGAAGGATCGGTTTCAAAAAGCGGGCATTGACCCGGACAACTTCCGCGAAAGCGACATCGTGCGCATCCCCATCCTCACAAAAAAAGACTTTCAAGACCGAAACGTATCGGAATATACGGTTCCCGAACTGATACCGAAGAGCCGAAAGTATTCCACCTCCGGCTCTACTGGCAGACCCTTCAATTTTTATCACGACCAGCAATACGAACTACGCTCGTCTGCCGTGTCCGAGCGCCAGTTCCGAGCTGCTGGAGACGGAGAGCGTTTTCCTGTCATTCTTATGAGAGGACGTCCGCACGTAGGTTTTGATTACGCAAGACATCATTTTTTCTTTTTGCAGGGATATAACAGTGTACGCCATAGAGTTCGAGACCTTGAGAAACTAGTTTCCTCGTTTCCAAATGGAGTTATATTATACGGCGTCGGCTCATCATTAGCAGAACTTGCCAGCGTATGTCGTGAGCTCCACATATCGCTACCGCTCCGTTGTGTTCTTTCAACCGGAGAAGAGTTACGTGATCCACAACGAAGAGAAATTGAAAAAACGTTTCAGACACAGGTTCGTCTCACGTATGGATTAAGCGAGATGCGGCGGCTCGGATTCGAGTGTTCTCACCGCCGTATTCACGTAAACGAAGACGTTGCATACTATTTTGAAATCACCGATGATTACGGAATTCCGCTTCCAGTCGGAGAGAGTGGACGCCTCATCGTGACTGGATTTGAAAACCGCGTGATGCCCTTCATTCGGTATGATACGGGGGATGTGGCTGTGATCAGCGAGGGCCCGTGTCCATGCGGACTAACTCTTCGCACTCTTGAATTTCAAGGCAGACAGATAAAGCTTTTGTATGTCGGAGATGATCGTACGATTTCGTTAATGGATTTCTCCGTACTTTTTAATACGTATTACGACGCAATTCGCCAATATCAAGTTATACGAACCGGTGAATGCGCGTTCACCATGCACATCGTTTGCGGGACTCAGTTTGATGAAGAAAAAACAAAAAACGAACTCATGGAACGGTTTAAATTTCACGTCCATCCGCGTGTTCAGATAGAGTGGGAAATTGTTGACTCCATCCCCGAAGGGCCGAACGGGAAGGCCGTCTATTTTGTGGATGCATTCAATAAAAATAAAGCATGAGGTATTATAATCGCCACCATGTTCCACAAATCCATCCTTCTTAGACGAGGCATTCGGAGCGATAAGATATGGGGCAACTCGCTTCTCTTCCGCGAGCCGTTTCGGAGAATTCCGTTTTATCTGGATACATACGCGCTGAATAAGAGTCAATACTGGCCGCGCGAAGAAATTAAGAAATTGGGTTTAGAACGATTCGCCGAGACCGTGAAGCGCGCCTCCGTCATTCCTTTTTGGAAAGAACGATTCGCACAAGTGGGCGTCAGTCCGAACAATTTCTGCGAGAGCGACATCGTGCGCATCCCCATCCTCACAAAAAAAGACTTTCAAGACCGAAACGTATCGGAATATACGGTTCCCGAACTGATACCGAAGAGCCGAAAGTATTCAACCTCCGGCTCCACGGGCAGACCGCTTAATGTCTATCGTGACCCACAATTCGAACTACGGTCGTCTGCGATAGAAGAACGTATGTTTAGGGCAGTAGGCGATGGTGAGCGTTTCCCTGTTATTCTCATGCGGAACGGACCGCATATGGGTTTTGATTACACAAAGTACCACTTTTTCTTTTTACAAGGATATAACAGCATACGCCATAGAATTCGGGAGCTTGAAAAATTTCTCTCTTCGTTTCCAGAGGAAGTTATACTGTACAGTCTCGGTTCCTCGTTGTTAGAACTTGCTCGTGTGTGCAGAGACCTTCAGATATCGCTTCCTCTTCGTTGTGTCGTTTCAGTTGCAGAAGAGCTGCGTGATTCACAGAAGATGGAGATAAGTAATATTCTAAGAGTGTGTGTGCGGACTGTGTATAGCGCGAAAGAGGTGAGGCAACTTGCATTTGAATGCGAACACCGCCGTCTTCATATAACTGAAGAATCTATATATTTTGAAATCACAGATGATAACGGAACCCAGCTTCCTAGCGGAACAAGAGGACGTATCGTCGTTACGGGGTTTGAAAATCGGGTTATGCCCTTCATCCGCTACGATACTGGAGATATCGGCATTATCAGAGAAGACCCATGCCCATGCGGACGCACGCTTCGCACCCTTGAGTTCCAAGGCAGGCAGGTCCAACTTTTACACGTAGGCGGCGACCGCACGATTTCGTTAATGGATTTCTTCTTTCTTTTTGACGAATATTTCAATTCAATCCGCCAATTCCAAATCGTGCGTACTGGCGAGTGCACGTTCACGATGCGCATCGTTCCCGGACTCCTCTTTGATGAGGAAAGAATAAAGCGTGAACTCACGTTTAAGTTCCGCATTCACCCGCATGTCCAGGTTGAATGGGAGATTGTTGATTTTATTCCTGAAGGACCGAATGGGAAAGCAGTCTATTTTGTGGACAAATTTGAAAGTAACTCATGAATAGAAGCATACGAGAACGAATAGCGTTTGCCCATTTCTCTCTAGTGCATCGTTGTCCGCCGTTCATTATTCGGCAATGGCAAACGACACAACTGCGACGGCTCCTCCAGCACACGTTCCTGTATGTTCCGATGTGGCGCGACATTTTTTCGGGAACCCGCGTGAGTAAGGGTCAGATACGAGAGCTTGGAGACCTCGCTGCAATTCCACTCACGAGCAAGGATACCTATATTGGAAGAATGGTTGAAGAATATATTGATAATGGCCATCGATTTACTCCAAGATGGAATAGCACATCTGGCACCAGCGGGAAACCGTTTCGGTCTTTATTATCAAGTCAATATATTGAGGATACATCTTACGCTGGTTTTGCACTGTTTCGTTTCTTGCTGTGGAACGGTGGACATTTTGGGGACATTGCGTCAACGAAGATTGCTCACATCAAACAAAAGACTTATTCATCTCCTTTTCGACTCGGTCTAAATTATACGGACTTTCTAAAAGATCAAAAGAATGCATACTTGCAACTTGCCGAGTTTAAGCCGGAAGTATTGATGGCATATCCTTCTGTACTCTTTGACATCGCACGGATGATGGAAACCGATACAACGCTCCCCATGCTTACACCGCGCTACATTTCTTCAAGTGGAGAAATACTAACCCCGCAAGTCCGTTCTTTTGTCAGCGAACAATTGGGTGCTGAAGTATATAACCGCTATGCGCTTGAGGAGATTGGCGTTGTCGGTACCGAATGCAACAGACACAACGGTTTTCATGTCAATAGTGAGTCAATCATAATTGAAATTACAGACGAGTCAGGAAAGCCCTTGCCAGAAGGCGAACATGGAAAAGTGATTGTCACCGACCTTCTCAATTACAATATGCCATTCATTCGGTATGACACTGGCGACCGCGGTTCCATCTCTTTTGCGCCATGCGCATGCGGCCTCTATACACCTCGGCTTTGGTTGAAGAGCAGGAGCTCCGCATATCTTACGTTTGGCAATCGTCGCATATATCGCCATGAGTTTATTGTCTTGGATGAACTCATGCATTCAGTATTTCAGTATCAAGTGGTCAAACATGGTGAGAACGAGCTACTTTTACGAATCGTTCCCGGACCTACGTGGAAAGAAACGATTGTAGAAGAAATCAAAAAAAATCTACTCTCACTTTTTGGTGGCGGTATTCGCATATCGGTTGAGCTTGTATCCAACATTCCGAAAACAACACGAGGAAAATCAAATCTCATTGTTGATGAAACCGGTCCTGCTAGCTCGCTTCTTTCTTGAGGCAGTAGATTTCATTCGCGAACGTTGGGAGAAATATTTTGCCAGTGTCTTTATTGTAGGCGATTTTGTCTGTGATGCGCTCGGTAGCTTGGAAGAACGCTGTATTCTCGCCGGTCGCTGCATCAAGCTCGTAGAGCCGTCCGTCATTTGAGCCGATGTACACCTTGTCGCCGATAACTTCTGGCGAAGCGAAGATTCTTCCGCGCGTCGCAAATGTCCATGCGACGCTTCCGGTCTCCAGACTGACGCTGTAGAGTTTTTTATCCAGAGAAGCAACATAGACGAACGAATTATGAACGAGGGGAGTAGAATAAATCGCTTCGCCCGTTTTTATTTTATGCACAAGTTCTCCGGTTTTTGTTTTCAAAATATACAAATATGAATCAAATGAACCGAAGCAAACATACCCGCGCTTTTCGTCAAAAGCGAATGATTCCCTTATTGACCCGTCGGTTTTAAATGTCCAAAGTAGGTTTCCGTTTTTAGCATTGAAACCGTACGCGGTGAAGTCGTTACAGCCGCACACGACGATATTGTTCTTTTCAGAATAAGCTGGCGATGAAAGCGTGAACTTCGGCATACCGTATTCCCATTTCTTTTTTCCGGTCTCGGCATCAATCGCAACGATTCCGCCGTGCTTTTTCCAAAGGCCAAATTCTAGACCGACAAAAATAAGTCCAAGGTTCGGAGCAACGCACGGGGTCGACCATATCCAATCAGCCTCCATAAAGACCCACTTCCGCTTGCTAGTCTTTTTATCAAGTGCATAAAAATTGCCGTCGCTGGCGCCAAAACATACTGTGTCTTTATACAAAACAGGTGAGGAAAAGTTTTTTCCTTTTCTTGAGCTGAATAACGTTCTGTATTTCCATACAACCGACCCGTCTGACTGGTTCAGAGCCCAGAAGCTTCCGTTGTCAGCTCCGAAATAAATATTTTTCTCATCAATCGCCGGCGCTGACTTAGGCGCCACATTATAATAATTCGGCTGTTCGCTTCTGAACAGCCATTCAGGCTTAAATGGAGTTGGCACAGGCAACTCTCTCCTATATATTAAATTTGAGGATTTAAGCGAGGCCCTGAAATCGTCAAGTTCAAAAAGCGATATTATTTTGATTCCTCGCTCGTGGAAGTAAGTGTAATACGACAAATCTCTAAATCGTACGATGACGAAGGCCGCGCTCACTTTTTTCCCCAACGCTTCCAACACTTCTACCTGACGGATGAAGCTTTGGCCGGTGTTGAGTACATCGTCTACCAGGACGATTTTTTCGTCGGTTACTATGCCCTCTATCATGCGCAACAGCCCGTGTTTTTTTCGGGATTTTCGTACGAAAAATCCATTGGACGGTCGGCCTTTTTCTTTAAGCTTAAGAATAAATCCAGTGATAAGCGGTATGGCCGTCGCCTCAATCCCGCCTATTTGGAATGGGTATTCGTTCTTGCATTTCTCCCAGAAGAGCTCGCCAACAAGGTCAAGTGATTCGGCCCGCAATATGATACGTTTAAAATCAAACAGCCATCCGTTTCCTGTGCCGCTCGGTATAGTCTTTTCTGGGTCTTCAGTTTCATATATTTCTTGTTCTATAAGCTTTTGCAACTCAAGCCGTTGTGATTCCATGTCTAGTATATTACCCTAGATTGATGGTTCTCTCGCGTCTCCGCCACTTCATGGAGAAACTTCTTGACGTTTATTACATCCGGCAAATAAACGCTTTTACCGAGTGGCTCTCGCGACATTCGCTTGGGGAAGAGTGCATTTTCATAGACCTGCCGTGGAATGAGCGGTTCATACACGCCGGACCGCCTTCGTTTATATTCTGCGCGCCGGACGGGCTTCTCACCGCGCTTCAGAAAAATGACAGAGAAGATGTTCGTAATTGGCATGACATTTTTCGTTGCACTGAATATGAAATCTGGGAAAATAAAGAGAGGTACGCAGGAAAGATGACACCACTCCGTTTCGGCCTTACCGAAGAAGAAAAAAATTTCGCCCTCGCGCACGTTCGGCACACTCTCGGCGAATACTTGAAAACAGGGAAGCGTGGCAGCGCGCCCGTAGAGAACATTCCGGAGAGGTTTCAAGAAAATGTGAGCGCCGACGTGGCGCTGTGGACGCGGGGAGCGCTGCGCGGGTCCAGCGTCGTGGAAAACCTGCCGCTGATTACCGCTCTGGAGGAGTCGGCCGTCCGCTCGTGCCGCGACCGGCGGTTTAAGCCGCTTACGGCGGATGAGTTGGACGCGACTGTGATTGAAATCGCGCTTTTTTCTGACCTCCGCATTCCTCTGCTTCGCCGAGAGATTGACGCCCCAGCCATTTACACGGCGAATGGCTACCTTCTCCGCACGGGAGGAGCGAAGGGCTGGGGTCTGCCTGCAATTTTTAACGGAGTCACTTTCAAGGGAATGCATGAATTCTTATGCTATCTTCTGAAGAAGAAAGCGCATGTTTCTAAGAATCTTTTGACGGAAGCCTCGGTTGAATCGTTTACCGTGGACAATTTTGTTGAGAGTGCTCGGTCACCGAGGACGGCGCTCTCGCTCTACGGCCCCGTGGTGCGAAGTGAGAGCCGCACGATAGACGTCGTCGCAACACGCGGCGCGGATTTTCTATGCAGGATGCAGGAACCGGATGGGAATATCCCTCCAATTATTGACCCTCTTACCGGAAGAAGAATCCAGATAGACTGGGCACGCATGGCTTTTACCTCGTGGACACTTGCTCTCTTTGGAACAGTCAGTAATTCTCTCCTGTATGTGGAGACGGCGCGCAAAGCCTTCATGTACGTGATGAACAACATATACACACATCCGTATCTCAGAGACGAGATGCGATGCATGTCTCTTATCTATGCATACAAGTTAGCGAACGTTTTAGGAGAATCTGTAGAAGCCAAAAGAGTTCATACGACAATTCTCAATTTATTACCGAAACTCTCCTACGAGCCCGCCCGCTATTCTCAAATCGCCCTGCATCTCGTTGAATGCCGTCAGGAAGATACTGCGCTATTCGCGAAGGCTGAAGAATTTTCAGATACCGTATTGAGAGATTACGAACAGCGCGTTCGTAGTGGGAGCCGCATGGAACTCTCGCGATTTGCGGAGCTTATACAAAAATCCGAAGTTGTTTCAGAGTGGTACATCTCACAGCAGTTGCCGGACGGCTCCTTCCCAAGGGTTGCAGGCTCTCGATTCGCATACACGAGAGGCACGGTGAAGATTTTTGAGGTTCTGTGTCTAGAGCCGTTGAAAAACAGAGATAGTATCAAGCGAGCCGTCAATTGGTTATCAGAAATGCAATACAGTGAAGATAACTCGTATTTTGTGGAAGAAAGCATACGAAATGAAATTATCGGCGGATTCAGACATGATTACGTCAATCAATCAGTTTGGATTGACGCTGTCGGACACGTGTTATTAGGCGCCTCCAGATTAACGACCAAGAGCAATAAGAGTTAGTTATCCCCAGTTTTTGAAAGAGGCTTTCTTTTAGCCAGAGATTAAGTATAATGGCATTTAGTGAGGAAATTTTTACACATTTTCATTAAAACCGTCTCCCTTGCGGGGCTCGTTCTTGTTGTGTTTCTGATGAATGCGTATACCGCTGTTTTTAAAAAGTCGGCAAAAGATGAAGGTGGAGAGAGATTATTCCCGAATGACTTCTCGATTAACTTCTCTACGAATAAGGCTTTTGCAGATGCTCCGTCAGGATCATCAGAGGAGGGTAGCACTGATGAAGGGGAAGGTAGTAGTGGTAGTAGCAAATAATGTATTGAGGCCAATCCGAAAATGGAACAATCTGAAAAGTTTTTCACCCATCGAGTTATAACCACCGCTCTTGTTATTGTTGCCATTCTTGGCGGAATTCTCTACTATTTTTATTATGTTAGGGTTAATCAAATGAATATCGTGTCTGAATTTAATAACGCGTATAATAGCGCTCTAGCAATGCTCGTGAATGGAAGTACCGATGTCACTACAACCATTGCAGAACTACAAAAGCTCTATAACACTGCCCCTAATAAAGAAACACAGGCGAAAGTGGAACAATCTCTCGTGACGAGCTTATTTAGACGAAATGTTGGTGATGACAGAAGCATGGCTATCGCACTCGTCGAAAAAACAGCCGCCGATACCGAGAGTACGCCGCGCAGTAGAGCCATAGCGCTCACCCTGTTAGCCTCTCTCGTCAGGAACGAGGATGATTCATTTTTTCGCCAGTATTTTTCGGGTACGACATTAAGTAAATACCTCCCGCCTGATGGAGTACAGGCCGATTCTCTTAATATAGCTATTAAAATGTTCAAAGATGCCGAGGCTATATACCCGACACCATACGCGGAATATTATATCGCCTATGTCTATACCCTATTAATAAGGGCAGAGGAGCTTACTGTTACTGGTGGTTCGGCGAATATCGAGGACATGGCGCGCGCAGTGCAAACGTATATTAAGAAAGGAGACGAGACTATAAGGACGGATGCGAATTACGTATCTAGCACTCTCGCATACTTTTATTACATGAGAGCATTCTCATTGAGCAATTCAGCTAGGATATTGGGCAATATGACTGTGGAAGAAAGGGAGACGGCATACAAAGATGCTCTCGCAAAGATTTCCGTCCTTACTACCGACCCGTATGTGATTGACGCATTATTTAAAACAAAGTTCAGATATGCCGTGTTACTGCTTAATAACACGAAAGGGCGCGAGTCCGATATACAGATTATTCTTAGCGATTTCGGCATACTGAATCCGGAGCTATCTAGCGACGAGATAGTAAGTGATTCCTTTAAAAGCATTCAACGAACAAATAGCGCAATTACGAAAAAAAGTATAGCAGGATTGGCCGATATATCTCCCGAGTTCAAAGGATTTCTATTAAAACTTGATTTGAAGTTGTAGTTATCAATAAAAACACCCCGGATTAAACCGGGGTGTAATGGAAATTGGTCGACAAACGAGTGAGCCTTGACCTATCGCTTGATTTCGCGCACGTAGATGGGAGTGCTTCTGTCGTCCTTGACGGCGAAGTAATACGCAGCTCCTAGACTGAAAAAAACTGTGCAACTGCGGATTTTGTTCCCCATGGAATAGCCCTCCTGCATAGCGATGCAGAGTTCCCCTGCGTCGCTCAGTTGCCATTTCCCAGTCACGCCGGTTTGCGCACTCGCACCGCTGGACCTGTAATTATATCCGGTTAGCGAGCCGTCATCTTTATAGGTCTTTTGGGAACTCCACGCGGGGTTGCTTGGAAGAACTCCGCTTATGGTTGTTCCCTTGACCAGTTTTTCCAGCTCATCCTTGGACAATTTTTTCCCGCCCTTGTCCAGCAGCTCGCCGACTGTCGTCGGCGGCGTGCCGACGTATCCCTCTATCGGACTGACGGTAGTACTTTGGGCCACCACAACTGGAGCGATGGCAACTGAAATTGCAAAGAACAACAACACTCTGATTGTTTTCATGATGCCTCCTGTTTAACAAAACAAGTTGAACAACACGATTTACCCGCCGACATGGTACCATATAGCATCACAATATGCAACCGCCTCGAGAAGTGCTTGTTGATAGTCAAGAGTTTATCCCATTTGAGGAAGCCTCTTTCAAGTGGAAAAGTGAGGCTCTCGCAGAGCTAGCGCGCCCCTGCGGCAGGTTTAAATCGGTACTTTCGTTAGAAAAAACACTGACCATAAAGCTTGCCGATAGCATTGAGAACAGTGATCTTCTCGGCGGTGCGTCCCTTATATTCTCTAAAGGGATTCCCGCCAATTGGCAGGCGCTTCTCAATTATCTCCACAAAAAGGAAATAATTGCGGAGCCGAGATTCTACACTAAAAAGTTTTCACCCGACCGTCCGAAGGTGAATTCTGCACGGCTTCAGCCGTGCGACAGCTTTGATAAAACCGATGGCCGCAAGGTGGACCCGTATGGCTTCGGCTCAGCGCGCACTCTTGAAGAGGCGATGTCAAAGGCGGTTGGCGAAGTCTTGGAACGGTATTTTTTAACCCTGTATCGGCGAGAAGCATTTTCTACATTCTCGCGCGCGTCGTTGTTAGAATGGAAAAAAAACTTCTTTGACCCCGCCGCATTGAATAGTTTTCTGCCGTGGCAGAAGGAAATGCTTCCGGATTTAGTGTGGGATGACAACACGCCTTTCTGCTTTGTGAAGGGAGAAGAACTTATCGGAAAGAAAACAGCTTATATTCCAGCCCAGCTGGTTTTTTGGAATTATCAATTTGGGCATCGTGAGCCGCTCTTAATCGGCCCAACCACGAGCGGAGCCGCTGGACATTTCACCAAGAACGAAGCGTTTCTCGCCTCGCTTCTTGAAAATATTGAGAGAGATGGATTTTTTATCTACTGGCTCAATTCGCTTTCTCCGAACGTCATTGACGTCTCGCTTGTTGAAGATGAGGAGGCTAAAGAGTTGTTGGCGTACATAGAGCGGTATCATCTTGAAGTGTTCTTTCTTAACACAACGACCGATATTGGGATACCGTCCTGTGTCTGTGCCGTGATAGACCGTACGTGCGATGAACCTGTTATTTCTCTCGGCGGCGCGGCTGGTTTTAACATTGCAGAATTGATTGTGCATAGCGCGGGGGAAGCATTGTCTGTCAACGCGTTTGTTGATAAAGGAGAGAAGTATGTCCTGCCGGCCCAATACAAACCTTTTACTGACGCGAACATTCGGAGGAGCGAACGGCTTCTCGCATGGAAAGGTCAAGAGATGTACGAGCGATTCAAATTCTTTATAGCGGGGAAGAAGCAGAGCCCAGATTCATTTATGAACGGTATTAACCGCTTTCGTTCGCCCGAAGAGAGGCTTGAGCACATCTGCAAACGATTCAAAGAAATGGGAGACGCGTACAAAGTGTACGGTTATGAAGTGAAGAGCGGCGTTCTGAATACGCTCGGGTATCACGTGGTTCGCACCGTGGTCCCTCCGCTTGTGCCGCTCTACTTAAGAGAAAATGTAGCGACGCTTGATTCAAAACGTTTAAGAGAAGTCCCGCAAAAGCTAGGATACAAAACGACTGGTAAAATGAATCCGTGGCCTCACCCGTTCCCTTAATCTATGTATATTGACTTCTCAAAACTCTTCCATAATTCTTCAAAGGACCACTCTGGCGGAGGCACGGTTCGCGTCCCTAAAGATGATTCGCAGTGGCCGGATGAGTGGAAGACGACCTATTATAAAGACTACCCGCGCTTTGAAAAAATAACCCTTGATAGGACAACGCCGAAAGCCGATTTTTTTGAGCTTATTGCAAAGAGAAAATCAGACAGAAACTTTTCGGGCAAACCGGTTGATAAAAAAACGCTTTCAACTCTTCTCCGATACTCCGCTGGTATTACCACGCGCTTATCTAGCGGGAGAGCACGACGCGCACACCCCTCGGGAGGAGCTCGGTTCCCGATAGAAATCTACCCAATTATTTTTTCAGGAGATAAAGACATATCTGCCGGGCTCTATCACTACAACATTAAAGAGCATTCTCTTGATGTGTTGTGGCAAAGGCCGTTTAATAAAACTGACATCGGAGAATTGTTCACCTATGAGTGGGTGCAGAACGCCTCTCTCGCGATTGTTATGACGGCAGTCTTCGCACGAAGTCAAAGCAAATACGGCGAACGCGGCTACCGATGTATCCTGCTTGAGGCAGGGCATATCGGGCAAAACATATATCTCAACGCCGAAGCGCTCGGGCTTTCCTGTGTCGCTCTTAGCGGGACACGCGACAAGAATCTGGAGAAGTTGATAGATATTGACGGAATTACTGAGTCGGTTGTATATGGACTCGCGCTTGGATAGTCTTGGACGATATGAGTAAAAGATTTGCGTACCCAAAAAAACTGTTTCTCATTTCTCTTTCCGTAATGGCGATTATTCTTGTCGCGGTCGTCGTGCAGAAGAGAAACGAGATGAGCACTGCGCTGTGGGACACGCTGGGTTGCGAGATATGCGTCTTCTATCTACGGCCGGACGACCCGCATTGGGAAAGTTCCCGAGTATGCATTTCACCAGCTTTCCCGAACGCACTTTATACAAGGCGAACTCGATACGGCTCTCGCTCTGGCCTACAAAGAAATTGAATTATACCCGGAGCATTTGCATACGTACTACATTATCGGTCTCACTTTGGGTTATATGAATCGCGAGAGGGAAGCAATAGATGCGTTTGCAATGTTTATTGAGTACAAGCCAGAGAGCTGGGCCGCTAGGAATGATAGGGCTTGGCTCCAGTTCCGTATTGGAGACATAGACGGAGCGTTGGAGACTATTGAACCTGTGGTTACCATCACAAATAATCCGTGGGTGCAAAATACTTACGGTACGCTTCTAATGAATAAAGAGAGATATAAAGAGGCGAGAACGGCGTTTGAGAACGCAAAATTGGCGGTAGATTGGATGACAGAGGCGTCGTGGGGGAGAGCATACCCGGGGAACGACCCAAGAATTTATGCCACAGGGCTACAGGCGATGAAGACCTCTATAGCGAATAATCTAAAGCTGGTTGACCTTGTGGATAAGTAAATAATCAAGTCATTATTATGGGCTATGCGGAAATTGCTCGATGTTATTTATGGTGCTAAGGGAGTTATAGCTGTATAATACAGATAATGAAGCACTGGTCCGTAGACGCGCGCAGATTAGAAAGTGATCCGGACGCACTGGCGGTGTGGGAGCTTGAGAATGCCGTAAATTTCGGACTTCGTGACGGCAAGATAAATAAACAAGACCTTCTTGCTCATTGGGACAAGTTGGACCTGGACCCGCATAAAAAGAAGTTTCTTTCGCTCATATTATCACTATGACCTCCATTCTTTCAGACAATCAGCGGCGGTTGCTGACATTGTTGAGCGAAGAGGTTCAAATTTGCCAAAGCTTCTATCTGTCCGGCGGGACGGCGCTCGCAGAATTCTATTTGCAACACAGGCTCTCGGAGGATTTGGATTTCTTCTCAGAGGAAGAGTTCGAGTCGGAAGGTGTTTCTGCAGTATTGAAAAAAATCCAGAAAGCCGCGGGAATTATCCGTGTGAGGTATGAACAGTCGTTCAATAGGAATCTTTTCTTCCTTGAACTTGAAAAGGACGAGATAAAGACGGAGTTTACCTATTTCCCGTTTCCGCGAATAGAACAGAAGAAAAAAATTGGTAATTTGTCCATCGACAGTCTCATTGATATCGCCGTAAACAAAGTATTTACCATCTATCAAAAACCGCGCTCACGCGATTACATTGACCTGTACTGTATTATGAAGCGTGAATCGTGGACTATCGCAGATCTCGTGAGAAAAGCCAGGATAAAGTTCGATTATCACATTGATCCGCTACAGCTAGGTGCGCAGTTTGTGAAAGCGCAAGAGCTAAAAGATTACCCGCGTATGCTCATACTCATCGACGATAGCGCTTGGCAAGGTTTTTTTCTTGAGGAAGCAAAACGCTTATCCCCTGAGGTGCTTATGTAGAATGCCGCTCAAGTATGAAAAGACAATCAGCCAAAAAATGCGCGAGTGCGTATAAAATCAAAGTCTTAAAAATAAGCGCCGTCTGCGCACTCCTGGTTATGCTTGCCGTTTTTATCACGACACCTCCTGATGCCCTCGCAAGAAGCATTTGGCGACAGACACATATCGCACCGCTCGCGACCCTGCTTGTGCCGAACGACGCCTCGTTACGATTTGAAATCGGGAACTATTATTTCGGCGGGGGCGCGTATGATGTTGACAGAGCCCAAGGCTACTTTGAAAAAGCGCTCGCGATTGACCCGCAGACCGCCGGCGCGCATTACCAGCTCGCGCGAGTATATTTCATACGCGGAGATTTCTCCACGGCGCTTGATGAGATAAATAAAGAGCTGGAACTGCACCCGGATTTCAAGCGTTCATACTATGTACGCGGACTGATATACGGATACAGCAAGCGATATAAGGAGGCAGAAGCGGACTTCAAGGAATTTTTGAAGTGGAAGCCGGAGAGCTGGGCTGGGCACAACGACCTCGCGTGGGTTTATTTTATGGAAGGGGATTACAAAAATTCTGCAGAGACAGCGCGCGAGGGGCTCAAGTATGTTCCAAATAATGTGTGGCTCCTAAACTCGCTCGGCGTCGCGCTCTTAAACGATGGCAAATTAGCAGAGGCTAAAAAAGCATTAACAGAGGCTCTCGCATCTGCTGATGCGATGACGCCCGCCGACTGGGGCAGGTCATATCCCGGGAACAATCCGTCGGTGTACGGCGATGGCCTTGACGCGATGAGAGCGTCAATTAAGCGTAATCTGGCTCTTATAACCACTAAAAGTGCGGGAGTTAAGTAACAACCTCTCGATTTATCCACTTTCTTTATTATTCATTCAAATAAATCTGCATGTGTCCCGGTACGAGCTAGCAAAACTTTTTTCTCCGTAACACCATAAATTAAAAGCCAGTCCGATTCTATGTGACATTCTCATCATAGTCACGTTTTACCAGACGCTTTATGTCTTTGCGATACACTCCCCACCACCGCTCAGACCTAATGCGTCTTTAAATACGGTCGCGCGCCAGTTTTTTCCGAGAATCTGTTCAAACATTTCATCCGGCGTGGAGGCGCTTGTTCCGCCACCACTACGCAGTTCCCGGATTGCTCTGCGCGTCTCTGCGTTCGGAGTGTGGCTAGGGAACGGACATTCTGCTTCAATTACCAATACACGATCGCGCACGAATTGCCTCAACATCACGTTCATAACCGTCGTTAGTGGCACGCCAATTTCTCCCGCCGCCTTCTTAGCCGCGTTGCGCAGTTTCTTGGGAGTTTTTATGGTCAGGGTCGTATTCATATCCATATACTACTTTTGGTACGATTCGCTGTCAAGCGAAAAAGTCGTAAGTATCTATCCCGGAAATAATCCGGCGATATATGGCGACGGTCTTGATGCAATGAAGGCGTCAATTGAGCGGAACCTGGAACTGATAGCCGCTAAAAGATGATATAATGCAGACATGATATTTCCTCCGTCAGTACGAGCGTGCCTGTGGTCGTATGACATTTCGGCGCTCCAGCTTGAGCGCGACAAAACGCTTATCATTACGAATGTTTTGAATTACGGCACTAAACAAGCCACCGACTGGCTCTTCTCGCAGTACCCCGCTACGCTTATAGCATCCATTATACAAAAACCGCTTCCCGGGCGGTGGGATAAAAAATCGCTTGCGCTTTGGTCGCTCGTATTTAGCGTAACACCGACGCTTAAGGGGCGTTTTTCAGATACATATGCACTACGAAGCATTGGATGAAAAACAAAAAGCGCTCCTGCCAGCTCTCGGCAATTTCAAAAAAGATTTTTACCTTGCCGGTGGGACAGCGCTCGCACTCCATATCGGCCATCGGATAAGTGTTGACTTTGATTTTTTTACGGAAAAAGACTTTGATACTGAAGAACTGTACGAACGCGTACAAAAAGTTTTTGGAGAAACAGTGCGCACGCAAGAATCACAAAATACTCTCGCTGTCGTTGCGCGAGACGACATGAAAGTTAGTTTTATGAAGTACCGTTATCCGCTACTTGATGCGTGTATAGAAACTGAATATCTGCGACTCGCTTCCATATCCGATATCGGGTGTATGAAGCTTAGTGCGATCGTATCGCGTGCCGAGTTAAAAGATTACGTTGACTTGTTTTTTATTCTCAAAAATTTCTCGCTTTCTCAACTGCTTGTTAAACTTGCGGAGAAGATTCCATCGCTTGACCAGAATCTTGTACTGAAAGCGCTTATCTCGTTTGACGATGTAACATTAGGACCAATTGATTTCATAAAGATGAACGAAGTTTCTTTTGATAAAATCCGAGCGTCAATTGTTAAAAGCGTCAAAACAGTGCCACTCGGGATTCATTAAAAATGCATGGATAGACGCCGAAAACGCAAAAGTGGATAACTAATCTATTCAAGACATGCGCGGTGCTATTATAAAAACAAATGATAAAGAGCCATAGTAAGGCTTTATTTATGGATGTGCGAAACATGGTGGTTCCCGCCGTGTTGCTCGTCGCACTGTTTTTTGCATTCGGAATGCAAAGCACATCATCTGCCAACACGGCGGTTGAGATAACAAAGTCGTCAGAAATCGGGTTCACCTCCGTTTCTCCGAGGGGCATATCCGGCGGTGAAATAATTCCCGCATCGTGCGAGTCTGGATTGGGTGAAGGAGGAATTGCCCATTTTGGGGGCGACACTTCTGGATATTGCGACGGTCTCTGCCACGACCCGGCGGCTTCTAATTATCTTGGAGTTGGAGCATGCACCTATCCGCCCGTCAACGGCGCCTGCGCTGCAACCCGTTACACCTGCCAACAACAAACTTGTTCAGAAAATAACAACTGTCCGGGAACCGTTCTCTCCTGCAACTATTGGGCGCCAGATGCTCCAGGTGGTAACCTCGCGAACAGTCCATCTAAACCAGTCTCTTTCGGTCCTTGGTCAAACATCCAATGTGGCACCTCGGGGACGGGTTGGCACCAAGGGGGTATAAGCAGTTGCTCCACCGGCCAGGGGAGCACTAATGCTAAGTGCACATCGGTCGTATTACAGCCGTCAGGCATTAACGCAAATGAAACGAGCAGTGCGTGGACGTGGTCGTGTGCCGGTCTCAATGGTGGAAGCACCGCATCATGTTCAGAAGCCAAGAACGCGTGTTATCCAAGTGCAGATCCAGCTAACTACGGCACCGTTTGCTCTCTTACGTCTTCTCCCAACGCCTGCAGTCAGACTACCTCTGCCAACACAGGCACCATCGGCTGCGACGGAACGACATGCACCGGTACTCCACCGCCGCCACCGGCTGTAACCATTCCCGGAGGCAATACGTACGACGCCGCATGTCCATCCACCCAAAACGTCTGTAGCCAGACGCAATCCAACGGAACGTGGCAGTGTAACGGCACCTGTTCTTCAACGCCACTTCCTGATTCAAACTGTACATACACCGTCACGGGAACTGCCGGAGCAGGCGGAACAATCTCGCCACCTTCAAGGTCAGTCAACTACGGCTCTAACACAACCTTTACAGTTACCCCGAATGCCGGATACACAGCTTCAGCCACCGGTTGCGGCGGTTCGTTGTCTGGAACCACGTACACCACCGGAGCTATCACCGGCGCTTGTACGGTCTCTGCAACGTTTGCAGTCAATACATACACCGTCACAGCTTCTGCCGGAGCAGGCGGAACAATCTCGCCAGCCTCAAGGTCAGTCAACTACGGCTCTAACACAACCTTTACCGTTACCCCGAATGCCGGGTACACAGCTTCAGCCACCGGCTGCGGCGGTTCGTTGTCTGGAACCACGTACACCACCGGAGCTATCACCGGCGCTTGTACCGTCTCTGCAACGTTTTC
>Ga0209542_10007060_pt1 | contig 21532 bp, 22 predicted proteins | sample RifCSPhighO2_01_FD_184028 | JGI IMG/M metagenome (GOLD analysis project Ga0209542, IMG submission 184028) | Soil microbial communities from Rifle, Colorado - Rifle CSP2_plank highO2_0.1 (SPAdes) (version 2) | ecosystem: Environmental > Terrestrial > Deep subsurface > Rock core/Sediment ... | reverse complement strand
TTGTCATGGGGTGGTCTTGCTCAAAATTATGGTTGTACGCTTACGAATGGAATCCCTCCTACAATTCGTGAACCTAACGCTGGGCCATGTCCTAAGATGTTAAAATATATCCTTAAAACCTATGCTGGTCAGAGCACAATAAATAATGACAATGTCTTTGGCTCGGCCACCACTCAAGCTGTAAGAAATGTCCAAAGCATATTTGCTCTCACCACAGACGGTGTAGTTGGCCCCACAACCTGGGGTGCGGTACGATTAATTTACGACCAAGCTACGGCCCCTACTAAATATGTGTTTCCTGTGGGGCCAAGGACAAAAAGCGGAAATCCTGGTGCCCCTGCCACACCTCAATTAAGTGCATTGCCTTGCAATTATTGTCATGGTCCTTCCCCAGCAGGCTCGGCAGCTATCGATATAGGCAGAAGGCCGGGCGGAGATGCTTCGACTGGAGCCGCTGTTTTTGCTATAAGCAATGGCAAGATTGGCTATAAAAATGAGCATAATGGTGCGGGCTGTTGGTCATTACAGATACATTCCGTGGATAGTTTTTGGTATTACTATGATCATATACAAAACGTGACAGTAGCTAACGGTCAGAATGTCTCCGCCGGACAAAAAATTGCCGAGATTGGCCCTAGGAGATGTACTGGTAACGGCTCCAATCCTCACCTCCACATTGACAGAGGTTGTGTAAGAAATGCTGTACCTCAAATCGGTGGATATGATAACTGTCGAGATCCTGGAATGATACCTTTAATAAACAGCCTTTGGTTGTGGTTGCCGGGTTGATTCTGTAAAATATTGTGGTTTTTAAATAGGTGTTTTTTATATTTTATGCTAACGGAATTATGTTGCACTTTTGAGCAAAATTATGAACAATTAAGTCAGCATCAGTGGTAGTAATAAACGTTTGATATGGTTTTAGAAATGCAGTCAGTGCATGGCGCCTAGATCCATCCAGCTCACTAAATACATCGTCAAGCAGCAGCATGGGCTTTTGATCTCGCAGCTCCTCAAGTCTCTGGACCTCCAACATTTTAAGTGTTAGCAGCAAACTACGTGTTTCGCCCCTAGAGGCTGCCTGCTGAGCAGTATGTCCGTTTAATAGTATTGTTAGGTCATCTCTGTGTGGCCCGTACGCCGTGAAACCTCTTTGGTAATCCAGCTCAACTTGTTTTTCTAGTTTTTGCAACAAGTCTGTGCTGTAGTTATTGACCGAACACGAGGGAGCGTATTCTAGTGATACCTTGGCCTTACTGGACGTTAGTTTTTGGTAAAGCTTGGTGATCGATTTGTTAATAGTATCCACTAGCTCTGTACGGTGGCTAGCTATTTGTCCTCCCAATTCCCCAATGCGAATATTCCAAGCAAATAGTTGCGAGGCTGTTGACGGACCGATTTTGAGCAACCGATTGCGTTGGCTCAAAGCACGCCTATAATCACGCCGGACACGACCGTATTCTATGATGATCTGCTCAAGTATGTTATCCAGATAATTACGCCTGAGCTCGGGTTCGCCAGACAACAGTTGCAAATGCTCCGGCTCAAATAATACAACTGGCAGGGTTTTGTTTAGTGTAAGGCGTGAAAATTTCTGACCGCCAATCTCAAACTGTTTTTTAACTCCATGGCCATTCACCTCTAGTTTTGCGATTCTTTCTCCGCTAGGCGTATGTGCCTCCAGCCGTGCCCAAGGCTTGTTAAATTGTATCGATTCAGAGATATTGCCACGATAGGCACTGCCTGAAGTAACAATAAGAAGTGCCTCCAGTAGGTTGGTTTTGCCGCTGGCGTTTGGGCCAACGATAATGTTTACCCCCGCGTCGAACTCAAAAGCCATATCCTTATATGACCTGAATTGCTGCAAATGTAGATCGGTTAGCATGTACTCTTATTGTACCTGCTTGGGGTTTAGCTCTTTAGTGGCATGATTACGTGGATGTAGTCAGCGGTCTTGTTGCCCCTTAAAATACAAGGCTCCAGCTTCCCGTTAAAACTAAACGTAACTTCATCATCGCTAAGAACATTTAATCCATCCAGTAAGTATCTTGAGTTTAGAGTAATATCGCCAGAGCCTGTTGCTTTAGCGGTAGCACTGGCGGTGTTTTCGCCTAGTTGGGAGGCGACCGATTGGATACTCACTACTGACTTGGTGTCATCAGCATTGATGGTTATGCTACCGGCACTTTCTCGAGCGAACAAACTAGACACCTTGGTAATGTTTACAAAATCAGCACGTTTGAGGCTGGCTGATGTTTCGAACTTTTGTGGGATGAGTTTACGATAGTCTGGGTATTTGCCCTCAATCAGGCGTGTAACCAGCTCGTCGTCGCCAACTTGGAACAAAACCTGTTGGTCATCGTGAGTGATGTTGATATCTCCATCAAAGTCAGCCGTAATGCGCAGTAGGTCATTCATGGCCGAAGCTGGGACCAACAGGTCAATTTCGTCATTGGTCTTAGTTAGCATTTTCTCGGCCAAACGGTAGCTATCTGTAGCAACAGCGTAAAGCTTACCGCCAAATGTATGAAGGTACACCCCAGTTAGGGTGGGCCGCGCTTCATCCGTTGAGGCAGCAACAACCACTTGTTGCAAGCCAGGTTTTAAAGTCTTAGCGGGCACAGACCAGCTTTTACCCTTTGATATGGCTGGCATAACAGGGAATTCCTCGGCAGAAACACCATTGATTACTGATTGGTATTTGTCGGTTGTGATGTGTAGCTTATGCTCATCGAGTGCAAGTGTGATAACTCCACTCGGTAGACTACTTACAAAATCTTGCATAAGTCTGGCAGGAACTGTAATCGCTCCTTCACTACTTACTTTTGAACCAACAAAACAGGTTATAGCAATATCAAGATTTGTGGCCGCAATACTCAATCTCGTACCAACTGTTTTTAAGATAACATTAGATAGTATTGGGAGTGTGTTTCTACCGTTAGCAACTCTAGCAACAGTGTTTAGTGCTTTAGCTAGGTTTTCCTGAGTAACTTGCAGTTTCATAAATACTCCTAGTAGTTATTTAACTTAATTAGTAGTTATTGTTATAGGTGCTGTGGATTGTGTGTAAAAACCACGCAAACAACCTGTTAGTAAAGCAATAATGCGTGTGAATAAGCTGTAGTATAAATACCCATATTCCTGTGCAGTACCCGTCATGGTTATACACAACCCTTTTCTATAAATCATGGTCATGTGGGCAAACCGCCCAGTTATGCCATGATTCATCCACGGGTTGTACGACCTGTCTCCACAAAAGATTAGTGCATATTTAGCAGACTCGAACTCCATGCCACCATCATTTTTGTCCAAACTACGCATACAAACGCTCCTTGATCTCAGCTATTGCCGTTCGAATATCAGAATCAAAAACCGATTCCTTTTCTATCTTATCGACTGAATGTATAGCCGTGGTATGGTCTTTGCGGCCCAACTCATGGGCAATTTTGGGGAAGCTTAGGTGCAGCTCACTACGCAGCATATACATAGCCACTTGTCGCGGCACAACAATATCCTTATCACGCTTAGGGCCCAAAATTTCCTCCAGCGGAATCTGGAAGTGCCTGGCAGTGCGTTCAATAATCTGTTTAGCGCTTACGTGTTTTGGGCGGCTTTTGTTGGCTCCAAGCAGGCTACTAACTATCTGTAGATCTGGGTCAAGCCCGCGCATTTCGCAAAAAGCCAACAATTGATTTAGTGCACCTTCCAGTTCACGGATGTTGGTTTGAATATGAGTGGACAGGTACTCAACTACCGGCTGTGGCAAAATAATTTCGTGAGTCGTAGCTTTGGTTTGAATAATGGCGCAACGAGTCTCAAAATCTGGTGCCTGCATATCAATGCTCATGCCCCAGGCAAATCTTGAACGCAAACGTTCCTCGAGAGTAGGGACATCCTTAGGCGGTTTATCGCTACTAATAATAATCTGTTTGTTGGCTTGATGAAGGGCGTTAAAGGTGTGAAAAAATTCTTCCTGAGTTTTTTCTTTACCAGCAATAAACTGCACGTCATCAATAATAAGCACATCGGCACTACGATAAAATCCGGCAAAATCAGTATTCTTTTTATAACGAATAGCATCCAAAAATTCCTGAACAAACTGCTCGGTTGAAATATATACAACATGCGAAGAAGAATTTTTGGCCAAAATTGCATTACCTACTGCCTGTATAAGATGTGTTTTGCCTATCCCAACCCCTCCATACACGAATAACGGATTATATTTGGTGCCGGGGTTCTGGGCGATAGCTTGGCAGGCGGCATAGGCCAGCTCGTTACCGGAACCGACCACAAAGTTTTCAAAAGTATAACGTTCGTTTAGTCCCTGTCTATAAGTATGAGTCAATGTGGAAGTTGGCCGACCGGCTTTTGCTGGGCTGGACGACAATACAATAGCCTCATCATCGAACTTTTTGCTAAGTCGATTGGCGGGTGTATGGATTTTGTATTCAATTTTATCTGGCGCCACTCCGTTTTTTTTGAGCGTATCACTAACTAGCTGGTTAAACTTGCGCTCTAGCTGCTGTTTGATAAAAACATTCGGGACGCCGATAACAATAATGTCGTCTTTTTGTCTTAGCAAAGTGGTGTTTTTAAACCACGTCAGATAGCTTGCCCTTGATACGGACAGCTCAATCTCACCCAACACCGCTTGCCACAACCCATCCTGCATACTCTACCCTCATTGCTTATTGGTCGTTTCTAGGTAACCCTAACTATACAAAAAAATCTAAGTTTTCCACAAGCACGTAACCAACAATGCCTATAAAAACTACAAATCCAAATGCTCAGAGACAAGTTGTACACAGCCCGCTGTCCTATCTGGTAATCTGTGGAAAATACTTGGCAGAAGGTGGAAAAGTTGTTAAAATTAGCGGGTAAATATTGTTAAAACTACTTACATAAAGCTCAATTTGTTGCACATAATAAATTATTAGCTAGTCTGTGGTACAAAAGGTAAACTAATAAGTGCCAAGGTGCTCACCATGCTTCATTTAAGTTAGAAGGAATTTTATGCCAAAACGAACCTATCAACCCAAAAAACGTCAGCGTGCCCGTGAGCACGGTTTTATGAAGCGTATGGCTACCAAAGCTGGCCGCAATCTACTAAGACGACGCCGTCAAAGAGGTCGTGCCAAGCTATCGGCTTAATAGTTCAGTATTTCTCCGAAGTATCAACGATAACCTGTAAACTTAAGTATATGATTGCGCAAAACCATCGTTTTCACGGTCGGGGCAGTTTGAGGACTGTTTATACCAAAGGCAAAACCGTTCGACTGCCGGCCATTGGTTTGCGATACATGCAAAATGATCGCCGACGGACGTTCAGGGTGGCGGTGGTGATTGGTAAAGCTATCAGTAAATCCGCGGTGGTACGCAACCGAATTCGCCGACGGATTTATGAAATTGTTCGCCGGTCAGCTCCAGCTATCAACCGCCCACATGACCTGGTATTTACAATATATAAACCAGGGATTGAAAAGTTACCACCTATTGAACTAAACAGTATCGTCACCCAACTTCTACTGCAAGCCAATATTACTGACGAGACCGCGAGTAACAGGGCCGAGACCCATGCTATCATAGATACAAAGGAGACCTGATGTTTACGACAATTATTGTTCAGCCAATTTTTAACCTTTTAGTGCTAATCTGCGCCGTCTTGCCTGGCCATAATTTTGGGCTGGCCATAATTATATTCACAATAATAATTCGCATTTTAATGTGGCCGTTGGTCAAAAAGCAAATGCACCAAGCCAAAGCCATGCGCGAACTCCAGCCAGAACTTAAAAAAATTAAAGTCGATGCTAAAGGTGATCGTCAAAAGGAATCAAGGCTGGTCATGGAGCTATATAAAGAGCGCGAGATCAATCCCTTTGGCACCATAGGGATCTTAATAGTGCAGCTGCCAATATTTATTGGTTTATATAGTGTTATTACGCGAATAGTTGAAGATCCCCATACACTGGTTACTTTTAGCTATAGTTGGTTGCACAATTTACCTTGGATAGAATCACTGTCTGGGGATATCACTCGGTTTGACTCCACTCTACTGGGCATAGTTAATCTCACAGAATCCGCTATCCAAAAGAGTGGCGGCATATATATACCGGCGTTTATAATTGTTTTGGGTAGTGCGGTGTCTCAGTACTTCCAGAGTAAGCAGCTATTACCTGATAGTAAAGATAGCCGTAGTTTGCGTAAAATCTTAAAAGATGCCGGTAGCGGCAAAAAGGCAGATCAGGGCGAAGTAAATGCCGCGGTCGGTCGCAGCACCAGATATCTATTGCCTGGTCTGATACTTTTTGTGACCATTGGCTTGCCAGCAGCCTTACCACTCTATTGGCTGACCACTGGTGTAGTGGCCTACTTCCAGCAAGCTAAGATTTTAAATCAAGATGAGACAGAGCTGATGACCGTTGTCGACAAAACGAGTAGCACCAAAACCGTAATCGAGGGAGAAGTGGTACCGCCCATCAACAGAACGTCGAGCAAAGGCAAAAAATCATCCGGCAAAAAAAAGAGGAAGCGCTAATGTCGGCAACTGGCACAGAAACACCGGACGAATCACATGGCCTGGAGGCTTCTATAACTTATGCCAAAAGATACATGGAAGATTTGTTGTCGTTCTTTGGGCTCAACACCGATGTTTATGCCACTAGTAGTGACGAGGAAGTCATAGAACTTCACGTACCGTCAACGCATCTAAACGGTTTTTTGATAGGCCAGCAAGGCGACACTATGCGGGCCATGCAATTTATGGTATCGAGCTCTCTCAAAAACAACGGTTATCAAATTTCCAGAGTCAGTGTGGACATTGCCGATTACAAAAAAGCTCGAACCGACAGATTAGTACATCAAGCACAGGAATGGTTGGATAAGGTTAAATCGTCTGGTGAACCCATGCCTCTTATGCCCATGAACTCAGCAGACAGGCGCACCATACACAAGCTGGCCGACGAATCTGGCCTAACAACAGAGTCAGTTGGCGAAGGCCGCGATCGCCACATAGTACTTAAGCCAGTAAAAGTGGACAAATAACACTGCTGTTAGTCAGAGCAAGAAGATTCAAACAGTAAAGCTTAGTGTATTTTTTTTGCGACATACAGACTATTTAAACCAAAAACAAAACGAACGCGTTTATTTATGCAAAAGCCAGCTTCTGCTAACAAATGTTGCATATCAACTGAATTTATACCAAGCTGTTCAGAGCCATGATTAATATGCCTGGTCTTATGGTCTGGGTCGTTACTAAAACGTATCCAATGAATAAACTTACCCCACCGTGGCGTAATCATAGTTATTAAGATCTGGCCGTCATCTTTGAGAACTCGGTTAGCCTCTATTAGAGCTTCTTTGCGGTTGGCAATGTGGTTTAAGCAAGCCAAGAAACTAACGGTGTCAAAATCACCTTTTGGAAACGGCAGCTTAGAGGCATCTTTTACTACAATATCGCAACCCTCCCAAGGGAAAACATCCACTCCTACGCCATTGCCGTAACTTCGTATGAAGTTGTTAGCACCGCAACCAACATCCAATACTCTTCCTTTAGCATGAAGCAGTGCAATAATAACTCGCTCGTCATCTATTGGCACTAACTTCATTTTTATCGACTTCTCTCTTGAAACTAGCGACAATAAAGGAAGCGCTAGGCGGCTCAGCAGGGTCTTTATCTTACGCGGCTGAGTGATAGGCATGCCTAACTTAGGGTCATAATACCTGACAGCTCTAGTTTTATAATTTTTCTTCATCAAATTTTCTGTGTATTTTTAATAAATTATACATTTCGTGACAGTTGTTTGCTCCATGCATCAGTTAATGAGATCTTTTTAGTTGTTGATTTTTTATCATCTTTTGTGCGATAACGGCAACCGAAATGCCGCTCAAAACGGTCGACTTAAACGGCAATCTTCGCATAAACGGCAACCACAAAGACGGCGTCTTATTTGGTGGAATTTTACCGACATATTGGCTGGCAATAATTTCAAGCCCGGCATTTATACATAAATTCTCAATGTTACTTTTAGTACTTCTAAGCACACCACGCTCCTGTTTTGTTAATAAGCCGAACAAAAACATCGGTGGGTTATAGCGATTTGGCTCAAAAATAGCCACATATTTTTTACTTACACGTGCCATTTCATTCACGGCTTTTGCTGGATTGGGGATATGGTGTAAAACTTCCCAAGTGTATACCAAGTCAAAACTTCCAGATTTAAGAGGAAGCTTTTCGGCATCAATAATTTGGAGCCTATTTCTTGGTAGAGGGTTAAGTTTTAGCATTTTCTCTGAGATGTCGCCGCCCCGAACATTCTTAATGATTTTACTGAGATAATAAGTAGCAAAGCCGTCGCCACAACCAACATCGTAGGCACTCTTTAGTTGATTTAGACTTATATATTGCTTAAGCCAGTCAAGCCTTTGTTTGACAAAAAATTTAACTACCGGATGCCTATAATCTCGGGCGTTTGAATTATGTTCCCAGTAATTCCTTTGAAAATCTTTATCCAGTGCACTGCTTTGCAAAACGACACTCCCATGTCAGCATATAATACTCAAGCCAGTAAAAGATAGCTAGCTTTGATCCAGCGCTTCCTTATAAACGCCCAAGGTTTGTTCTGCCATGCGTTTCCATGAATACGAGCCAGAAACTACTTTGCCTCGGGCAATTAGATGTTTGCGTAGCTTCTCGTTATTTAGAACACTCAATACCGAGTCGGCTATTTCCTGTATATTTGTCGGGTCAAAATAAACCGCAGCGTCCTTATAAACTTCTGGCAGACAAGTTGCGTTACTGGATACAACCGGAGCACCGTGAACCATAGCCTCGAGCCCTGGCAGGCCAAAACCTTCGCTCAAACTAGGGAAAACATAGGCAGTCGTTTGTTCGTACAGCCAGCGTAATTGCTCCTCGCTCACAAACCCAGTGAAGATCACGTTTTTGATGCCATCTTGTTTGGTTTGCTTTTCTAGCCGGCGATACAACATGTCCTTTTTACCAGCTAAGACCAGGCGCAAATTAGGATTGGACTGGCGCAAAATAGCAAAGGCTTCTAGCAGCCTATCCAAGTTTTTGTGAGGCTGAGGGCGTCCAACATACAAAATAAATGGCTTGTCCTCTAGCTCGACAATTGGCTGTGGATCAACAGTAATCTTATCAGCCGCAAGACAAATAACTTTGATCTTACGGCTATTGACACTAGCATAACGTGCCACATCTTCTTTGACATATTCGGTTGAGGCAATCAGGGTTGCTGATTTGTGAGCTGTCCAGTAAATCACAAATTTGTAGACCTGTTGTTTAATAGTAAAAACCAGCCAATTTTTGGCGGTGTTTCGAAACCTAGCCGTGGTGAGATCTTGAATAGTAGTAACAACTTTTCCTTGATACAAAATAGGTTGTTGCACCATAACAAAATGAACCAAATCGGCCTTTAATCCATCCAACTGCTTTAAAAAACCAAGCTGCTCGCCAAAACTAAACTCTTTATAACGAGTCTCGACAACTTTGAAACTTGGTGCGACTTTGCGCATAAATTTAACACGCTCAGCAGTGGTTAGAATTACGACTTTAAAAGGGGGCTTAAGTTCGTGCAGGTACTGTACAAGCTTATCGGTGTAGCGTCCCGTACTTGTTCCAGATTCTCTAGCGTCGATAGCAACTTTACTCACAGCTATACTATACGGTTTTTTATACATTCAAGAAATACAACCAATCACAGCCAGACAAACTGGTATACTAACCTTACAATTATCAACATTAAGGGCTAAATTATATGTCAAAGAGGGCGCTCCTAACAGGAATAACTGGACAAGATGGTGGCCACCTTGCTCACCTCCTACACACTAAAGGGTATGAAGTGTACGGTATTATTCGTGGTCAGCAAAATCCACGTCGCCGAAATGTAGAGCAAGAGTACCCGTACGTAAAACTGATTGAGGCCGATTTGACCGATCAATCTTCCCTACTTAGGGCCATAAAAAAATCAAAACCAGACGAAGTATATAACTTAGGTGCAATCAGCCACGTTGGATTTTCATTCACAATTCCCCAATTAACTGCAGAAGTGACTGGAAAGGGAGTGTTAAACATTCTAGAGGCAATCAGAATGAGCGGTGGGGAGAAATCCATCCGTTTTTACCAAGCTTCGACCTCGGAAATGTTTGGTGGCCTTGATTATAATCGACCGGGCAAGGGTTATGACGAAGAAGCCCTGTTCCATCCGCGTAGTCCTTATGGTGTGGCAAAATTATATGGACATTGGATTACTAAAAATTACAGGGAAAGTTATGGCATGCATGCCAGTAGTGGGATATTGTTTAACCACGAAGGGCCGAGGCGGGGGATAGAATTTGTAACTAGAAAGATAAGTAATGGCGTGGCGAGGATCTATCTTGGCAAACAAGACCACATAGAACTAGGTAATTTAGAAGCTAAAAGAGACTGGGGCTTTGCTGGCGATTACGTTGAAGGCATGTGGCGGATGGTGCAACAAGATAAGCCGGGCGACTTTGTCCTAGCAACGGGCGAGACTCATTCAGTAAGAGATTATTTGGACTTGGCATTTAGCGAAGTTGGTATTGAAAATTGGAAACCATACGTTAAACAAAACGTGGCTTTCATAAGGCCTGCCGAAGTGGATATACTTCTGGGCAATCCAGCAAAAGCTGAAAAGCAGCTAGGCTGGAAGCGCAAAGTGGACTTTCCTGGGCTTGTAAGCATGATGGTCCAACACGACCTAAAACTTGAAACCGAAAAAGGCGTTTAGCCAACGAAATCTTTGATAGTTTTTTGCAGGGGTATTTTAGGGCTCCAGCCCACATCTTCTTTGATAAGATCGTAACTGCCTACAAGCTCGGTCGGGTCGCTAGCGCGGATAAGGGATTGATCTATCAACATTACTTTTGATGCGTTCGGTACAAACTTTGATAGCTCGGACAAGATTTCATTACCGCTACGGGTAACGCCGCTACACACGTTATAGACGGTATTTTTCAACTTTGTCGTCATGGCCAAGTCCGCGTAAGCTCGGACTACGTCGCGGACATCAGTGTAATCCCGTCTGGTAGACAGATCACCGACCCTTATTGGTTCTCCTGTTTTGGCTTGTTCTTGTAGCTTGGCATAAAGATCAGGGACTAAAAAGCCTCTTTCTTGACCAGGACCAATATGGTTAAACGGCCTAACTACTACACACGGTAGGCCGCATTTAATAAATTTTTGAGCAGCGTGCTCCATCAATATCTTGCTTTGGGCGTATGGCGATCCATTATCGATCAGTTTGGACGTTTCTGTAAGTGGCATATTTTGTGCCGGGTCATAAACTGCGCCGGTGCTGATGGCAATGACCCGGGGGTTCAATTTACTGCTCAACAATCGATTACATAATACTACTAGCACCTCTACATTAATTCGTTTATATAAATCAGAGTCGGTAAACGAGTCTCCAACTCGCGCTAGACCCGCTAAACTGATGATAGAATTTACTTTTGCCAGCGGTAGTTTTGCAACGTCACTTTTATTGGTTAGATCGCACATGAAATACCCATCAATAATTCCCCTCAGAGAAGTTGTGAGTAATGGTTCGCGCCCTGCAACGTATACATTGCAGTTTCTTGACTTTAACTCTCGGGCAAGATGTTGGCCCACAAATCCGTTACCTCCGGTTATTAGTACTGTGATCATGTGTTAATTGTATCAGGAACAAAATTTACACCGACAACGATGCAGCTTATATGGTATATTTACTGGAGCTATATACTCTATGAATAAGATTAAAATTGTTTTAGGCGTTGGCAAAAAAGCCACAAAAAAAATATTACGAAGAGACTTCTATTATAAGAACAAACATTTTGTAGTCCATGGTTATTATGCGACTCGCTATTTTACTAAGTATGGTCCAAAAGCGCTTATTGAAAAAATAAAAAAAGAAATACTAAGTATTGATCGCAGGCTAGGCAGTAATCTGGCATTTCCTAACGGCTTAGTTACCGGTGCTGACCCAGAGGCCATAATTGCCTGGTATAAACGAAACGCCAAAGACGTAACTATAGTAATACCTAGCTATAACGATGAGGAGGTACTCAGTCCATGCATAGAAAGCCTCAAGGCCACCACTGATCCCCTAAAAGTTAAAATAATAATAGTTGATGATTACTGCCAACCGTCTAGCCGTAAATCTTTAAAAAAATTAGAAGACAATCAAATTAAAGTTATTTATAGAGCAAAAAACGGTGGTTTTGCAAAAGCTGTGAATACAGGACTAAAAGCAGTCGATGACACAAGCGATATCATAATATTAAATAGTGATATTGTTGCCCACCCCAATTGGCTTGAAGCTTTGCAATATGGTGCATACGAATTTGGAATAGACACCGGTATCGTAGGGCCTAAGCTACTCTATCCAGATGGGCGAATTCAAAGTGCTGGGAGCCACCGCAACACGGATTCTCCGGAGTGGTTTGATCACTATTACAGGTTCCAAGATGCCAATTATGGTCCTGCTAACATTCCCCAGTACTGTCTTGCAGTTACTGGCGCCTGCCAGTACGTCAAGAGAGAGTTCATTAATTATGTTGGCATACTTGACGAGGAATTTCAGTTTGCTTTTGAGGATATGGATTTGTGTCTTCGCGGCTGGAAAGCTGGCTATAGGACCCTGTATTTTCCAGCCTCAACCCTAACACATGTGGAATCCGCATCTCGTCCCAAAAATGACACGCTTTCAGCTAAAGAAAAACAATCTATGGATTACTTTTGGAGTAAATGGCATGACTGGTTCGATAACAGGAACATTACTGATGAAACCGGAAGACGGAAAATAATTTTTGTTTTGCAAGTGTTTGGATTTAGTGGGGGCATTAAGAATATATTTGAGATGGCTAATCGTCTATCTAGGCGTAATTTCAATGTCGAAATATGGGGCATTGACCACAAGACACCGCCATGGCCTGTCGAGAAAAGTCTTAAGCTACGTACCTTTAAAAATTATGAACGCCTGACAGGTGCACTGGCAAAGGAGGAGGCCTTAAAGGTTGCTACCTGGTGGGAGACGGCCTTTCCAGTATGGCTGGCTTCAGTAAGTAAGGGCGTGCCAGTTTATTTTATTTCAGAATTTGAAACTTGGTTTTATCCAGATGATATTGTTGCCCAATCTTCGGTGGTGTCATGTTACCGTAAAGAGTTTAGGAATCTTACCATATCGACTTACAACCTAAATGAACTTAGAGCTATAGGACTTGACGCAACGCTCATTCCTTGTGGCTATGAGGACAATATCTACAAACAACTCAAAGATGTGAAGCGAAAAGATAATGTTCTACTTGCCATCGGACGTAGTTTTTTCCAAAAGAACTTTGATATGACGTTCAAGGGTTGGAAACTTCTCGAAGACAAGCGCCCCGAAATGTGGCTATATGGTTTTGAGCCAGAAATTGCCAAGCGCGATCCCAAGATCACATACTTCAAAAAACCCAGTAACGAGCATGTAAATAAGCTTTATAACCAGGCAACCATGTTTGTCCAGACGTCCATACATGAAGGCTTTTGTTTGCCAATTCTTGAGGCTATGGCGGCGGGCTGTCCTATAATTTGTACTGACGCACACGGCAATCGTGACTTTTGCTTTGACGGCAAGAACTGCCTTATGGTTGAGCAGAACGATGCTGAAGGTCTAAAAAACGCCATCCAAAAGATGCTTAGCAATAAGAAATTAAGAGAAAAGTTGTCAAGTGAAGCCCTAAAAACGGCCACAGAATACCGCTGGGACAATGTTATTAATAAAGCCGAAAAATTCTTTAAGAAAGTATACTAGTTACTATGAGGCTAAATGATGTTTGGAAGTCAAGTAATCGAAGCCTAATTCGCGAGTTGGTAGTTAGTGATTTTAAACTGCGCTATCAGAACTCTGTACTGGGTTATCTTTGGTCATTGCTTCGCCCAATGATGCTTTTTGGCGTGTTGTATGTGGTATTTACATATGTCATCAAGGTCGGACGTGGAGTACCTTATTATCCCTCGTATCTATTACTGGGCATTGTGCTTTGGACTTTTTTTATTGAATCAACTATTAGTGGCATGAACGCAATAACCGGTAGGGGTGATTTGGTTCGCAAAGTGAGCATACCCAAGTATGCAATTGTTGTGAGTACCACCATGTCAGCCTTTGTCAACCTTTGCTTAAACATGGTTGTGGTAGTTGCCTTTATGATTTTTAGCCACGTTCCTTTTAGGCCGACTATACTTATTGCACCATTATTTATAGGTGAACTAATGGTATTGAGTATGGGAGTCTCCTTTTTATTAGCTGCTTTATTTGTTAAATACCGAGACTTTAGCCACATTTGGGAGGTCATACTCCAGGTGTTATTTTATGCAACCCCAATAATCTACCCGCTAACTCTTCCGCCGCTCAAAATAGCCAAATGGATGAGTATTAGCCCGCTAACACAAATTTTTCAGGATGTTCGTTCGCTTATGATTACACCACAAACTCTGACAACCAAAGAAGTTTTTGACAGCCAAGTCGGTAGAATCATACCAATTTTGATTGTTATATTTGTGGCTATTGTTGGTGGTCTATATTTCCGCGCTCGATCCCGATATTTTGCGGAGGATCTTTGAAGATGTCAGAGGACATAGCGTTATCAATACGGCATTTACACAAAAAGTTCCGTTTGCCACACGAGCGCAAGAATTCTCTCAAGGAGAGAGTTATTCATTTTAGCAAACCAACTTATGAAACACTGCATGTATTAAATGACATAAACCTTGAGATTAAGCGGGGTGAGTTCTTTGGTATTGTGGGACGAAACGGCAGTGGCAAAAGCACATTGCTTAAAATAATAGGCGGTATTTATCAGCCAACTAGCGGGCATATCCAGGTTAATGGCACCCTGACCCCATTTATCGAGCTTGGCATTGGTTTTAATCCCGAACTTACCGGTCGTGAGAATGTATTCTTAAACGGTGCAATCTTGGGCTTAACGCGAAAAGAAATAATTCAAAAGTACCAAGAAATAGTCGATTTTGCCGAACTGGAAAAGTTCATGGACCAAAGAATAAAGAATTATTCATCAGGCATGCAAGTACGTTTAGCATTTTCAATAGCAATGCAAGCGCACAACGACATCTTACTGATTGATGAAGTATTAGCTGTCGGCGATGCCAGTTTTCAGCGCAAATGTTTTGAAAAATTTCGGCAGATAAAAAAAAGTGGCAAAACAATAATTTTTGTTACGCATGACATGGGTGCAGTTCAGGAATTCTGTGACCGGGCTATGATGATTCAGGATTCTCGGGTTATTTCTGTGGGTGAGCCACGCGGAATAGCTCTACGGTATGAGCTGGCCAATGCACGAAACAGTGCATCGGACGAGGAGACTACCCAACTTATCAGACCCCAAAGCCCAGCTATAAAAATTGCAGACCTCAAGTTGCTTGCAAACAGCAAGCAGACCAGACGGTTTTCTATTAAAGACGACATAGACGCTGAGATAACTCTCGACGTGCGGCAACCAACCGCCACCCAAATCAATATGTATTTTCTCAAAGCCGACGGCACGTATCTAGCGGGCATAAATTCCACTAACGAACTCGGTGATGAGTATACTCCATCTAAAGGTACGCATAAGCTTCGCTGCCACATATCTGCCGGCCAATTTGTAAAGGGTGATTATAGAATAGGAATTGGCCTATATACCCCAGGGTATGTTCCGGAAATTATCGATATACTTGATGCAAGCTACGGCTCTAAAGATCTTGATATTACATTTGTTGATAAATCGCTTTATAAAGACGGGACTTTTTATATAAAGGGCGAATGGTCCAAACGCGGTGATTTATAACGAAAACTAGGATGACCGGCGTTTTTTAAGAGCCGATGCGCTTCGCAGTGGCTTGGTAAGTTTCCAGCTTTTTGAGCTTAACATATTGTCTATCTGGGCGGCTTTGTCAGCTATCATCGCATCCTTTTCTTTGCCAGCTTGACCAAGTGTGACAATCATAGCGTTTAGGTCATCTATAAGAGATTCTTTACTGGCTACCATTTTGTCTCTTCCTTCAATTATGGAAGCAATAAATGGTTTGGCTTTTGATTTGTCTGGCGAATAGCTATATCGTTTGAGGTAAAAATTACGCAAGTTTTCGCTGTAGCGAGTAAAACTGTAAAGTTTGCAGATGGCATTGAAGTTTGACTTTACGATCTTGTTGTAGGCTTCTTTGTTGTTGAGCTGGCGTATATCGTCGGCTATATTGGCAAGCATCGTTTCGTAATTCAGGTAGGTATTGCCGTAACCACTAAAGGCCTTGTCCGGGAAAAAGTCTGCATTATAGACTGCAAAGGTAATTCCGCCCGAGAAAAACGCCTCAACATAATAACCATCAAAACCCTCGCCAAAAGTTATGGCAAACTTGGCTCTCGCCATCAATTTTTTGTATTCCTCATAGCGCAAATCTTGTATGGTAATAAATTTATAGTCTGGGAGAGATTTGTTAAGCTTATCAATAATTTGCGTGCGTAGACTGGTTTCATCGGGTGAAAATAAAATCAAATTCTCTTTTTTCTCAAATGGTAAGTTCTGATATTGCGAAGGATCAACAAAAGTTGAAAGGTGATGGACGGGCATAAAATATTTATCAGCCAACTCCTGGCTGGAATATCTATTATGTGCGGTTGTTTGTGTGACATTTGGCGTAAGCGCAAACCAGCTGGCCATCTCGTCTGGGGGCTGCAGAAGCAAAATGTTTTGCGTTAGTATGTTAACGGATAGTTCCGGAATTGCTTTGAGCCATTTCTCGTATTTTTTTAACGCCCAGTACGAGTCCCAGGAGGCCATCTCTGGGATAAGTAGTAGCAACGATTGGGGGCCACCCATCTTAACAATCTCATCAAAAGAATAAATGATCTCGTCGTTTTCAAATAGATCATTTCTTGTGTAAGACGGGTACCCGGGAATAACGGATATCAAAACTTCAGATTTATGGATATCTTTAAATTCACGACTGGTCTTACAAATTGAAAAGACAGACAAGATGCCGCCATTAACCAGTTTTTCTGGTGGGACAAAAAAAACGATGAGCCGTTTAGAGCTGGGCATACCTAATAGTATAGTATCAATATCAGCGTAAACTGCACTATTATTGTTAAGTTATTGGTATTATTAAGGGATACATGGAGAGAATAAACGTTACCAAAACATTTTTGCCACCGATTGAAGAGTACGAACAGTATCTGCAAAAAATTTGGCAAAGTGTTCAGCTAACTAACCAGGGGCCGCTATTGCTGGAATTTGAGGACAAGGCAAAAGAGTACCTCGGTGTTGATAATTTTCACTTTGTAGCTAACGGCACGGTGGCTTTGCAGCTGAGTCTGCGAGCGCTTGCCATTGACGGAGGCGAAATTATTACAACTCCATTCTCATATGTGGCCACGGCTTCTTCAATCCTCTGGGAAAACTGCACACCAGTGTTTGTCGATATTGAACCAAACACCTACTGTATAGACGCTAACAAAATTGAAGCAACTGTTACCGAAAAGACCAAGGCTATTTTGCCCGTTCACGTATTTGGTCATCCTTGTAATGTTGAAAAAATCGACGCCATTGCCAAGGAACATAAACTCAAGGTTATTTATGATAGTGCCCATGCCTTTGGCGTTACATACAAGGGCAAGTCGCTTATGAGTTATGGAGACTTATCGACTGGCAGTTTTCATGCCACCAAACTTTTCCATACTATTGAGGGGGGTTGTGTTATTGCAAAAGATAAAGCTTTGAGCGATAAGCTGGAGCTGATGAAACGCTTTGGGCACAATTATGACGATCACCAAATGCTTGGAATCAATGCCAAAGCTTCCGAATTCCATGCCGCTATGGGATTATGCAACCTTAAATATATTGACGGTCTAATACAAAAAAGAAAAAAAGTAAGCGAACTTTACGATAGTCTATTAAGTTCAAAATTTAGCCGGCCCAAACTCAGCGGTGACATAGTCTATAACTATGCCTACTATCCAATTCTAGTCAAAAGTAAGCCCGAGCTACTTTCGCTTATTAAAAAGCTTAACCAGCAAAATATATTTCCGCGCCGCTACTTTTACCCATCACTTAACACATTGCCATACATCAAGAATCATCAGCCTTGTCCTGTGTCGGAGGACATTGCCTCAAGGATTATGTGCTTGCCGCTGTATGCAAATCTTGACAGCAAAATTGTTAAGCAAGTTTGCAACATAATAAGTGGATAGAAGAGCTATCTCGATGCTTAGTTACTGATGAAGATTTTTACGAATACCGCTGCTTGTCATCGTAATACTTTATACAAGCCGAAGGATATTTTTGTTTCTTCATCTCGCCAATGATCATTTGCTCATCATAGGTAATAGCCTTCATATCGAATTTCATCGAATCGGTGTCTAATGTCATGTAGTTAATAACATTAATAAACTTGCGGTTTTGCCCAACACTACCAGGGTTGTATAACACAAAAGGGGGGTCAGATATTTTGAATTGATGGTGTGTATGACCAATGACGTAATTGCCATCCAGGGAAATTTTGGTATCGGGGTAAATATATTGATTATTGATGGTATGCGAGAACGTAAAACCGTTGAGACTATACGTATCGGTTAGATTTTTAATTTTTTCTTTACGGGCAAAAGACGGATAACAAAATTCAAAAAAAGTCTTGGCTATTATATTCGTACCGTCGTAGCTGCCCGTCAAAAAATATTGTTCGTGATTACCCAGGACGATAGTGCAATTTGGCAATGAACAGATTAAATCTATGCACTCATTACTCCACGGGCCGTAGTTGACGATATCCCCAAGGCATATATAACCGTCTACTTTGCCAGCATCTTTAAGCATTAGCTCTAATGCGGGTAAATTACCGTGAACGTCACTAAGTACCGCTATTTTCATAACTGCAAACTTTTAATGTAAGTTTTAAGCTCATCATCTAGCGAGAAGCCAATTGGCCCAAGCAATTTTATGGTATCCAAACCGAACTCCGACAGGACCAAGGGCGGCTCGGTAACTTTTTTGTTATCAATTTGTAATCCGCTGACACTCTGTTTAATCATTTCGGCTATATCGTGGAAACTTGTTGACCGAGGGGCGCTAAGATTATAGATATGTTTTCCTGGTTTGTTACTCTCAGCTATCTTATGTACGTACTGAGCGGCAATGTGAAGTGGTAAAAAATTGCGCCTGGCTGCTCCGCCATTAAAGAGGGTAATTTTTTTGTGATTTACTGCATCTGATGTCAATTTGGATAACCCATCTTTGGCTGGGTCTTGATAAAAGATCGTAGAAAAGCGTACACAACTAACGCGGTTCAGGCTACTTTTCAGACAATAGGTTTCGGCCAAATACTTGGAATATGCATAGGGACTCATGGCAACGACATCGCCATATTTACTGTCATCTTGTGGGTCAAGAATGCTCATACTACTTAGAAATATTAAATGTGTGTTCGGGTTGTTTTTTTCCAGTAAACTAACGATATAACGGGTAAAGTCAAAATTACGGCTGACGTATAGTTCCAATCCCTCAGCATCTATAGTTGCCGCATTGTGAATTACGGTTTTGGCACTCAATAATTTTTTTTCAAAGGCTTCTTTTCCTAGCTCGCGGATTGAATTAATATCGGTTTTGAATTGTTGAGTATAGCTCTTGGCAAAAGAGCCGCTGGCTGTGAGAATCGTCATAATGGTACTGGGGAATTATTACTTATTGCTCCTGTTTTTTCTAGCTCCGTAACCGTGCTATTCCCGACCACGAGCTCCTTCCAGTAGCGCAAAACTGTTTGCTCCACAATATTGAATTCGGGTTTCTTTTTGAAAAGAAGGTAATCTGCAATCATTTTTGGTTCGTTAAACCCACACAGTGCTCGAGCAGCAGTTGTTCCCGAACAACGGGCATTAATTTCAAATGCGTATGGTTGATTATTTTTAAGCCGGAGTTGAACATTACATGCCCCAAACGGCTTAATTATGGCCATAATTTTTCGAACGTAGCTCTCGATAGCTTCATTTTTAACCGAAAAACATTTATATGTATCGCCATCACGTAAAATTCTGCGCATCACAATAACACCCTGACAGTCACCATCTAAATTAACGGTGCCACAGGTGTACTCGTCGCCGTCAATATATTCTTGGGCAACGAATTCGGATAGATTTATACGCGATTGAGATACATTTTTGAATGATTTTTCGTCTTTAATGAGATAGGTGTCTTTTGATCTTGCTCCTCCTTCGCGCTTTTTTAGAATGAAAGGATAGATAGGTAGTGTGGCCCCCTCATCAACGACTTCAGACATATCTACTGTATGCGGCACAGCGAGGCCATTTTTATTTAATATTTCGTAAGTTTTCAATTTATCATCACTCTGCGCTATGACATCTGGCGAACTTATGACAACATGTGTACCGACATCTTCAAATTGCTTGGCGGCTTTACTAAGCGCAGGGAGCTCGGCGTCAAGTCCTGGAAAAAGTAATTTACAATCCTCTGTCTTGCATATTTCTAGAAGCTTATAAATAAATTTGGGACTGTTCGCATATGGAATAACATGTGATCTGGAGGTTGCGTATAGCCCGGCGCCCAATACCTCACCATCCAAAGCCACCACTTCATAATCAGTGCCATGCAGGGCTTTAATAATACTTTGTCCGACTCCACCGCCGGCGCCAGTTACGGCAATTCGTATTTTGGACTGACTCATCTACCCTCTAGAATACCCCATCGCAACAGCTTAGTAAAAGAGGCGTTTAGCATACTTAATAGTTATTTGTTTTGCGCGTCACTTGCAAAGTACTCGAAGCGCGGAACTGATCAAACGCTTCAGCTGCTCGATGTGCTAGCCTTTGATGGCCGGCAACCAATCCGCCCACTGGAGAACGATCGGTAATGTCTGCAGGTACAAAGAACTGCCCGTCTTCTAAAGTTTGATCATCAGAATGATTAACTTCTGCCCACAACATAACTGCACTTTCGTACCCCCTTTCTCCCAAACGAAATCGTGACTCCAGCAAATATGGACCATGCATAATCTCGACCTTGTCTTGTAATTCTCTTTGCACAAGGCGACTAACGGGAGAGGTATAACTATCAATTGGATCAAAATTTGGATTGTCGAAATCGATATCACCGTTAAAGATAACTTCATCACTTGGCAAAATTACAGTTCCCGGTACATGCCATTGCCCCGGCCACCATGGGTCATCTTGTGGTCGCCGTAATAAAAGTATCTCTGCAGTTTTAGCTTTTGGTTGTGCGCGTACAGGAACAAGCTCAACAATACTCATTACACTTAATCGCGAAAGCTGTGTGAACAAGCCTAAGGGTTGTCGGCCGGGTTCAAGCCCACTCAAATAGGCTGCAGCCATTTCGGCGCGCGTTTCAGCAGAAAGTTGTGCAACTTCGGCAGTTGTTGGAATATGCACTCCCGTATAGTCAGACATAAGCAGTACAATACTATATTATGTATAATTAGTCAATACTGGCGGTTATGATACTAAGTTCAACA
>Ga0209542_10007059_pt1 | contig 21537 bp, 18 predicted proteins | sample RifCSPhighO2_01_FD_184028 | JGI IMG/M metagenome (GOLD analysis project Ga0209542, IMG submission 184028) | Soil microbial communities from Rifle, Colorado - Rifle CSP2_plank highO2_0.1 (SPAdes) (version 2) | ecosystem: Environmental > Terrestrial > Deep subsurface > Rock core/Sediment ... | reverse complement strand
ACAAGGACACGAAGTATCAGCACTCGCAGAAATGGGACTAGAAGAAAACAAAGAACGTGTCAATAATAATCATATGCGCGTACAACTCTTCATGCTTGAACATGACCCCGGGACGATAGCTATGGAAGTGCCACTCTGGATGCAACACCACGAACTCGACAACTATGTAGACATTTTTAAAACTATAGAACCACTAACAGGGCATGTTGACATCTTACGTAAAGAAAACGAACACATATGGATATGGGACTACAAACCCAACGCAAAAAAAGAAAAATACGCCTCAACACAAGTATACTTTTATGCACTCATGCTCAGCAAAAGAACAGGTATACCCTTAGAACATATCAGATGCGGATGGTTTGACCATAAAGACGCTTTCTTATTCAAACCAAAAACATTAAGCATCCCTTTCAACAAAGCACTACACCACTACTGAGCGCGACGTAATTTTTTCGCTAGATTCTTCACGCGAACAACATAGCCTGGAGTGATACCATTTTGAGGAATAAGACCCACCAGATCAGTGACATTAGGATAATAATGAGACCATACTCTACGAAGAGCGTTATGGGTATCTTCATCAAGGACACTATCAACAGGCAAACCAAAGTGATGCTCGAAAGCAGCAACGGCAGTTTTTGTCTTACTACCAATATCGCCATCTAAACGCAACAAAGGCCAAACAGGATCAGCAACAACCTGTTGCAAATCATTCAAACGCTGTTGATCGCGAGCATGACGCGGAGCATATCCTGTATTATGAGCTGCTAACGCAACATCCACTGACTGATAAAGTTCTTCAAATCTTCTTAGATTAGCGAAAGCATACTGCGCAGCAATAGTATCATTACGCAACGAAGCAATAACTTCCTGCTCCTTTTTCCCTCGCGTCTTCCATAAACGAGGCAACGAAGAAAACTCGCTTTGCAAGTCCAAAGCGCGAACAGGCAAAAACTGAAAAGAACCATAACTAGTATCTTCTAAATGACCATGGACTTTATCTAAACAAGGCTCATAACGAGTATCAGAAGGTTTACCACTTTCAACATCCTTAAGCGCAAGCACATGAAACTTATCAATATATTCTTTTTCTGGAACTGCATGCACCGTCATTTTTTCAGGGTTCACCCTAACCTTATCAGCAGAAGAAGTTATACTACCTATAATACCTAAAAGCCCGACAATTGTCGTACCCAAACCTGCTCTCAAAAGAGTAACCATTGTATCCACCTAATAGTAGTAATAAGCATATATAAAGTTTTCGGGAAACACCCCACCTATGATAACCCCAACGATAGCACTCCTAGCAACATTCGGGGCATTCATTTTCTGGGGACTGGGAGACTTCCTCATCCAACGAAGCGTCAGAAAACTCGGAGACCTCAAACCACTCTCCTACATCGGAGCATTCGGAACACTAGCGCTCCTCCCCTTCATAATCCAAGACCTACTCCATATCAACAAAACAAACCTCTACCTCCTTCTAGGACTCGGCATCCTAGGATTCATCGTCTCTTGGATAAACTTCGAAACACTCAGGAAAGGAAAAATATCTGTCGTTGACGTCATCTTTGAAATGGAATTACCTGTTACTATCATCCTAGGATTCATCTTCCTCGACGAAACACTTACCACACCACAACTCAGCGCAATACTTGTCATATTCTTAGGGCTCATACTCGTAGCAACAAAAAAACTCAACATAAAAAACAAAAAAAGTATCGAACGAGGAGTACTGCTTGCATTCATAACAGCCATAGGTCTAGGATTTATCAACTTCCTCACAGGCATAGCAGCACAAGAAGCATCACCACTCCTAGCCATATGGTTTCCCTGGATGATCATATTCTTTGTAATTATCATTATAGAAATCAAGAACAACGGATGGAACAGTTACATCCAAGGCATAAAAAAATATCCCACACTCATTATCAGCACCAGCGTGATCGACACCCTCGCATGGGTATGCTTCGCTTACGCAGTAACACAACAACAAATAGGCATCACCGTAGCAGTCACCGAAGGATACCCTATCATAGGTATCATCCTTGGAAGAATCATCAACAAAGAACACCTCCACACCCATCAATACATTGGAGCAGCCCTCACCCTAGCAGCAGCCATAACCTTAGCAACACTCATCTAGAAAAGCATTTATAACAACAAAACAACCAAGCATCCATGGAAATAGACTTCTACCCCCTAGACATTGACGGCATCACCCACGGGCAACAAGCATACATACGCATGATAGGAACGACACCCAAAGGAAAAAAAGTATGCGTCCTTGACAAAAACTTCCACCACTACTTCTATGCATCACTCACAGAAAACATCAGCACAACAACAGCAAAAAAAATAGCAAAAGACATAGAAAACATACCCGGCGTCCACGCAACAGCAGTCGAGGGAAAAAAACACTTGGCCCAACCTGTTATGACTATAAAAATAAGCCTCACTCACCCCAAAGAACTACAAAACGTGAAACACCAAGTCAACGACATCGATGATATTACTGGAAACTACGAAATAGACCTACCCTACGAACGACGCTACCTCCTCGACAACAACATCACACCACTCACACTCACCAAAGCATTAGGCACCAGCATACAAGGAGACATGAACGTCGACATCATCATCGACGCAGACCAAGTACTACCCGTCAACGAAGACATGATCCAACCAAAAATATTAGCATTCGACATCGAAGTCTACAACCCCTACATCAGCCCGCGAGAACAACAAGACCCTGTCATCATGCTAGCACTTTATGGAGAAAAAACAAGAAAAGTCATCACCTGGAAAAACATCAAAGGAAAAAATATACAATACGTGAAAGACGAAAAAGCACTCATAGAACAATTCATCCAAGACATCAAAGAAGAACAACCAGACTACCTCATAGGCTACTTCTCCGACGGATTCGACCTACCTTACCTTAAAGCACGAGCAAAGAAAAACAAAATATCCCTAGACCTAGGACTCGACGGAACAGAAGTCAACATCAACAGACGAGCACAAACAGGAGCAGCAAAAATCACCGGCATAGCACACATTGACATCTACAAATTCATCAAACGCATCACCTCCGGAGGAGAAATAGAACTAGAAAGCTACGACCTAGATACTGTAGCAAAAGAAATGCTCGGAGAAGGAAAACATAAGATAGACATCATGGCACTCGCCAAAGCATGGGAAAATGACAACGAAAAAGAACTGAGTGAATACGCTGTTTACAACCTCAAAGACGCAGAACTCACCTACAAACTCGCAGAAAAAATGCTCCCCAACCTCCACGAAATGGTAAAACTCGTAGGACAAAACGTTTACGACATCGCACGCATGACCTTCGGACAATACGTTGAATGGTACCTCATAAAAAACGTGAAACACTACAACGAACTCGTACCCAACAGACCACTCTACGGAGAAATGGAAGAACGAGCAGAAGAAAGCTACGAAGGAGCCTACGTATTCGAACCACTACCCGGACTCTACGAAGACATCATAGGATTCGACTTCAGAAGCCTCTACCCCAGCATTATCATAGCACACAACATCTGCGTCAGCACAGAAACAACAAAAGGAGAAGGAGAACCGACACCGGCAATACAAGAAGGGAAAAAAAGCACGCACTACTACTACACAAAAAAATACGAAGGATTCATACCCGGCATACTCAAAGACATCGTAGGAAGAAGAGCACGCATAAAAAAAATGATGAAACAACAAGCAAGAAAAGATCCCATCATGAACGCACGACAATACGGACTAAAAATATTAGCAAACAGCTTCTACGGCTACTTCGGATTCTCCGGAGCACGATGGTACAGCAACAACGGAGCAGCAAGCATAACTGCATGGGCACGCTACTACATCCAAGCAACTATCAAACGATTCGAAAAAGAAGGATTCACCACACGCTATGGGGACACGGATTCACTCTACCTGACACTCGGCAAGAAAAAAAGGAACGATGCTATGAAACTCATGGAAAACATCAACAAAGAACTACCTGAAGGCATGGAACTAGAACTAGAAAACTATTACTTACGAGGCATATTCGTCATGAAAAAAGGAGGAGATAAGAAAGGAGCAAAGAAAAAATACGCACTCATCGACGAAAAAGGGTTTATCAAAGTACGAGGATTCGAAACCATCAGAGGAGACTGGAGTGTCATAGCACGAGAAACACAACAACGCGTACTAGAAATCATCCTCAAAGAAAACAACCCACAAAAAGCAGCAACCTACATCAGAGATATCATAAAAAACGTACAACAAAAAAAACTGTCAGCAGAAAAAATGATCATCAAAAAACAACTCAAAAAAGAAATAAAAGACTATGACTCTATAGGACCGCACGTAGCCGTAGCACAACGCATGCAAGAACGAGGCATGAAAATACAAGCAGGAGCCATCATTAAATTCATCGTTGACGAAGGAAAAGGTATGATACGGGATCGAGCACGAATACCTGACGAAGCAAAAAGTTACGACGCAGAGTACTACATCAACCACCAAATACTACCCGCAGTACAACCACTCCTCGATGTACTCCATATCAAAGAAGAAGAACTACAAAAAAACCACCAACAAAAAGGCATAATGGATTACTAAGATCCAATATCTTTCTTAATATTCAAACTAATAACATACTCTTCCACAGCAATAGAAACACCCTGCATACTTACAGGACTAACAGCAACCAAACGCACATAATAATCCCAATCAACAGGCGTTGACTTCTTAATAATTGTAGGACCTTCCGTAGTAACCTCCAAAAAAGCAGGTTCACTATCAATAACCACTTGGAACAAAGTAACAACCCTGCCCGCCCAAATACACTGCACGCCCTGAGGACAACGACTATCCTCACTCACCCCTAAGAACTTCAAGGACAAATCACCATACTCAGCAGTATCACCCACCCGCAACTCAAAACTATTCACTGAAGGAGTAGGTTCTTGATACTTACATGCAGCAAGGACTACTAAAAAAACCATGAACAATAGTATATAACGCATCACCCCACATAAATCACCCCACCTATAAAAATATACTCAATTACAAAAATATTAAAAGGAGACTGCAAGGACAAAAACACATGGTAACATTTGAAGACCACATAGAAGCAGGACGCATAGCAAAAAAAGTACGAGAATGGGGGAAAAGCCTATTCAAAGAAGGAGAAAAACTGTTAGACATTGCAGAAACCGTAGAAAATAAAATACGAGAAGAAGGAGCACAACCAGCATTCCCCACCTGCCTATCACTCAACGGACTAGCAGCACACTTCACCCCCCGTATCAACGACCCACTCACCTTAACAAAGGGAGATGTTGTCAAATTTGACATGGGCGTACACGTCAACGGAAAAGTAGCAGACACCGCATGCACACTAGAAATAGGAACCAACAACCACACCAAACTCATCGAAGCAAGCAAAGAAGCACTAGACAACGCCATAAAAATCATGAAGCCAGGAGTCGTGCTACGAGACATAGGAAAAGTCATCAGTAAAACTATCACCAGCAAAGGCTACACACCCATCATCAACCTCTCCGGACACGGCGTAAGTGACTACATCGTCCACGACGACCCCAGCATACCCAACTACGACAACAAAGACGAAACAACACTCACTGAAGGACAAAGCATAGCATGCGAACCATTCGCAACCACAGGACAAGGCATGGTGAAAGACGGAAAACCCTGCGGCATCTACATGATTATCAACAAAAAAAACGTGAGAAGCGAACAAGCACGACAACTCATCAAATACTTAGAAACAACATTTAACACTCTACCCTTCACACCACGATGGGTAAAAACACCCGGAGCCATGATCCTCATCAACCAACTAGAACGAGAAGGCATACTTAAACAATACACACAACTCCCAGAAAGAAGCAACGGCATGGTAAGCCAAGCAGAACATACCATCATTATAGGACACGGACAAATAACATGATAATTTCACTGAAAAAAACAGTGACAAAGATTAATAAACTAAAATGCTTTAGATGCTATTATGAAAATTGGATCTAACTTTTATGGCGCTAGTTTTGACGGAAAAGAAATGAGCGGTCTAGTAGCTGGAGAATTTAATTATAGAAATTCTGTTCGTGACTTAACAAGACCTTTGGATCCTACAAAACTAGGTTTTGCTACAACGGATCCTGGTTTCGGATCGGGATTAGTTTTTGCAGATGGACGATCTACTATGACACGTTTACGCATGCCTACCAATTGTTTAAATCTTGGTCCTCATTGTCACCCTGGTGGAGAAGTAAGTATTGTTTTGGGGGGGTCCTACTTTGACGCAGATATTGACGGTAACCAACTTTTAGAATACCCAGAAGGTAGTGTTGTGGTTTACAGTAAATGGTCGACACATCGACCTTTAAGTCGCACTGGAGCAGATATTATCTATTTCACTCTTGATGGGATTATCATCCCGAATAAAGGTGTTATGGCACCAGAAGTTCCTCGTAAGGTTATTGACAAAATGGTCAGCTTAAAAGCTCCTAAAGATGCTGTTGCTTTTGCCCTTGAATGGTTAGTGCCTGAAAAAAATGAACGAGAAAGAATTCTTGAAAGTTTAGTCGCTAATTAGTTTGTATCACCTATTTATTGAATCACCAGAATTAGTACAATAAAAAAAAAGAAAAATGGGAGTTACCCCATATAGTTCGTCTCACTGATCTGCGCACCACGAGCCGTACGCAAATAATTCTCCTCAATCTCTTGATACTTCTCAACATCCTGCTGACGCAACGAAGGCTTCACTTTCCGCGCAGCATCCATGAAGTCAGCAAACGTCACTTCCTTCGCATCTATATCATGACGCATAGCACTCATAGCAGCCTCACGACACAACGACTCCACATCAGCACCCACAAAACCTTCAGAGATTTCTGTCAGCTGATCAATATCCACATCCTTCGCCAATGGCATCTTCTTTGTGTGTATCTCAATAATCTTACGACGCGCTGCAGCATCAGGCACACCAGCAAAGACAATACGATCAAAACGACCAGGACGTAACAATGCAGGGTCTAACAAATCAGGACGGTTGGTGGCACCAATAACCACTACTTGGTTTAACTCTTCCAAACCATCCATTTCTGTAAGCAACTGATTCACCATACGTTCCGTAACTTTGTTACCAGAATCAGCACCATGACCACGACGAGCAGCAATAGCATCGATCTCATCAAAGAAAATGACCGTCGGTGCAGCCTGACGAGCCTTTTCAAAGACTTTCTTAATGCCTTTCTCTGACTCACCTACCCACATCGAAATCAATTCCGGACCTTTGATGGAAATGAAATTCGCTTCTGATTCAGTAGCAACAGCTTTTGCTAGTAACGTCTTACCTGTACCTGGAGGGCCATACAATAAAATACCACGAGGTGGACGAATACCTAAACGCTGGAAAGCCTTAGGATTCTTCAACGGCAATTCTACTGCTTCCTTCAAACTTTGCTTCACTTCTTCCAAGCCACCCACATCAACCCACTTAACATTAGGAGATTCAATCATAACCTCGCGCAATGCAGAAGGACGAACATATTTCAACGCACCTAAAAAATCATCCATCGTAACTTTCAACTTTGCCAAGTCCTTGTCTGACAAATGATCACCTTCTTTCAACTTCAAATCAGGCAATACTTTACGCAAAACACCCATAGCAGCTTCCTTACAGAGTGCATTCAGATCAGCACCCACAAAACCATGGGTGACTGCAGCCAACTGTTCTAAATCAACATCCTTCGTCAACGGCATGTTACGCGTATGAATCTGTAAAATCTTTAATCTACCCACCTTATTCGGAACACCAATCGTCATCTCACGATCAAAACGACCAGGGCGACGCAAAGCAGGGTCTAAAGAATTAGGCCTATTCGTAGCACCAATAACAACCACACGACCACGAGACTTCAAACCATCCATGACGGCAAGCAACTGAGCAACCATACGACGCTCAACCTCACCATACGTTTCCTCACGCTTAGGGGCAATAGCATCAATCTCATCAAAGAAAATAATCGAAGGAGCATTCTTTTCCGCTTCCTCAAAAACTTCCCTGATACGCTTCTCTGTCTCACCATAAAACTTGCTCGTCAATTCCGGAGAGTTCACTAAAATAAAATTAGCCTCAGCCTCATTAGCAACTGCTTTTGCAATCATCGTCTTACCCGTACCCGGAGGACCATGCAACAACACACCCTTGGGGGGCTCAATACCCAAAGCTTCAAACACTTCAGGATGCTTCAACGGCAACTCCACCATTTCACGAATCTGCTTCAATTCTTCTTCCAAGCCACCAATATCTTCATACGTAACTTCAGGAATCTTTTCATCAGAAACTTCAACAGCCTTCGGCGACAATTTCACTTCCGTATTATCTGTGATAACCACTGCTTGTTTCGGACCACAATCAGCAACAATAAACTTCAAACTAGAAAAACCAAAATTACCCATAAACCCTTCTTCGAAAACATTGAAAATGTCCTCAAACGGAGAACCGGTCATGGTCTTACGACGGCGCTGAGCACCACCTGGAGCAATAATATCACCCTTGACCACCGCACGACCAATCAACGAACGCTTGAACACATACGGGTCAGCTTGAATAACAACACCTTGCTGCACAGGAGCAATCGTAATTGTTTTTGCCTCTTTTACATCAACACGACGAACAGCAACCATCTCACCAATACCTGTCTTAGCATTACGACGCGTAATACCATCCATACGGATAACAGCTTGGCCAATATCAGCAGGATACGCACGATCAGCAATACCCACCGTCTTTCTACCACCATCAATCTCAATAACATCACCTGGCTTAATGCTTAACGCACGCATCGTCTGAGAATCAATACGAACAATACCCTTGTACGCTTCTTCCTGTAATGCTTCTTGCACTTTCAACTTGATATCCTTACTCGTGTCTTTAGTCTCTTTCGTTTCTGACATGTTCTTCTTCCTCCTTACTCTTCTTGCGAACACCTCTCTTAAAAAAAATACTTAGCTTACCTGGTTCTTCTAACATTAACCGTAACATCTTATCCATTTCGCGAGACATCTCTTCAATCTCATTCTCAAAATCATGCTCAAAATCAATAATCTCACGAGGAATAGAAACCGTATAGGAATTACCCACCATTCTTAATTTTACATTAAATTCACGATGATGCAACTTTTTAAATTCTTCAAATTCTCGCTGATCATCAGGATGCAACCATGTCTTCTTACAGGAAGGACAGGTCCAACCACGCATTGTAAACCCATGCTTGGGCACGGCAGTCTTTTCCGTCTTCTTATTACACTGGTCACAAACAATTGTTGTGTCGTATAGGTCAGCCATGTTTACATCACTGTGTATACAGGTAAGTATATACTATATAAAGTTTTCTGTACTAAAAAGACGGTAATACATGGAGATTACCTTGACGAAAATAAGCCAGTACTAAATATAAAAGGGGAAACCCCCATCTTAAGTGCGCATAATATTTTTTCCTGCAGGGCGAGACCGAATAGAACCCGCACCACCAGGCATCTTAGCTGCCCGTTTCTTCGCCTCCCGCATACGTACTCCTCTGGTTGCTTTAGCCATATCAAAACCCTCCCGCGTAACCCTTCTGTTGAAGGATCAAACAAAAACACTTAAAGATACTTATCAGATAACAACCATCTATTAAAGGCTTATGCATACCTAATTCTAACTCAAAAAGAAAATCATTAATACTTACTAGCATTAGACACCAGCATGGATCATTATCAACACTTAACCACCACAGAAAAACTTACCTGCATTTATGGCAAAGCAGGAACAGGAAAAACAACCTACGCCATGATGGCAGCACGCGATTACGCACGACAAGGGAAAAAAGTATTATTCTTTGACACCGAAGAAAGCTTTTCGATAGAACGATTTAAACAAATGGCCAACGATTATGAAAACTTACTTGACAGAATCATCGTCATCAAAATAAAAAGCTTCAAAGAACAACAAGAACACCTCAACAACATGTACCAACTCCTCAAAAAAGGAAAATTCTCAATCTTAGTCATCGACAGCATGACCAGCTATTACCGAACACTCGTCAAAAACAACCAAGAACTAGCAAACAGCATGCTCAAAAAACAACTCAGCACTATCAACGATTTACCCATACCTACCGTTATTACCACCCAAGTATATACTAATCAAGAAGGAGAAACAAAACCAACTGGAGGCAAATGGTTAGAAGACAACGCAACAATTCTCATCAAACTAGAAAACACTCCACGCATCATGCATGTCATAAAACCAGAAGAAAAGAAAATGAAATTTACCATAACAGATGAAGGGATTACGCTAACCTAAACTTATTTTGTTGCGCCTCCGGCGCTGACAATACACACCAGACCGGCGGTCCCCGAGTCATTGAGGTCACCATTACTGGCGCCAAGGCCCAATACACTACCCATGTACAACCTCGAAAGGCCGGACCGACGAGTTCGCAAAACACGATCACCTCGACCAACATTTTTAGGAAGACCCGTCGCCCCATCAACATCATCTGAAGTAAAACGACTACCATCTACATTATTAAGAACAGGAGCATACACAGGCTGCACTGAATCCTTCAATGTAAAGGCTAAACCATAAGGAGACTCCTGATCATACCTTATTGCAAGATCCCTAAGAAGAAGCATAACAGGCAAATCTACACTGCCTCGCGCCCGTAACTGAACAAGCAAATCCTTGGCAAGATAACTATTAGGTTCATCTTCATCACGCAAAACAACAGCAGAATCAACATACACACCACGCAAAGACAAAACACCAGACTGCAAAACACACTCCAAATCAGCAGGAGTAGCAACATGCGAACCATTACGAGAAATAATAGTACCCACCAAAACCACTGCGAAAGGATTAGAACCAATAACAACATCATTTTTTTGATCATAAGACAACACTCGCAATAGACTATTATCCTGAAAGTCAGACGTTACCCTGTATTGAAACTCTGCCAAAACAGCCTTGCCAAAATCTCCTGATAAAAAATTAACTTTGGGAAACAATTCTGGATTTTTAACTAATGGTCTTCCTGTAAATGGTGGAAGCGGTGTTTGTGTTTCTGACATTCTTTATCTCCTCGGCCAAAAAAGACCTAATACTACTAAGAAATATTACCTATTTAAAGCTTATTACTTGATACTATTCAGTAATAGTTACCTTCTTTCTCACCCGCTTCGGCTTAACAACCTTTTCCTTCTTCACCTTCGGAGGAGTAATTACCACACCTTCAGCAACCTGCTTCTTCACCTGCTCTTCACGCCAACGAAGCTTCGCAGGACACACCTTATTCAAACAATACAACCAAGGACGCTTACCCTTACGAATAGTCATAACCTGCGGAAAAGAACACTCCTTACACACCTGATCAGAAGGCTTCACCAAAGCACCTGAAGGAACAGAAAACGTCGTCTTACACGCAGGATACTTATTACACACAACAAACATACCAAACTTACCCGAACGAATAATCAGCTCACCCTCCTTACAAACAGGACAAGCAGCAACACGAGACAACACATGACGCGTCTCCTTCGTCGCCTCCAACAGACCCTGACCAATAGCCAGCTCATGCTCCTTAAAATGCGTCAACACCTGCAACAAGAAACGCTTCGACTCCTCCAACACTTCAGGCATATTCTTCTTGCCTTCCATAATAGCATCCATCTCCTCCTCAAAATGCCGCGTAAGCTTCTCATCAAGAATATCAGGACAAAATTGCATCAACGTCTTCACCGTAGCAATACCCAAACTCGTAGCCTCCAAAGACTTATCCTTAATATAATTACGCTGCACTAAATTATCAATGATCTGTGCGCGCGTACTTTTTGTGCCCAAATTCCTTTTCTCAAGCTCCTTAATCAAAGAAGCATCAGAATAACGCTTCGGAGGCTTCGTAACATCCTCCTTCACACTAATCTCTGATTGCTGAATACTATCACCCTGCTGCATAACGGGCAATTCTTGCTCCTCCAACTTCGCAAAATGATAAATATGCTGCCAACCATACTGCTGAATAGTCATACCCTTAGCAACAAACAATTCACCATTCACCTCAATAATTACCTTTACTATTTCCCGCTCCAACGGTGCAGCAAAACACGACAAAAAACGACGAACAATCAGATCATACACCTTCTGCTGCCTACCCTCTAAACTCGCCTGTTCACCCGTAGGAAAAATAGCAGGATGGGCAGGATCAACCTTCTTACCCTCAACCGGCTGACGCTTTTCTCCCAACAACTCCTGACAGATATTTGCATACTCCTTCAACTTACCCAACTTTTCCAACAATGAACGATGACCCAACGAAGCAGGTAACTTCTGCGACGACGTACGAGGATACGAAATCAAACCAGCAGTATACAGATCTTGAGCAATAGCTAAAGTTTCCTTAGGAGAAACACCAAAATACCGATAGGATTCCATCTGCAACGTCGTCAAATCAAACGGTGGAGGAGGAAAAACCTGCGAAGATTTCTTCTCCACTGACTGCACCACAGCAGGATAACCCTTCGTCTTAGCAAGAATAACATCAACTTTATCCTTCTCAAAAATATTCCCAAGAATGTGCTCAGCAACAATCTTTTGTTCATCAACATAACCCTGCAAAAAAATATTCCAAAACGGCTCAGACTTAAAATTCTTAATATCTTCTTCGCGATCAACAACAATCTTCAACGCAGGACCCTGCACACGACCAATAGACAACAACTTAAACAAACCAGCCTTCTTAACTGCCAAGGTTAACGCACGAGAAAGATTAATGCCATATAAATAATCCACAAAATGTCTAGTCTCACCCGCTTCTATAAAAGGGAAATCAAGATGTGGTGACGCATGTTCATAAGAAGCAACCAGTTCATCTTTCGTTAAGGTGGAGAACTTCATACGACGACCATCTTTCTGACTACAAATAAAACGAATAACATTCCAGCCAATAGTAGAACCCTCAATATCAAAGTCACAAGCAACGGTAAACTCATCAGCACGCTTCGCTAACTTTTCCAGAACTCTAACATACTTTTCAGAAAAATCAGACTTTTTATTGATCTCATAACTCGGACGCCACTCAATATCCCAAACAGGATACTTCCAACCATTCTTCTCTTTTTCCACAAGATTAAACAAATGACCAACAGCACACCCCACCAAAATATCCTTACCCTTAAAAGAAACTTCATAATAAGGAACCTGGCCAATATTTATTCTCTTCGCCTCACCTAAAGCTAAAGCAATCTTCTCCGCCTGAGCAGGCTTCTCGCAAATAATCAACTCAGTCATAACAATCAAATACTAGACCGACTATAAAAAACTTAAGGACTAATCAGACCAAGCAAACATACCACTTGTTCATTTAAATATTTTTCTTCGGCTTGATAACCTTAAACGAAACATACTTCTGCAAACACGAAGGAACCTTTATCGAACCATCCTTCTGCTGATAATTCTCCAAGATAGCAACCAAGATACGCGGCGTAGCAATAGCCGTACCATTCAACAAATAAGGATGCACTAACTTTTCACCATCCTGGAAACGAATATTCAACGCATGCGACTGGTAATCCGTACAATTAGAACACGAAACCATCTCACGGAAAGCATTCTGCACTGGCATCCACACTTCCAAATCATACTTCTTAATAGCTGTATCATTCAACGCACCTGAAGCAATAGAAATAACACGATAATGCAGTTTCAACTTCTTAAAAATCTCCTCAGAAATTTTAATCATCGTCTCCTGCATCTTACGCGCATGATCAGGATGGCAATACACCAACTGCTCTACCTTACGGAATTCATGCACACGGAAAATACCCTTCGTATCCTTACCATGAGCACCCGCTTCACGACGGAAACATTCAGAAATACCTGCATATTTCAACGGCAAATCCTTCACAACCTCACCCGCATGCAAACTTACCAACGTCTGCTCAGCAGTACCAATCAAAAACAAGTCATCATCAGACTTGTACAATGTCTCAGCAAAATCACCCAACTCAGCAGCACCCTCCATACACTCCTTCTTCAACAAATCAGGCGTACGCATCAAGGTGTACCCCTGCTTCTTCAACATGTCGAGAGCAAAACGAATAATAGCAAAATCCAACTCAACCAACTCATTCTTCAAATAATAAAAACGTGCACCAGAAACTTTAGCAGCACGCTCCAAATCAGCAAGATCCAAATCATGCAATATATCAACATGCGACTTCAAAGAAAACTTGAACGAAGGCTTCTTACCCAACGTACGCAACGTCTTATTACCCTCTTCATCCTGAGCAACAGGAACATCATCATCCAACAAGTTAGGAATCTCCTTCAACAACACCTTAATTTCAGCCTGCAACTCACCATCACGCACTTCTAACTTCTTAATATCATTAGGGACTTCCTTCAAATCTTTCAAAACAACAGCAATATCCTTATTTTGCTTTTTCAAACGATTAACCTGCTCAGATAACAAGTTACGCTTCTGACGCAAAGCATCACCTTCCTGCTTTAATGAACGCCATTCCTTATCTAAGTCCAACAATTTATCAACAAGAACACAACGATCCTGCTTGAAACGACGCTTCAAGGACTCTTTAACAGCATCAGGATGTTCACGAATAAACTTTATGTCTAACATAGGACACGATAGAATGTCAATACTTCTTAAATGTTACTGGAAAATTAAATGACGAAGGTTTATATATAGTAGCACCTATAGTTTAGGAAAGAAAGATTTAAATAGCACAAGTAAAACAAAAAAAGTTATCGGGGGAACATGCATGCCAAAAAAATCCAAAGACATTTTTGAAGTTTTCTTCAGAAGAAAACCAGCAATGATCCTTGTGGCATTAAAAAGCAGCAACAAAAACCGATACGGATCCATTCTCGCAAAAGAAGTCGACTGCACCTATTCTCACGTTGTCAAAATATTACAAGACATGGAACGAAGCAACCTTGTCAGCTTCGAAAAAACAGGAAGAATCAAAAGCATCAAGCTCACAGAAAACGGTTTGAAAGTAGCAGACCACATTGAACGCATAAAAACCATTCTCTAAACTATGATAGGTGTTTACAAAGCAAAAGATATAGAACTTTTTCTTTATGCAACAGATAATGAACTACGAGCAGCCGCAAGAAAAACACAAGAACATACCATAATCGTCCACGACAGTCACGGAAGATTATTGGGACTCCCTTTAGTCGTCTCACCAACCTCTCAAGAAGCACGATTCACTGTTCATACATCAGGGCCTCGATCTGACAAGTTTTACAGCCTTACCATATCACGAAGATGGCTTCTAGATGCAAGTGAGCAAGGAAAAAAAACTTATGGCACCTCGGGTAACACGCCTATTACAAGAACCCATATCAGACGATGGACAATAGACATGAATCTCGCAACAATGATTGAAAAAGGCCTAAGAGAAACAGAAACCAGCGGCTTTGCACATTAAATGATAGCTAAAACCTTGAAAACTTGTTCTGCACAATAATTACCCATTTTGCACAATAAATATATACTCTCATTCTGTCTAGATTTTATGGTTATTACTCCCGTTCCAGAGATAGACATTAAAGACACGCTTCAAAAGATTTCTAAGATGGGATTTGTTCCAACTTTGCGTTCGGATGACACAGGTATAGGTTATACTTTAGAAATTCTTATGGCTATAAAGGAAAACAACTCTGGCGAAGCAGATTTGAAATATCTTGGTATTCCTGTTGAACTTAAGGCTCAACGTAAAAAAGCTTCTTCAAATATTACTCTTATTACAAAATCTCCTAATTGGAATCCTTTACCTTGCAAGGGTATTATAGAAAAATATGGTTATAAAGATGTCAAGAAGAGGCAAGGTCTTAAGGTTACTCTGAAAGCAACTGAATTTAATTCTCAAGGGTTGAAATTTGAGATTATTAATGGAAATCTTAATATTGTTCATAAAAAGGATGGCGTTATCTGTTATTTTGTTCTTGACGAGCTTATGCTTAAAATAAGGGATAAATTGTTTGAAAATCTTTTATTAGTCTTTGCCGATTCCAAAAAGATTAAGGGTATAGAAAATTTTCATTATAACGAAGCGTATTTACTCACTCATTTAAGTGAAGAAAAACTTACAGAACTTATTAAAGGTGGTTTCCTCGTTTTTGAATTTCGAATGCATATTAAAGAATCTGGAAGTGTTAGGGATCATGGTTCTGGGTTTCGACTCAATAGGAGGCATATCACTCAGTTATATGAAAAGAGAGAGAAAATATTATAGTTTTTCTAGTACTATTATCCATTCTTCGTTCATAGTGGAGGAATGATTCCCGACAATGTTGGTTGGACTGTTTCTTTTTGGCATCCTCTTATTTGGTATGTTTCTTATGAATGTATTATGGTGTTTGTAATGGTTTCTTGCTTGAAAGAGTTCTAAGATGATTTCGTCAGTCGGTATTTGCACATCTTTAACTGTCCTATTTCCTACTACAAAACATAGAAATGCACCTTTCTTTGTTACTCGATGCATTTCATCAACGCATTTATCAAAGTCTACATAGAAACTTAAAACATCTTTTGCTCTTTTTTGATCTTTTTTAGCGATTTTATCTAAAGTTTTGATTAAAGTTAATGAGGGAAGTTCGTGATTTAATCCCTTGGTAGGAATGCCTCCTAAGCTTATTTTGTCTATTCCTAGGACTTTTTCTTTGCTATATCCTATCCATTGAAGTGCTAAGCGAGAAAACTGTCCATATGCTACTGTAGTCCTGCTGTCCCCATAGGGTGGGGAAGTCACAATTAAGTCTATTTCATTGTTTGGTATGGACGTTTTATATCTCGAGTCTTCTGTTAAAATTTTTACTTCACACTTGTTTCTTTCTTTTATGTATTCTTTCATAGAGTTAATATTTTCTCGTGCTTTTTTGTCAAACTCTTCAAAGGTGTTAGGGTTATGTTTTTGAAGCATTTCTTTATTCATTCTATAAAGTTTATATTCCCTTTTTCTAGTATTTGAAACTGTTCTTACTACTTCTGAAAAGACTACTAAAAAGAAGTTTCTTACCTCTTCATTATCTATCTTACCTATGTTTTTTCTCAGAATGGCTAAGTCTATAATGACACTATTTTTGAACCAAAAATTTATATTGAAGAAATCTGGTCTTTCGATATTCACACTTGTAGGATTACTTTTATCTTCAAGAGATCTTTTCATTAGAAGCATATATTCTTCTAATAATTCCTTTTCATCAAGAGGAGTAGTCTTAACCTTAGAAATGAGTAAAGCAAGAGGGTTGATATCTATTCCATACGCTTTTTTAAAATTTTGATGTAACGTAGCTTCTAAAATGCTAGTTCCAGAACCCATGAAAGGATCTAAAATGACATTTGCATCAGAACCATAAGTAGAAATAAGTCTTCGAGTAATCTGCGGGATCATCATTGCAGGATAAGTATGGAACCCGTGGTTACTCATTTTAGTGAATTCTTTTCTGAAGTCCCAAGAATTATCAACGAATTTGTTCCCTCTTTCTAATAATTTTTGAGATTGCATATCCTCTTTATTGTCTCCCCCCTTCATATACTTTACCTCAAATTTTCCGAAAATCTTCCGTCAATTCATTGTGCTATTTCTTTAAAAATCTCTTCAGGTGACTTTAATTGATAGACTTTTTTCCTTTTATCTTTTTTATCCCTATCAGCAATTATCCACCCAGCCTTTTTCAAATCATAAAAAAAGACACTTAATAGGTGCTGATCCTCTTCTTTCAATATTTCTTGTGCCTTCTGATTCGTAAACTTTTTGTTTTTTAATACATTCCATAAGTGGATGTACCTTTTCATTTCCCATTTTGGGATAATCTCTGCCATAATATACTTATGTAAGTAATTAGTCTATATAAATTTATGGTAATTAAACTTGCCCAAATAGTTTTAAAAAATTGGTATTGTTAAGATTTTTCATGCATTAAATATTATCCAGAAAAAACAACTTATCCCGAAATTATCAATACCTAAGGCTTTAATGAGATTAGTTTTTTTAACTCTATCAAGTTACTCTCTTTATCTCGATGTTTGTACCCCAGATCTTTGCATATATCTATTATTTTTACAACGAATTTATTAGACTCAAGATTATTCATCATAATAATATTTCCTTCTTTTTCACTTGTATGCCATTCAAGTCCAATATTTAGTGGGGATCTTGGTGTATATCCATGAACATTAAAGATATCATGTTTGCTCTGGGTTATCCATCCTGCCCCTACCTCCGATACTGCTGCCCAAGAACTTGCCATTTCATTGCTGGTAATATATATTACAAAAATCTTTTCCGTTGAATAACTATCAACAAAAAAATCCCTCAAATAATCAAATACTTCTTTTCCATGAGGTATCCAGCACTCTTCATTATCACAATTAGTATAAATAACATCACTATCAGGTACACCATTGTAAGAAAGCATTTTATAAATTATATCTGCTAAATCTTTATCAGCTTTTGTATGACTTATTAAAATTCGTTTTTTCTGAGAATCAACCTTTTGTTTTATTCCCACTATTGGCATGAACTTATTTATCTCAAACGCTATTAATTCTTGAACCCCTTCTGGCATCTTATCTTTAAATTTTATTGCAAGCTTTTCTGCTGCCCCTGTTGAGACTGTTTTGGTATACTCATCAATTTTTCTTATTAGTTCTACTTCATTTTTCTTTTGAAGTTCATTTTTTTCCTTATCTTTTTCGTCTTTTTTATGCGCAGCATAAATCGTTCTCATATCAATAATTTGTGGAAGAAGTGTTTCACTTACATAGGAAATAACCTTTTGGTATCTGGGATCATCAGTTTTATAACCTTGGCGATTGCTTAAAGATATGTCTGGCAATTCTGTTTCCTCAAGTAAATCTATGTGTAATTGTCCAACAATATAAACTTCAGATAGCTTATTTTTACCTACTACAGGAAGAATGTTATATTCCCCTAATTTTCCACGTGATATAATCGAAATGAAATTATCTGGGAAATCATTTGGATCATTTTTCCTATCTCTAGTAGTTTTATAAGCACCTATCCAACCTTTTATTTCTAAAATGTACTCTTTTTGCACCCCATATTTATTTTTAAGTGGGAGTCTCATTAGAACTGCGTCTTCTTTTTTTATTACTTCATTAGTTATTTCTTTTTCGTCTTCAATAATATCTAATTTAAAATGTTCTGCCAGATCATGATATTCTTTTCCTAGAATTATTAAGGCACAAAGATCTCCAATCATCTCTTTATCAAAATTTTGGATTGATATCTCATCTAAACGTGTTATTATGTGTATCTTAAAATTTTCATTTATCAATGGGAATATCTTAAGAAGGTTTTTCTTAATCGCCTTTGCGCTCTTATGTAAACCATATTGAGGATTTGTCATTACAATTGAAGTCCCATCTTTCTTAACAAAATTAAACTTGATTTCTTCATCATTCAGAGGCTTTAACATGTTATCCTCTTCAACATGTCTTGATAAAACAAATCCTGACTTTTCATTATTTTTCACCGTCATCACAAGCACATTTTCTGAAACTGATAATGCAGCTAATTTACCAACACCTTTTCTTCCCATCCTTTTTCTCTTCATTCCTGTTACATATGACTCTTCTTCAGTTTTTCTAGTCTCAACTGCTACATCAAGATATTTTTCAATATCTCCTTCTTTGTAAGACATCCCATTTCCATCATCTTCTACTGTAATTGAGTCTTGTTTTTCTATGATATAAACATTTTTTGCCCCAGCATCGTATGAGTTAGCAATTAATTCTGCAAGAACATAATAAATATTAGTATAAAGGCTTGGTCCTAAAAGCTCCAAAATACGAGGGTTTATGGTTATTTGATAGTGTTTTTCATTATTTATCATAAGCACATGATTGAATATGACTTTTTATACTTTTCCCGATTACTTCGCCTAGCTTTACTGGTACGGCATTACCAATATGTCTTCCAATTTTATTGAACGAGATTTCTTTGTTTTCTTCAATGAAACTATAATCTTCAGGAAATGTTTGTAAAATTGCTCCTTCCCTTAAAGAAATAGCTCTATTCTGCTCTGGATGACCAAATCTACCAGTACCATAGCTATAAAATTGAGTTGTAATCGTTGGAGATGGTTTATCCCAAGACATTCTACCATAAACAGCTTTGTAAGTAGCACCCCCTTTCTTTTTGTGACAATTCAGTCTTATTTTTTTATCCCAGTCTAACCAAGAACCACCTGGTTTAGAACTCTTAATCCTTATCTTATTTATAGGGCTTAATTTCCATGATCTGTGTAACATATCTTTTTTGTGAATTCCCCCATCAGATATCTTTGATAAATGCCCGATTTTTTCTTTAACTGAGATATAACTGCCTGGTTTATGTGTCTCTTCAATAAATTTAATCTCGCTTTTATTAGAAGCAAGTAGGAGTAATCTTTTTCTCATTTGGGGGATACCATAACGAGGGCAATAAGCAATTTTATAATTTACATTGTAACCTTCTTCTTTCAATCCTTTGAGGAAATCTTCAAATATTTTATAATTCCTTAGTTGAGTAACGTTTTCCATTGAAACAATATCGGGCTTTGACTCTTTTATGATCCTTAAAAAGTGATAAAGTAAATTCCATCTTGGGTCTTTTTCCCTATTTCTAATTTTTTTTGTATGTTGTGAGAATGTTTGACATGGAGCACAACCTACAAGAATTTTAACTGAATCTTTAGGATATAATTTATTGATTTCTTCTCCAGTAACATGAGTTATATCTTTTTCAATAAAAATGGCTTTATTGTTATGTTCATAAGCATATTTACATGACACATCAGAATCAATTCCTGCAACAACTTTAATTCCAGCTAACTCAAGTCCATGAGTTAATCCCCCAACACCACAGAATAAGTCAATAGCTGAAACGCTTTTATTCATAGTCTTATTAAGAATAAAGGCTATTTAAATGCATCGATTTAAGGGGCTTTGCATGTTTAACGTCTTTAGAAAGACTTATATATACATAAGTCTTATACTTATGTAAATGAATAATTCATCATATATTAAACAGAAGAAAAAGTCTTATCCGCAAGACTGGAAGGCTTACAACCTGTCTCAAACTAATGAGTTTACACTATTTCAAGATATCTTAGTTGAGCTTCTTGACACTCTCATTGAAGTCAGGCTTCCCGTTCAGGGTAAGGGTCGTCCTTTCAAGGACTTGAAGGAAATGCTGTTCTGTTGCGTTTTGAGAGCCTATTTTGGGAAGTCCAGCAGGAGATCAGTTTCCTTCTTGGATCACGCCGTAGCGAAGAGTTACATCAAGAAGAAGCCGCACTTCAATACCCTGCTTAATTATTACAAGGAACCTGAACTGATGAAAATACTCAAGCACCTGATAGAACAGTCAGGAGCGCCACTCAAGGAAGTAGAGCAGGACTTTACTATTGACGCTTCAGGCTTT
>Ga0209542_10007058_pt1 | contig 21542 bp, 18 predicted proteins | sample RifCSPhighO2_01_FD_184028 | JGI IMG/M metagenome (GOLD analysis project Ga0209542, IMG submission 184028) | Soil microbial communities from Rifle, Colorado - Rifle CSP2_plank highO2_0.1 (SPAdes) (version 2) | ecosystem: Environmental > Terrestrial > Deep subsurface > Rock core/Sediment ... | reverse complement strand
AGGTTTTGTTAGAACAATTAAATCCCCTTTATTAAATCCGTTTTTTAGTTTATATTTTAAAAAATCAGATTCTTTAATATTTAGTTCTTTATATTGGTTTTCTTTTTCCGCCCACCATTCATTAAAATTTTCCGGATGATGTTCCATACTACTACTAACTACTGCAACTACTGGATGAGTTGTTCCTAATAATAATCCCAATCCAGGATAAAATAAAAATTTGACTATTAAAAAAGCGAGCACTACATTTACTATCCAACTTAATAGACTATCATCTTCCCATAAGAATTTCCAGAATCTTTTCAATAATTTTTTTATTTCCATAATTATCTGTTAGAATATGAGGTTATAAAGTTTGTGAAAAGTTTAATAAATTGTTCTTCTAATTGAGTATTTTACTTTTGTAGGATAATATTTTGAAACATTGTATTTTATCAAAGTACATCTAGAACAACTATTTTTTGGTTTTAACAATCAAACTCCGGACAGAGCCTTTTTATAAAAAGTTTTTTATAGTGGAGAATTATTAAATAATTATGAACGAAATAATAATTGCAGGACTATTAGGATTATTGGGTGGATTAGCAAGAGCATTTTTTGGGTTATTAAAACATTATAGGATTGATATGAAAACTAAATTTATTCCATCATATCTAATAATAACACTTGTTGGAGCGGGAGTTATAGGAATATTTGTTTCACTTTTACTATCCACTAATTATTTTTTATCTTTAGTAGCAGGTTATGCCGGAATAGATATTATTGAAGGATTAGTCAAAGCCTATAAAAAGAAATCTAATTTTATTTAATTACTTTATTTATTGCTTCTTGTTTCCACCCTTTGGCTATCAAAATCTTCTTTATGCTTTCTTTACTGTGTCCTAATTTTAATTTAGAATCAATAAATTGTTTTAATTTTGCAAAATCAAATGCTTTATTTATATCTGATTGTTTCCATCCGACTTTTAACAAATCTTTCTTTATTTTAGATTCTGGCATTTTTTGTCTTAATGCGGAAATAACATAATTTTCAAGAGAATCTATATTTATTGTTTTAGATTCCGCAATTTGAATGTCATTTTTTGGTTTATTTATGTTTTCAACAACTGATTTTTGATTCATTAATAGGTTACTATTTAATTTTTTTGCTTTTAATTTTATTAATATTAAATATGCAATAAATCCTATAAATCCCAAGGATAGTATAACTATTAATGTAATGACTACTATTCTCAAAGGTTCAGGTATTGTTCTTTGATCTATTTGTACAGCTATCTTTTTCCCAGGTACATTTTGTTGTTGATCATCTGAATATTGAAAATCTGACATTGTGGGAATACAGGACTGTAACTCTACTGGTTTTCCTATGGGATTATTACAATATCCTAAATCTGTGCATATTCTTGTTTGAGTACCCGATAAACATTCTCCCCATGGTGCACAATCCCATATTATATTACATACTGATTCAGTATCTTCTTCAATGCCTGTACCGACTTTAAGTATAACTTCATTGCTTAATGTCCCCACTAATCCATCAAATGCTCTAAATCTTATTTTTTCAGTGCCGTCACCTAATTTTTTTATAGTAGCATTGCCATTATCTATTGTGATTTTAGTTAATCTTTGTCCTACAGCTGCAAATGTTAATTCCTGCCCTTCAGGATCTCTAAAATGTTGATTTAAATTTATGATGAAATTATTTGAGGATAAAGTAATATTGGGTATCTGTTTTATTAATTCTGGTTTTTTATTAATCATAAGAAGCGGAGCTGAAATATTATATTTCTCTCCAGATTGTGCAAAACATTTCCATTCTCCAAATTCAGGAGTTTCTAATATATATCCTGCAGCAACCACGTGTGGTGTTGACTCAAAGTCTATAAAGACTGTTTCATTAGCATAACTTGAATTTATATTAAAGAATTTTATTGTTGGATCATTTAGGTTTTGTTTTTGTGGACCATATATTGAGACATTTATAGAGTCTGCATTAAAATTTATTAAACATCCTATAAGTTGCCCAAATTCTATATGATCTTCTTGTACTATTTCAAGTTCTCCATCAGTTATCTCTAAAGGAACGATGTCCACACTTTTTATTTTTTCAACTGCAGAATCTGCTCCAACCATTCCTGTAAGTAAATTCTTACTTCTATTGTCTAGATTTATATCAGGTCTATAATTTGCAAAATATAAAAATAGGATTATTAGAACTAAAAATATTGTTAATTTTAAACCACCGCTTTTATTCATTGTATTCTTTAATTTAGATTTATTGAATATATAAATATATAGGATTTATAATTTTTTAAGTTGATTTCTTAATTCTGCATTTTTCTTTTTTATTGAGTCTACTGTATCTTGTAATAATTTCTTAGGCTTTGTTTTTTCAGAAACCACTGTTAATACGGGAGAACTTATTAATGGGTGTTTTAGATTGTATCCGGCAAGTTCAGTATTTTCTTCATTCCATAATTCTTTTCTTAAAAGATTGCATAAAGTATGTCCTTCTTCTGAAATTTCTATTTGAAGCATTTCTTTATCTTCCTTAAGAACTGTAACTTCCATGGTTTTGTGTTTTTGTGAATATTTTTAAAGCTTTCTGTTGTAATTTATTACATTATCTACCTCTTTTATCACTTGTTCGTAAGGTGGCAGGAAATATAAAAGATTCTTTAATCCCATTTCATACTCCTGTTTTGTAGGATATTTTAACTTTTTAATATCACTATTTTCTTCTTTTAATTTAATATTAAGGAGTTTAGTATCTAATTCTATACCTTTGTTTATTAAAGCCCATATATCATATAAATCCTTTGGTTCTGATCTATTGATTAATGCTCTTATTTTTTCTGTGAGCAGTTCTTTTTCTTCTAGAACTAGTATTGTAAATAAGGGTACATCAGAAAACAATTTATTTATTATTTTAGCGCTTTTATGTTTAACTTTTTGATGATTGAAATCAAGTTTTAATGTGTTTGTAGACACCTTATTTCCTTTATATAATGGACCGTTGAATCTAGTTTCTATTCTTATATTATTTTTATGTTCTTTTATTGCATAAATCTCATATTCTATTCCATATTTATCAAAAATTTTCAGGCATTTTTCTATTATTTTTTTTATTTCTGCAGGTTTAAGTTGTGTACTAAAATCTAAATCTTCTGAAGCTCTTTCAAGACCATAACCTATTCTTAGGCAAGTTCCACCCTTGAAGACAAATTCTTTTGGATATTTTGATATTTCGTTAAGAAAAATATATTGAAAATATTCTTTTTCTTCATAGTACAATTCTGTTTTTCGCATTTCCTTAATTTGTTTTAATTCTTCTATTGTAATCATCTTAGATATTTATATTTAGCCCCCACTTTTTATTATATATTTTTTTTATTTTTAAATTGGGGTCTAATAATTCATATCCTTTACCTATTTGTTTTTCTATATTATTAAGCAATCTTTTATCACAACCAATCAGTTCTAACGAAAATCCTAACCTTCTAATAACCGCATTATTTTTTGTTTTTATAGCATATTCATACAGTTTTTTCATATCTAAATCATCTTTAGCCACTTTTAGACAATCAATAACATGCTTCATTCCTCCAGAATATTTTGAATGAATTAATGAGTCTATTATTGCTTTTTCTTTTTCTGCTATTGTGATATTTCCATCAGACTTATAACCATAAAATAATCTTTTGTTTAATGTTACATAAATATAATTTTTTATTGATTTTTTATAACTAGTTGTAGCATAAAATATTTTTTTAGGATTTTGATCGCTATACCCATAATAATTCAAAGCTGTCCAAAAACTGATATAAGATGGAGTACTTATTACCTGTCCTATTACCATATTATCTGTTCCTGTGAGAGCAAAATATTCTCCATTTATTTTTGTTATTGCTTGTTTTTTCTTTAATGATTTAATTAAATTATATGACTTAAATTTATCAATATTCATTAAAATTTGCAAATCTTTTATTCTAAAAATTAAAATATTATTTCTATTTAACAAAGAGTACATTTTTTCTTCATTTTTACTTAATTGCATTTTTCTTTAAATTTAGTTATTTTATTACTATTTTAGAAGATATTTATTATTTAAAGCTTTCTATTGTGTTTTCTCTTTTTAGATTTAAGTAAATAAAATAATGTTATTATTGTTGAAGTTAAAACTAGTGCTGTCAATCCAAAGAAATTTACATTATTTCTGCTTCCACTTCCTGTTCTTGCTCTTAATATTGTACATTGTTCTGGTACAGGAGATCCGTCATCTCTAGTTATAGTTCTTACTCCCAATCCATCTCCATCAGGATCATTACATGAACTTCTAGTTATTGTGACTATACTCCCATCTGGGCCTATCTCTATTCCTTGGCATAATCCTCCATTTTCTTCTGGATCATATGTATCTAGATCTATTGGTACACAACAATTTGATTCTATTGAATATTCTGAATATTCAGCAATATCTGAACATGATTCTGAACTACTACAAGCGGCACCATTTAAATCATCTTCACAACTTAATGTTGTTGGAACAGCTGAACAAGGTAATTGATCTGCAGTTTTTCTTGCAGAGTCCAAAGGACATGCATCTTCACAATCATTTTTTCCATCATTATCAGTATCTTGAGCTATATCACATTTTTTACAAACAAATGGTATTGGTGAATCTACACTATCCCTAGAACATACACTTCCACGGCCACAATCTATCTGAGAATTACATGGCGTATCTGGATCAGCCGAACCGCCTTCACATGAATCAGGAGTTGCTTCCCGATTACAATATTGATCTATTCCACATATTTGGCCGTTACATAAATTAGTATTAATATTTGCACATACTCCATTATTACATATTTGCCCTATTTCACAATTATCATCTACAGTGCATGGAATTTCTTCTGGGGGCGGAGGGATATTTGCGCATACTCCATTAGTGCAAGTTTGTCCTTGTGCACATTGTTCATTTGAAGTACAGGATGCAGTAGAACTTTCACCACAAGTTCCAAGATTTTGATTTATGGGAATTATACAATTACTAGAAGAGCATTCCCAATTATTTGAACAAAATCCACCAATAGGGATATTTCCCGTTAGTATAGTTGGGGGTTGTGTTGAACATCTATATATTGCTCCATTTGCTTCTGCTGATACTACTAATTTTTTATCAGCATTTGTTGAATCATATTGTAATGCGGACCCTATATTTGTTATTGCAACTAATGGATTTGTTGCAGTTCCTCTTATTGTTATTTGAGTCCACGAATTTAGTCCATTTGATTTGTAAATGTTTCCATCAAATCCTATCCCATAAATCTCATCTTCATTTACTACTACAAAATCGGTTATAGCTGGACTTGTTAGTTTTGTCCATAGTGGAGAACTTTGCGCATTAAGATTTAATCTCCATAAACTATCAGCCATATCTATTGAATAAACATAATTTAATTGTCTATTAACTTGTATTTTTCCTTTAACTACACCTTCTGATATTCCATTAAGAATATTTATTTGTGTCCATGTAGTTCCATCCCACTTGTAAACATTGTGATCTATGCCCACTGCATAAACAACGCTATTTGAAAAGTATTGGAAATCTTCTATTTCTGGTGCAGATGTTCCTCTTGCAAACTCACGCCATGTTTTTGGATTATCATTTAAATTAAGTGACCACATTTTATTATCATCACTTCCTATTGAATAGATTTTTTGTAATAATGGATTGTAATGTATTCTTCCTTTTACTGATCCTGTATCCATTATTTTAGTCCATTGCTGTTGATTGGGATTCCAATGATATAATTTTCCATCAAGACCATTTGTATATAATGGATTGTTTCCTCCTAAATAATGGAAATCTTTTATTGTTGTAGTTGTGCTTGGTTGTGCGATTATTTCACAGTTTTCTTGTGATAATAATGTTGGGGGATGAACTATTGGTGTTGTTCCTGTTCCTGAACCTCCAGTTTCGCCTTGACTAGTTTCATCTTGTGAACCTGAAGTAATACAATTTCCTAAAGCTTGAAATCCAATAAGATCTATATTACTATCAGAACAAACTTGATTATTCTGACAATCATTATTTGTTAAACATTTATTAGAAGGAATAGTGTTGCAGGCATTTACACCAGTGGATGAAGTACCATCTACAACCCTAGATGCCATACTTGATTTTCCATAAGTAAATTTACAATAATAATTTTGTGCACATTCCTGATTATTTTGGCATATTACTTTATCACATCCATAATCCCTTATACCATTTCTAGATGTAGTTGAACATATTGGGGAACAGGTTACGCCATTATTCACACAATCATAAATATTCCTTGAATCACAATCAAGATTAGTTGAGCATGTCCAACATGCACCTTCTTTTCCTGGAACATTACATGAAGGTGATGGATTTTCACATTGAAGATTACTAAAACATTCTATTGGCCCACAAATTCCATTTCCATCTGATTGCATTGTACAGAGGTTACCTTGGGAACAATCAGAATTTGTTTGACAAACACCCCTCAGAGAAACTGAATTAGTACACCTATTAGTATTTATATTACAACTACCCCCATTACAATTAAGATTAACTGCACAATAACCATCACTTATTTTAGCACACTGTGAATTAATAGTATCGCAAACAAATCCTTCTGAATAATAACAATCCCTTAAAACAGTGCAAGAATCTCCTTCATGACCTCCAACACATTGGTAAGGAGAATTAGTTGAACATAAAAAACTCCCCGGGCAAGACCTCGCATTAGTAGGATCACAAGTTGATGGAAGAGTAACACAAGTTTGTATTAGATTATCACATACTTCAGGAGATGTACAATCCCCATTATCATTACAAAAATCAGCCCTTAGTACACAAGGAACATTCTCACATGTATTAGTAAACCAACCTTCATCACAATAGGGTCTAGGAGACTCACAATCACTAAGAGAATAGCCGGCTGTTACACAATCACTATCCCTTTCACAATCATCCCATATTCCAAATACATTTGGCAAGAAAAAAACTGTCATTAAAGATATTATCAAAAATAAAACTAATAATTTTCCTCTTTTCATAAGTTCAATATCTTAAAACTTCTATTTAAACCTTACTTTTTTTGGAGGTTTTTACTTTTCTGAGTATTTTCTTCTAGTAGCCATTTCCATAACGGTCTTATTTTTATTTTTTTCCCTTTAACTTTAAGATCCTCTTCGTTGTTGTATGTTAGAATTAAACCCTCTTTTAATTTTAATTTAATCATTGCTTCTTTTATTCCATTAATTTCTCTTTCCCTATTATCTTCATTAAAATCATAACACACTTGTATTGCATTTAAAACTCTGCCTTGTGAATATGTTATAAAATCACATTCAACTGATTCAGAGCTATAATAATAAATATTGCAGTTATGATTTAGACTATTAAAAACTAGATTTTCTAATAACCACCCGTTATCTTTTGTAAATTTTTGGGATACTACTCGTATAAAGCCATTATCTAAAACATATAATTTTTTATCGTTTATTATTTGTTTTTTAAAAGAATAATCAAACTTATTTATTGTTTTTACTAAATATGTATCTTCTAAATATAAAATATATTTTTTTATAGTATTAACACTTCCCACATTAATAAGTTTTTTTAGTTTGGTGAAACTAAACTTATTAGCAAAATTAGTGATTATCTGTTGATAAAGTTGTCTTAAAACTGCAACATTCTTTATATTATGCCTTACAGCTATGTCCTTTATTATGGTATCATCATAAGTGTTAGTTAATGTATCTTGGTCATTATAGGTCAGATATTCAGGCATTCCGCCATTAATTAAATAATTATCAAAATATTTTTTTATTAATAATTTTGTTTCTGTTTTGTAAAATGATGTTTTATCAATATTTAATTTGTTGAAAGCTAAGAATTCTTTAAAAGAAAATGGTTTAACAATTATATCAATATGCCTGCCTGTTAATTTAGTCCCTATTTCTTTGCTTAAAAGTGATGCACTGGATCCTGTTATAAAAAACTTAAAACCTTCATCATAAAATCGCCTAATAAATGTCTCAAAATTTCTTACATTTTGTATTTCATCTAAAAAAAACGTTTTTTTATTTCCAAATAAACTAACTAATGATTCATAAAGTTCATTAAATCTATCTGCAGGAAAGTTTATTAATCGTTCATCTTCAAAATTTATATAATAAAAATCTTCATCTTTGTAGTATTTTTTTATTATTTGCCTTAATAAGGTTGATTTTCCACTTCTTCTCAACCCAGTTAATATTATAACATGAGGTAATCGGATTTTATTTTTTATACCATCCAAAATAGTTCTCTCTACACCTTCATTTTTATTGAGAATTGTATCTCTTTGTCTTACTAATATTTCGTTTATTTGTTGTTGTAATAACATGATTATTCGTAGATAAAGAAGTATATAAATATTGTCATTCTAAATGAACAAAATATGTAGTTTTTGTGCATCTATAGTGCATAGAATAAGAAGGGATAAATTGTTTTTGTAATACTGCCAACAGTACAATTTTAGCCTATTTTCATACTATTGATTTTAGTTTTATTTTCCAACTTTATTTTTTGAATGACTCTTCCAACAATAACTTCCATAATGGGATTATTTTTATTTTCTTTCCTTCAATTTCTTCTTCTTTGTAATTATCTTCGTTTGTAATTATGATTCCTTCTTTTATATTAAAATATTTTAATGCAGCAATTAGAGACTTTGTTTCTCTTTTTTTTGTGTTTTCATCAGACAAACTATTGCATACCTGTATTATCCGTGTAACTTTCTTCCCTTCTGTAACTATAAAGTCTACTTCTTTATTATCTATTGATTTCCAATAACTAATATTAATCAGGGGATTTTGGTTTTTTTGTCTTAATAGTTGAAGAAATACTATATTTTCTAACCTTTTACCGTATTCCTGTATTGAAAACAGGTTCAAAAAACTTATATCATCTAAGTATATTTTAGGTATTGATAATCCTCTTTTTTTTTCTGAATGTTCAAACTTTCTTAAAGCAAAAATGAAAAATGAATCTTCAAAAATGTTAAAATAGGAATATAAGGTATTCTTACTTATTTTTATGCCCTGAGATTTTAAAGTATTAAATAAGTTATTTATGCTAAACTCTTTAGATATAGAGTTTATTAAAGAGTTCATAAGCCATTTTATTAGTTTTGTATTTTTTAGGTTATATCTTTCAACTATATCCTTATATATAACCATATCAAAATAATCTTTTACTATCTTCATTTTTTCGTTGTTATCATTCTCTAAAACGACTTCAGGATAACCCCCGAATAATAAATATTCTTCAAAGTAGTTAATTATTTTTGATTTTATTTCAGTATTTATTTTATTTTTATCAAAAATCAATCCTTTAAAAATAAGAAATTCTTTAAATGATAATGGCAATAAAAGATTAGTTATTGATCTCCCCCTTAATGACGTGGCTATTTCTTTACTTAATAATTTTGATGAAGAACCTGTTAAAAAAATATGACAATTATACCTGTCGTATATATCTCTAATTGCTAACTCCCATTTACTTACTGCCTGAGGTTCATCTATGAAAATATAAATTTTTTTCTTTATAATATCTGGAAATATAGACCATTGAATTTCTATTAGTTCACTTATTTCCTTATAAGAAACATCACTCAAAATTGGGCTTTCAAAATTGAAGTATATTATCTGATTTCTTTGAATTCCTGATTCTTCTAAAAGTTTTATTTTATTAAATAATAAATACGTTTTACCAACTCTCCTTTCTATTAACTTAAATTTTCTATTATTAAAATCCAATAAGTAACGTTTTATGTTTTCTTTATCCATGATATTTTAGGGATTAACTAATATATAAATGTTTCCCTATCAAGAGGGAAATAAATAGGAAAAATATCCCCATTGATAAAGAAACTAATCTATAATTCTAGCTATCCATTATTATTAATTTTGAATCTTTTATTCTAGTAAAAACTTACAGATTAGTGTTATCTTATTTTCTTTCCTTAAATTTGTTATTATAACCCACAATTCACAACGAATTATTTTATTCAAATTTATATTTTTTAGTATAATAAATTCCGATTAGTAACAAGCTCAATATTAAACTAATAAACGTATAATAAGGCGCAGTTGTTACTGTTTGTGGTTTTACTCTGCATTCTTCGCTAAATGTTTGTTGTGGATATCCTAAAGATTCTAACTGTCCATTATCTGATATAGGATTGCCCTCTGAGTCTTCAATTTGTACTTGTCTTTGTCCATCTCCATCTCCATCATCATCTATACATTGTCCCCTTCCAACTCTCAATACTGTTCCATCAACTAAAACATTTGTTTCAAAACATACAGTAAATTCTCCTGAAATTACAGGTACACAACAATTTTGTTCTTTGTAACTTGTATCAATTTCAAATCCACCATCTGATGAAACACAATTTTCTAGTGGACAAACAACTCCAGCTGTTGAACATTCTGGTTTATTATTTATTGCTACGGCTGTACTTTGACAATCTAAATCTGTTTTTTCTAAATTTCCATTAATACAATTATATGTTTCTACAGTACTTCCATCAAGGCATTGTTCAGTAACATCTTGAACGCAACCAGTATCAATAACTGGTGTTTGAACATTTCCACAACCTAATTTCAAACCAATTATTTTATTTGTCTTATCTAAATTATTAACTTTTAATAATAATCCCCCATCTACTTGTACAGGATCACTTCCTACAACTGCTGTAAAAATATTAGGCCCTGAAAATATATTAAATTGTTGTGTTCCGTCTTGTGCAACTTGTGGAACATCATCAGAGGGTTTAAGAGTGAATATTCTAGAATCAAATGTATATCTTAATGTATCTCCATCATTTAAAATTTGAGGATCATTATCATACTTAATATTTACATCTAGTGCATTATCGCATGTTATTGAAGAAATCTCAGGACATTGTTCTAATACAGGTTGTAAATTATTATTTACACAAGAATATTGTAATGCCTGTGCTCCGCCTAAACATTGTTTAATAATATCACTACTGCAACCGCCACTAACATAGGTTATTGGTTGTCCGAGATTACATCCTAACTTAATATTCATTACTCCATTTTCTTTATCTAAACTTAATATTTTTAATTTTAAGCTATCAGTTAGTGGATCAGATATTTCATTAACATTAACAGTATATGTAATACCTTCTATATTAATATTAAATGGTTGTTTTCCATCTTGTGTAAGTGAGATTATTTCATCGCTTGGCTTAAATTGTCTGTTTCTTGAATTAAATAAATAAGTTAAAATGTCACCGTCATTAATTGCTATTTTATTTTTATCATATTGTAAATAATAATCTAGTGCTGTGCCACATTCATCTATACATATTCCTCCAGAGCATCCCTGACCTTGCGGGCATGTAATTCCTTGACATGGATCTGGGCATATTCCTAATTCTACACAAAAATCTATACATGTACCTGCAGGACCACAACTTAATGGATCAACACAATTCCATGGTGTAATACATCTACCATTTAATGGAACATTTTTTTCACATAAATCTCCAACACCATTAGTATTAAGATCTGTTTGTAACGGATCTGTTACATAAGGGCAATTATCGCATGCATCTCCATAAATATCTGTATCTGAATTTTCTTGGTCATAATTAATTAAATAGGGACAATTATCGCATGCATCCCCTGTAGGATCTCGATCTGAGTTAAGTTGATCTGGATTAGAAATTAATGGACAATTATCATCAAGATCTCTTCTTCCATCACAATCTCGATCTATTGATGTTACTGTTCCACACCATTCATCTGGAACATCATTCCCATCACAATCATTATGTAAAGTTCCTTCATACACAATTTTTTTACAAACATTTAATAGTTTACTTTCTACTAAAGCAGAATTACACACTTGTTGTCCATCTTTTTTTACTATAAAATAAAATTCTCCAATTCCCCCTTCTAAGGTTTCAGAATTAGGATTCATTATCGAATTCCATGAAGAAGAATATAAACCTGAACTTAATATCGGAGTTAAAGTAGTTATAAGATCATTTGGTTGCACTTCTATTGTTGATTTTGAAAAGCCATCACTTTCCATTAAAGTAAAGCTATAAGAACCAGGACATTTTGGTTGTGCATTAAGTGTTACTGTATCTCCATTATAAATTAATAAATTATTTGTAGAACTTGTAGTTCTCCCATCTTGTGTTTTGAAATAGGCAGTGCATGAGCAATCTTTGATACATGCTTTTTTTTGTGTATCACAGATAGATTCTGAAAAAATAGAACATTGAGAGTTAGAACCACAAGAGATTTCACAATAACCGCTGACAGTATTACAAAATCCAGAAGAGCCACACTGAGTATTAGATGTACATTTAGGAGTACAGTAACCTAAATTGGTATTACACTTATAACCAAATGTACAGGAAGTATCAGTTATACAGGGGGTTATAGTGGCAGAATAAGCTACAGAAACAAGAGTAACAAAAAACAAAAAAGAAATCAATAATATACCAATTTTCATATTATTTGAGTGTAATAAGAGTATTTAAATTTATTTTTTTTAAATTTATTTTTTACTTGGAGTGTGGGACACTCACGCATAAATTAATAATAAATTATGCCAAACGCTAAATATACAGTTCATTTTTACTTAAAATCCATAAACCAACACCTATTTTATACATTTTCTTTTTATGGAAGTTATAAGATTTCTTTAACTGCATATTTAAGGGAATTATTTTAAGAACTTTAAATCCGTATTCTTTAGATATTGTTTCAATAAATTTTTCACTTTCAATCTTATGTATAGAATAAATTTTATCAGATATTTCAAAAGCTTTCTCTAAGAATTTTTTATCTGCTTTTCTATTTTGAACACCAAAAGGAGGATTCATTATAACAGTATCTACTTTTTTATTAAAATCTGAAATATTACAATTAAAAAACTCCAGATTTTTAAAATCTTTTGAATTAATTTTTGTAACATTAATAGAATTATTATCTAAATCAACAAAATAGACTTTCTTAGCACCCAAGGATAATGCGCCAATTCCAAAGATACCATTTCCACATCCAAGATCTACAACAATTTTGTTATTAATATCTTTATTGTAATCTGCAATAATTAAAATTTCAGCAACAATATTGCTATCTGTTTGGTATTGTTCTAATTTTATTTGGGGTAAATCAACTGTTTTCAATTTACTTAATTGCATTGCTAGTTGTTTTTTCATTTTAATTTATATTTGTAATATTTTTTGTACTTCTTTTTTTATCTGTTCATATTCTATATATCGAGACGTTAATCTTTTCATATCCCTCTCATATTCCTGTTTACTGGGCATATTTTTTATTTTTTCTTTATTTTTCAGTTTTATTAATTTAAAATCTATTTTCACGCCTTTGCTTATTAAAAACCATATATCATAAAGATCTCTTCCTTTTTTTCTTTGATTCATGGCAGTAATTTTTTCTGCTAAAATTTCTTCTTGATTCATACATAACACTAAATAATTCTCTTCAGTTTCAGGATATTCACTTTTTATTAGTTTCCATTCAGGTTTTTTTATAGTGCCAAGCCTATAACCTGCATCTATCCTAAACTTATTTTTTGTTCTCTTATCCCCATTAAACAATGGCCCTTCAGCGGATATCTCACAAGTATAGGCCTTTGAAAATTCTTCTTCTTTAATTATTTTAGTTTTTAGACCAATATTCATTAATTCTATTAAGGTTCTTTTAGTTTCATTCATAAATGTTTTTGGATCTTTTATATTAAAATCTAAATCCTCTGAAAATCTATTTAGCCCATATACATATTTTAAACAAGTACCGCCTTTAAATATTGCCTGATTATTTTTTTTATAATAGTAAAATAAGAACGTTTTAAGTAAATAATCTTTTTCTTGTTGTTGCAGAGTCAATCCAGTTCTTATTGATATTTCTTTAAGTACATCTTTACTAATCATTTATAATCACTCTCCATTTTTTATCGTACTTTGGGATTGTATTTTTTGCAGGATTTAATTTTATATATCCTTTAGGCAAATGCTTTAATAAAAAACTAATTATTCTTGCTTTAATACTAAGACTTTCTAATAAACATCCCAGTCTTGAATTTATTGATTTATTATCAAACTTCAGCAAGTATTGGATTAGTTTCTTCTGATCTATATCATCCCACATATTTTTTAAGCATTTTTTTAATTCTTCTATACCTCCTGCTTTTTCGGGTTTATACAAACAATCTATTAACAATTTTTCTTTTTCAGCTAAGATTATCCCCCGCACTTTTTGATATCCATAAAATCTTTTAGGATTATATACTAAAGGTTCTATTATAAAATTATTTATTTTTAATTTAGCGTGTTGTTTTATTGAAATTACTTGTATTGTATTTAACTGCTGATCTGTATATCCATAATAACTCATAGCAGTCCAAAAACTAACATAAGAAGGATTTGTTATAGCTGTAGAAATCTGAAATATATTTTCAGTAATTGAAGTAGACATTGTATAACTATTCTTTTTTAATTGGGTAATAATTCCCTTCTTTTTAAGTGAGGCGAGTATATTTTTGATTCTTGATGTTTGCCAATTACTAAGTTTTCTTATTAAGTTAATATTAAACAAATGATAATCCTTTATAAAATCGATTAACTCCATTTCGTATCCTGAAATGCCTTTATAAGATTTATTGTTAAAAGCTATTTTTTTCATATTTATAATATAAACATTATAATATATAAAACTGCCTATTGCTTAACTAAATATCTGTTCAGAGGGTACATTGTAATCTGCAATAATTAAAATTTCAGCAACAATATTGCTATCTGTTTGGTATTGTTCTAATTTTACATTTTTTGATCCTGTTTGTTTAAGTTTGCTCAAATAAATTTCAAGTTGTTTTTTATTCATAAACAAAAAGAGTAGATTTAATTAATAAATTAAGCGATTTATGTTGTACCATTAATTTCTGAAACAGTTTTATTAACTACTAGTGCCACCAAGATATTATCATAATCTAAAAAAGTATTATAAGTAGTATCCATAACAACAGTGGCAGGTATTTCTATAACTCCATAATAAGTCATCAAATGATTTACAGTCGGCATATCTAAATCAACATCAAAAGAGTAAGTTCTAAGAGTATTATCTATCTGCCTTGCATAATTAAGTACAAGTCCTTGATCCTGGCATTTTGGGCATTTTTCAGGATCATTTGAATAGAAAAAAAGATTTAATATAAAGTCTGAATTACACTCCTTATTTACCTTCTTATAAAACAAATATTCTCTGATTTCAAGTAATGTATAATATTTTTTCAAACTTATAACTTCTTCATCATTTTTCCCCCTTTCACCCTCTAGAGCTTCAAGTCTATTTCCAACACTAAATATATCATATGAAATAAACGTACTATTTACAAAAGAACAAGGATCACTTCCAAGAAGCTCATTTTGTACATCATATAATAAATAATTTCTAGCAAGATCCCTTTCAAAAGAATTAATTTTATTGATTTTTATGTCTGACATGTAAGATCCAAAATAAATGCCTATAAGAAATATAAATAATGTTAAAATAAATGCAATAAAATATCTTCCTCTAAATTTTCTGTCTACCATCTTTGTCTTTTTCCTCTTATTAGATCGATATAAACAGTTAATAAAGCTAACGCTGCAAGTATTGAATAAAAAAATACATATAAGGGTATTGCAATTAATGAATTGAAAGAAAATTGTTCATTTGTTTGTTTATGTGCATGATATATTAAAACAATAACGATTAACATCATAGCTAAAGATAAAAATAAATTCATATAATCAATATCTAATAAACTAAATTTAGAAAATGCCATTGTAACAGAAGTATAGACATCATAATTTATTAAAGAATAATTATAGACTTTATAATATAATGGCCTTACAACTGTAACATATCCCACTATAAAAAATGCAGAAACAGCAAGGAAACCTTCAACTAGTAATCTAGGCATTTGTATAAATCCAAAGTCACCATATTTTTTATTAAAAACCATGCTCCGATATTTATAAGCATTAATTAATGTTCCTTTATACCACCTATTTCTTTGTTTAAAAAATGCTTTTAGGGTTTTAGGGGGATTTGTATAAACTTCAGTTTGATTTGATTGTATAATTCTATAATCATTTTTTTGTAACTTCAATGTTATTTCCATATCTTCTGTTAAATTATTTTCATCATAACCCCCAATTTTTCTTAATATATTAGTTCTATAAACACTAAAAGGTCCTGGAGTTACTTGTACACAATCCAATATCGCCATTAGTCTTTTATAAAAAAGATTGACCATGTATTCTGCCCACTGTATCTTTTCAATAATTGATTTTGGTTGTTTTATTTTCATTAACGGTAAAACAGCGGCGATATTACTATCCTTAAAATATTCTAATAAAATTTTTAATGCATCATTTCGTACATCAGAATCCGCATCTAAACTTACAAAATATTCTCCTCTTGCTTTTTTTAATGCAACATTTAATGCTTTTCCTTTCCCGCTATTATTTTGATTTATAAGAAATATTTTAGATCCGGGATTATCTTTTATTACATTTAATGCAATTATAGAAGTTTTATCTTTGCTACCATCATTAACAATAATTATTTCTATTTTGTCTTTTGGATAATCTAAATTTATCACAGACTCTATAGTTTTTCTTATTCCTTTTTCTTCATTGTAAGCAGGGATAGCAACAGTAACAAATGGAAATTTTTTTAATTTTATCCTAGTGCTATCTGGACTTCCCACCATAAAACTAAGAAGCCAGAAAATTATAAAATATAAGAATACGAAATATATCCCCCAAATTATATACGCAGTAGTTGTAATCATCTTAATCCTGCTTTTGTACCTCTTTCATATCCAATATATTCATAAATTTCCACATCCCCGTTATCAAATATTTTTTCAAAATTTTCAGGGCTATATTTCAATAAGAATAATAATTCTATATCATTTTTACCCCAAAGTTTTTCTCTTAATTCTTTATCAATCCAAAAATATTTTATATTGTATCTATTAATTAAAGCTACGGTTTCTTTAATATTTTTCCCATGTAATATTCTCTCGGAGTCTTCATACCTTTGATTAAAATCAGGAGCATAAGTGAATTTAGTGTCCATAAAATTTGGTTTTTTTGCGTAACTAATATACGTTCCTCTAGAATAATGTGAAAAAACTATTCCTTCTTCTAATCCCTCTAAGTAATTTAACCCTTCAATAAAATCCCCAGTAGGTGTAAATTCGGGAATCCTACTAATATAAGATAGTGATGAAAATAATAACCCACATAAAACAATTAATATGGTTATTTTCTTGAGAATATCTGATTTCCATTCATATGAAATAATTCCAAATAAACCGTATGCTGCAAGTATTGCTAATGAAGTAAATAAAACAAATAGTAACTGTGGCAAATAAAATGAAGCAATTAATAAAATTAGTAATATTAAATAAATTAGAACATACCTTAATTTATCATGCCATTTATAATAGATTCCAAATATTGCTAATAAAAACAAAAATAAACTTATTCCAAACTTACTTCCAAAATCAGAAAACAAAACAGTAAATATAGAAGCCAAACTAAAATCTTTTATACCAAATATTGTATCGGGAAGTCCGGAAAATAAAATGGATTTAAACTGTAACATAAAAGCAACAAAGTCTATAACTAAAAGGTATAAAAAAGATCTTAAATTTTTATTTCTAAATTCATAAAAAAACATTAAGATTAATGGTATTAAAGATAAAAAGAAACTGAAGAAAGCGGATAAACCAAATGATATAATACTAATTTTTTTATTTTTTGTTAAATAGGAATATAAGCCTATAAGTATTAACATTAAAGCAGGACCATGTTTTGAATTTGTTGAAAATAAATACAAAAAAGATGGAGATACGATAAATAATAATGATGCAATACTTGCAACTTCTGGTTTTATTTTTTTAATTATTAAATAAAAGAAAACAAAAGAAAATATTCCGAATATAAAAGGGAAAATAAATCTTAATGTGTTTACATTTAATAATAGGATTATAGGATACCCTATTTCATTTAAAAAGGATCTACTTCCATAACTATATGGATCTTCTTGTGGCAACTGTTGGTTTTCAGATAAATATTCACTATATCTTAAAATGTTATATGACTCTTCGCCTATGGGCATACCCCTATCAAAATTTTCTCTCAACATAACTGGAACAATCAATAATATGATGCAAAGCAATAATAAGACACGAAAATGCCATTTAGCAGTTAACAACATAGAAATAATCCCCCCTTTGTTGGAAACATTCACTATTATGAGAATAAATTAATTTATCAACACCATAAATTTCCTGTGTTTCTGGAGATAAATAAATAACTTTTATATTATATTTTTTTATTAATTCCATTGCCACTGATTCAGTAAATGTAGTATATATAACTTTAGAATCTTTTATTCTTTCAGCAGAATCTGGTGCCATTAAAAAATTAGAATCAAGAACAGTTTTCATATTTGCAATACTTGTAACTAAATTGCCTTCAGCAATATTACTTAATACTACGGTGTCTGCTGGATATTTCTCTTTAAGCCATAACATATCATTAATCTTATCTTTATTTATATCAGATATATCTTTAATAGAAGTATATATAGGAATAAATGAAGTAATTAAAAATAAGATTAATATTGCTCCCAACACAGATTTAGCAACTAACTTAAATTTTATATTCTGTAGATGTTCAATAATTTTCGCAAGTGTTATTGAAGAAAGTATAGCGAATGTAACTCCCAAAAGCATTATTCCTAAAGACAACGTTATAAGTCTAAAAATTAATAAAAATAATGTTGAAAATATTAAAGCAGAAAATAAATAAACTGATTTTTTTCTTTCTCTTATTATGCCAAGATAAACACCTATAGCTCCAACTATCAAGGGAACTATACCTACCCCAAATATAAGATCTATGACATTTAGACTTCTAAAAATATCCGCAATAATATTTGCAGGAGCATTTTGCCAAATTATTTCAGCACTATAAGTGAGTAATGCTTTTTTATATTGTATAAGTTGTATTAATGAAATTATTAATATTCCTGTAAGTATCGCTTCTTTCTTTAATCTAGTCGGGTGTATTGCCCCGCCACCTATCAAGAAGAAATAAAATAATGAAGTAAGGACAAACATAAAGGCAATCGGGTGTATTAATGGCAATATAAAGGACAATGCAATAAATAAATAAAGATATCTCTTCTCTTCAAGTTTTAATAAACAAAATACCAACAATAATAATAGGGGCATAGCAAGGGTATATTCAGAAATAACATTTAATGTATCTATAAAGAATAATGGAACAAATCCTGCAAATAAAGAAGATATTAGCGCAGCATTTTCATTTTGTGAAATTTCTTTGGATATTAAATAAACAACAAAGACTATTAATGCCATAAATAGTTCGGGTATTATTTTCAATAAAATATTATTTCCAAATGTTAAAAATGCAAGTATTAAATGGAATAATTGTGGTTTTAAAATATTCCTTCCACCATAACTCAATTCATCGTATGATAAAAAACTTTTCTCTTGAACTATATGTTCAACTATTCTTTGATTATAGTATGCTTCACCACTACTAAAATTTTCTGTGTTAAAAACAGACCATAATCTAAGACCTAAGATTATTATAAATAAAGATATTAAGAGTATATATACTGTTTTTGATTTAGATTCCATTTTTGTTTTCTACTTCTTGAGATTTTTCTGTTACAGTTTCTAAAGTATTAGTATCATCAGCATCAAATGGAGGTGTTATATTCATTTTTTCTTTTAATTGATTTTCTGCAACATCAAAATAATCAAAGAATTTCTGTGTTAATTTTATTACCCTTGTTCTTCCGTGTATTTCTGTAACAACAAAATCTAGTTCTTTTAATACCTTTATATGATCATACGCCCCATTTCCCCTTATTTTTATTATATCACTTTGTAGTGCAGGATTTTTATAAGCTATAACTGCTAATGTTTCTTGTGTTCCTTTATCTAATTCTGAATCTGTTAGTAATGTTTCTGTAAGATATAAATATTCTTTTTTAATATTTAATTTCCATTTATCCCCTTGCTGAATAATCTCTAATGCACTTTCATGTTTATTTGAATAATCTGCTTTTAATGAGCCTAATACTTCTTTCAAATAACCAACACTACCTATGCCACACATTTTTGAGAGTTCATCTAATCCTATAAATTTTCCAGTTGTAAACAATATTGTTTCTACCTTTTTCTTATCATCTTGCATGTTTTATAAAAAATTATTGTTATTTAAAAGGCTTGCTATGATTAAAAATTAATGATTATTGAGGGCGATTATCGTATTCTTCTCTTGTAAGTTCCGTATAAGAAGAAAAATCTGGTTGGCAAGTACCACTAGAACATCCTGCGTTATATTTAACATAAACATCGCGTACACTATCATCATTTTGTCTTTGATTAATGTAATAAATAGGATTACAATTCTCTACAGATCTCGCTATTCTTGTTCCATCAGACCGACAATCTAATTGAACTAATTGTTCTCCAACACAATAATCTGAATGTTGTGTTCCAGAAGAATCTGTAACATATCCCAAATCAATCTGAACATTTGATTCATCAGTATCTATACAATTCACTAATCTACCATTACTACAATAATACCCTTCTCTTTGTATATTCTCTTCTCTGAGATTAAAACCATCACAACCCATTTCAGATAATAATGTTTCAGTAATACAATAATCCGCATATCTCCTATACTCTCCATTTAAAAGAATTTCTCCATACACAAATACTTCATTATTTCCCCCACCGTCTGTATCTGTACATTCAGGTTGGCCACGCACACAGGCACCGTCATTACAGTAAGTACCATCGGGACATTGTTCATAAGAATTACACGATGAACCACACTCATATTGAGATAAAACTAGTCTATCAAAATAATTACATTGATCTGATTCAGTAATTCCTGCCTGAGTTTTTTCTCCTTTAATATAAGGATTATTTTCAGGATCAGTATCTACACAATTATTGATCTCTTGACAAATTCCAAAAAAACAAGAAAATCCTTCTGGACATTCAGTATCTCTATATAATATAGTGCCTCTGGAACTACAACTCTTTTGATTAACAATAGTAGGATCATCACAATCACAGTTATCCCAACGATATTCATTGCCTAAAGATACAACGCCCTGAATATATATATTATCATAAGGATCTGTATCTATACATTCATGTTCTCCAACAGCATCATTTCCATTTCTATCAAGACATAGTCCTCTATTGCAAGTAGTTTCATCAGGGCATGGTGTTTGTGATGTTAGTTCATTGCCACTATTACATGTTACGTGTGTTACTGTATGCTCATCTGCACAATAGTCTATGTGTGGATTTCCCTGATCATCAAATACTGTTC
>Ga0209542_10007055_pt1 | contig 21546 bp, 22 predicted proteins | sample RifCSPhighO2_01_FD_184028 | JGI IMG/M metagenome (GOLD analysis project Ga0209542, IMG submission 184028) | Soil microbial communities from Rifle, Colorado - Rifle CSP2_plank highO2_0.1 (SPAdes) (version 2) | ecosystem: Environmental > Terrestrial > Deep subsurface > Rock core/Sediment ... | reverse complement strand
GATGAGGATGTTGTTCGAGTAGTTCATATTGTGAGGGGATTATACCTTCTTTCGATTAATTTTCTACCGCATCGCTTCGATACCGCTGGTAATTTCCGAAACTTCGCGGGTGATGGATGCCTGGCGGACTTTGTTGTAGGTGCGTGTGAGCCCTTTTGCCATATCGCTCGCCTTGTCGGTGGCGCTTTTCATCGCGACCATACGGGCGGAGTGCTCGGACGCTTTGGACTCAAGCAGCGCGTGGAAGACGGCGATGTTGAGGAGCTTCGGCAGAAGAACGGAGAGCACCGCATCCGCATCGGGCTCAATCGTATAGACCGCGGGGTGCGCGAAGTCTTCGACGTGGTGTGGCGCGTATTTGCCTTTGGCCGGGCGGATGCCTTTGACTATTTCCTGCATGGTCTCAGGCTGTATCGGGACGATTTGCCGCAGCGTCGGGTGCTGCTCAAACGTCGAAATGAAATTCTGATACGCGACGAGGACGCTGCTGATATCTTCGCGACCGATAATGGCGGCGGTCATTTCAGATATCTCTGCCTCCGAAATACCGTCGCTCACATTGGTACGCACGCTTTCCACGGAGTACCCGCGGGAAGTGAAATATTCGCCGCCCTTGCGGCCGAAGGCATAGACGACGACGTCCTGTGTCCCCAGGTCGCGCTCGCGCAGTTCGGTCTCAAGTTTGCGGATGACACCGCTGTTGAGCGCTCCCGCAAGCCCTTTGTCGCTCGTTACGACGATGAGTGCGGTCTTCCCCTCACGCTCGCGCATGAGCGGATGCCGCGCGATATCGGCGGTGGCGGAAAGTCGTTCGAGTACCGAAAGTGCCGCGGCGGCGTAGGCACGGCCCGAAAGTGCCCGCTCCTGACCCTTGCGCATCTTCACCGCAGAGACGGCTTCCATCGCGTGCGTCACCGTCCCCGTCTTCTTGTACGAGAGGATTTTTGTTTTAATGCTTTTCAGGTTTGCCATAGTCTAGTTCGTAGTCGTTAGAACGTAGTACGTAGTGGTTAGAAGATGGTATGTGGAGATGTGATGTGTGATTTCTACGTTCTACGTACTATAAGACTAAGTACTGCTAAAGAGTTCGCTGTGAGCAAGTCTAAATTCTTCCATCGCCTTGTTCAGTTCCTTCTTATTGTCTTCCGACAGTTGACCGCTCTTGCGGATGCTTGCGAGCGTCTTTGCGTACTGCCCGTCGAGGAAATCCATGTACTGTTTCTCTACCTCGGTGACTTTGTTTACACGGACAGGGAGGAAAAAGGCGTGGCCCGCGGCGTAGAGCGCGGCGACCTGCTTCTCGAGCGGGATGGGCTGGCCGTTCTTTTGCTTGAGGACTTCTACCATGCGACGCCCTGATTCGATGCGGTCGGCCGTCGCTTTGTCGAGGTCGGACGCGAATTGCATGAACGCTTCGAGTTCGCGGAATTGCGCCAATTCGAGCTTGATACCGCCCGCGACGCTCTTCATCGCTTTGGTCTGCGCGGCGGAACCGACGCGGGAGACGGAGATACCGACGTCAATCGCGGGGCGGATGCCTTTGTTGAAAAGGTCGGTCACGAGGAACATCTGGCCGTCGGTGATGGAGATGACGTTGGTCGGAATGTAGCCGGAGACGTCGCCTTCCTGCGTCTCGATGATGGGAAGCGCAGTGATAGAACCGCCCTTTTCGAGACGGCATGCGCGCTCAAGGAGGCGTGAGTGTAAGTAGAAGACGTCGCCCGGATACGCTTCACGGCCCGGCGGGCGGCGCAGAAGCAACGAGAGCTGGCGGTATGCGGTGGCCTGCTTGGAGAGGTCGTCGTAGATGATGAGTACGTCGCGCCCTTGGTCCATGAAGTATTCGCCGATGGCAACACCGGAAAACGGGGCGAGGTACTGAAGCGCGGCGGGAGCCGAAGCGGGAGCATCCACAATGATGGTGTAGTCCATCGCACCCTGCTCTCGCAGCTGCTGTGCGATGCGCGCGGTCTTGGATTCCTTCTGTCCGATAGCGACGTAAATGCAGATGGGGCGCGTGTCTTCGGGCTCGTACTTTTGGTTGATTATCGCGTCTATGGCGACGGTGGTCTTGCCGGTGCCGCGGTCGCCGATTATGAGTTCGCGCTGTCCGCGTCCGATGGGAATCATCGCATCTATCGCCTTGGTACCCGTCGCAAGCGGCACCGATACGCCTTTACGGTCGATTACACCCGCCGCCTGCCTCTCGATTGGCATGAGTGTCGTTTTCTTGAAAGGACCTTTGCCGTCGATTGGCTCGCCCAAAGCGTTGACTACGCGGCCGAGCAATTCTTCGCTGGCCGGCACCGAAAGGATTTTGCCGGTAGACTTGACCGTCATGCCTTCCGACACCCTTGAAGTGTCGCCGAGAATCGTGGCGCGTACACCGTCTTCTTCGAGGTTGAGTATGAGTCCGAAGAGCTCACCTTGCGTCTCTACGGCACCCGCGAGCTTCTTGCCTTTGCCCTCCTCGAAGAGGAGAACCTCGCTCATTACTGCCTTAGAAAGGCCGTCGATAGCGACAACGCCGTCGCCCACTGCGACCACGCGCCCCACATGCTCCCCCTCGTGCGCGGGTGCGATATTCCCGATTTCCTTTATGATTTTCTCGACGGTTGCTGAATCCATACCTTATGCGGTCACGCGATTATATAATTCCAATAATTGTTTCTTGTAACTTGCGTCCACCAAGTGCTCTCTTCCCTCGAGGCGCCAGCCGCCGATTATCGTATCGTCTACTTGCGTCTTGAGAGACCGTGTCTCTACGCCCAACTCTGAAAGCAGCTCTTTTACGTCCTTATGCGCGCGCCGTTCATCCTTCTCGCGCGCGACCGTGAGCACTACGTCGGACTTCTTCGCCTCTCTCTCGGCGATACGCGCGAAGGCGCTCGCGATGCGAGGCAAGAGCGCCTCGCGGCCGTGCTCTTTCAAGGTGTCGCGAAGCGCGTGCACGGCTTTCGACGCCGTCATGCCGCCTTCTACCATCTTCCACAATGCCTGTGCGTATGATTGTTCCATACTATGCAGATTTCTCACGCAGAATTTTCTCAGCTGCGAGCACCGCGGCACGCGCGATATCCTTAGAACTCTCCGCGAGAGCCATGCGCTTGGCCTCTTCGGCGCGCTCGCTCGCCTCTTTCAGAACAGCATTTGCGCGCGCCTCGGCCGCCTTCACTATCTCTACTCCCTTCTCATCCGCACGTGAGCGCGCCGACGCGACGAGCGTCTCCGCCTCGCGCGCCGCCGTCCCGACGATACCCTCGCCCTCTGTCTTCGCGTCCGCCAAGCGCTTGTCCGCCGCTTGTGCGGTCTGCACACCCTCGGCGATTTTCTTCTGCCGCTCATCAATGATGCGCAGTACCGGCTTGTACAAGAAGTAGGTCAGGACAGAGAGCAGCAATCCGAAGTTGACCGCCTGCACGAGCAGGAGTTTCCAATCGACGCCGAATGCTGCAAATAGTTCTGACATGTTGAGTTGATATGATTCCAGTTTACTTCATTTGGGATGCGATTCTAGGCGGATGAGGGCTGATGAGCGAGTCGTACAGGCTGTACGATGAGCGAAGTCAGTCCGAAGTCCAACGACGAAGCGCGCCCAAATTATGTAAACTTCACGATGAAGCCGACTACCAGGGCGAAAATCGCCAGCGCCTCCGCAAACACGATACCGACGAACATGAGGGGCTGGATTTTACCCGCCGCCTCAGGATTACGCCCGATTGCTTCAAGCGCCGCCGCCGCTACGAGCCCGACCCCGATGCCGGGACCAAGCACACCAAACCCGACCGCTATCGCCATGCCGAGTGTTTTTGCTGATTCAATATCCATGAATATTGCAATTAAATGTATAAATTATGGCGAGATTATAGCATGATATTTTGGGGTGCTACGCGTTGACATGCTCATTTATGTGTCATACAATGTTAAAAGCGTTAACCCTTCGCAGCAACGCAAACAAACGGGGCTTTCCATGGACGTCCTCTTCCCTCTGATCTTCATCGGACTCAGCCTTTCAATCGGAATCAAGCTCGGCTTCGTTTACCGGGACAGATTCCCGAAAAACTCACAGATGCTTCTGCTTGCCGCTGTGGCACAGGCTGTGCTTGTCGGGTATGTGGCAATCGCTATCCCTTCACTGTTCTTAATCTTTGCACTGCTCGCAGGTGTTGGATTTGCTCTCGCCTGTCTCTTCGACTGGCTAAATCCTACCCGCCCAGCAGAAAAAACTAAATGACAACGCCCGGCGGAACGTCCTTCCGAAGGGCGTTTCGCTTTAATGCGGCTCGGCGATGGCGATTTTGATGAAAAAGAGGGTGAGAAGTGCGAATATAGCGGCTTGGACGAAGCCGACAAAGACCTCAAACATCATGACGGGCACGGGTGCCACGTACGGGAGGAAGTAAATGACGACGAGGATGAGGACCTCGCCGGCAAAAATGTTGCCGAAGAGCCGGAACGAGAACGATATGATGCGTGCAATCTCACTGAAAAGCTCGATAATCCCTACAAAAAATCCGATGACCGACCGGAAATTGAGGAATTTCCCGCCGTACTTCACCACACCTATCGTGACTATGCCGGTAATCTCGATAACGAGAAACGACAGAATCGCAAGCATAAGTGTGACGTTGAGGTCGGTATTCACACTGCGCAGAAGCGGTACGAATTCCCCCTGCCACGAGCGGTACATGCCGAGCGAGCCGATGCCGGGAGTAAATTCGAGAATGTTGGACGTAAAAATGAAAAGGAATATCGTGCACAGGAGCGGGAAGAACCGCCGCGCCATGTCGCGGCTCTCAAGTATCTCGGCGACGTAATCGTAGATGAATCCGAAGACCCATTCGAGAAGCGTCTGAAAGCGGCCCGGAATCATGGTGATGCGTCTTCCTATGAGCACCGCCGCCACGACGAGAACCGCCACTACGAGCCAGCTCGTGATGAGCGTATTGGTGACGGGCAAGCCCCACAGCGTGCCCAATTGTTCCGGCGCGAGTACGACGTGGATGCCTTTTTCCATGTTGGTGGGATTTTAGCACCCTACCCGCTCGTTATCCACCGTTTGATGGCCGTGGCGACCGCGCGCTCACCGCCACGAAACGAGTGCGGTACACGCGGAATGACGACGACGCGATGCGGCGCGCGAATATGTGTTTCGAACCATGCGGCGATTTTCTTGGCGGGACGGTCAGCATACTCATCATTTTCCGCCAGTAATACGAGAGTCGGAAGCTTGACGGAGCGCAACGTTTTGGGAGTTCGTTTCGCATCCCAATAGGTAAATATTTCTTCAGCGCTGTCGCCGGAGTACAGGCTGATAAATCGCTGTGCGTCCGCAGTCCACGGCCAGCGCCATACATTCTCCGGCAAAAGTAGGTGTTTTTGTCCGCGCAGAACGTACTCACGGGCCACCTTTTCGGCGCGACGCAGCGCAGCAGGGCCTTGAGACATTCTCTCCGATGCGTAGTCGCTCATGGGCCCGAGCAGGATTATTCCCTTGACCCCTTTTCCCTTCTTGCTCGCCCAGTACGCCGATTTCTGGCAGCCCGTCGAGTGCCCTGCCAACCATACCGGCGCCCCAGCCCGCCTGGCAAATCGTACCGCCCCCTCAATGTCGTCCACGCAGTCGGTAAAAACTTCATGCGCGGAGCCGCCTTGTATCGACTTCCCTTTTACGCGTCCCACTCTCGCGACGGTGCCTGAACCTCTATTGTTGAAAACGAGTACCGCTGTCTCATTATCGGCAAGGTGGTCAGCAATGCCAAGTTTTCCGAACATAGTGCTTCCGAGCCCGTGCACCCACACGATCACCCGCTTCGGTTTCTTCGGACCGAACCACAGCCCGTTCAAAATATATTTCTTCGGCGTCACTATCTCTACGACAAACGCGGGGCGCATCGATGTGCTGTTCATGGCGATATGTCGGGTAGCGCTACCGGATGCAATTCTCGCCACCGCTGCTTCGCCGCCTCTCGTATAGCTGCTACCGTCAAATCCTTTTTTGCACCGGGAGTAAGCGCTTCGATGAACCCCTCTGCGTATTTTGCGGCATCTCTAACTTCCGGTGGCGGGTCGGCGTTCTCGTATTCTCCGAGTGCCGTCGCGAGCGTCGTCACAATACCGTCAGCAGCCATCTGCCTCTTTTCTTTCTCCAGAAGGGGCACATACAGACGCTCCCGCAGGTCGGCGCTGTCGCCCCGCACCTTCATCAATCGTTCCAGCATCTCCCCTCTATCGGGGAGTTTCATCGAGTCGTACGGCTTCTTGAACACGTCCATTGCACCGAACTTCGGCTCCATACGTTATGTCCCCTCCTGCCAGCTCGCCAGATATTTCTTTTGCTCCGGAGTGAGCATGTCTACCACCATGCCCATCGCGGCGAGCTTGGTCTTCGCTACTGACTGCTCTATCTCGTCTGTGACTTCATAGACGCCGGGCGTCAGATTCTTTTGCTTAGACATCCATTCGCATGCGAGCGCTTGCGTGGAGAAGCTCATATCCATCACGCTCGCGGGGTGACCTTCGGCTGCGGCGAGGTTCACCAGCCGGCCTTCAGCCAAAATGTATATCCGTTTTGGCTTCCCTGAGCCTGTCGAAGGGCGGAACGTGTATTCCTGCACATTCTCGCGCACGAGCTTCGGCTTGCCGCTTGCCATCTTTTTGAGCTCATTGAGATTTATCTCCACGTCGAAGTGCCCCGAGTTGCACACGATGGCGCCGTCTTTCATTACTTTGAACTCCTCTTTGCCGATGACGTTGATGTTGCCAGTGACGGTGCAGAAGATATCGCCGACCGCAGCGGCCTTGCGCATGGTCGTGACGAAGAAACCATCCATAGCCGCTTCGAGCGCTTTCACGGGGTCAATCTCCGTAACGATGACTCCAGCACCCATTCCTTTGGCGCGCATCGCGAGCCCTTTGCCGCACCAGCCGTAGCCTGCGACGACGAATGTCTTACCCGCAAGCAGTACGTCGGTCGCGCGGATGATGCCGTCGAGTGTGGACTGGCCCGTGCCGTAGCGGTTGTCGAAAAGATTTTTGGTCTTCGCGTCGTTGACCGCAACGATGGGCATCTTCAAGGCGCCGTCCTTGTGCATCGCGCGCAAGCGGATGACGCCGGTCGTCGTCTCCTCCGTGCCGCCCAGCATTTTCTTGAGCAATTCGGGGTGGTCTTTGTGAATAGTGGAAACGAGGTCGGCGCCGTCGTCCATCGTGAGGACGGGCTTCTCTGCGATGAGCGCTTGTATGTGTTTAAAAAATGTCTCCTTGCTTTCACCCTTTATCGCAAATGTCGGGATTCCGTATTCTTTGACGAGCGCGGCCGCGACGTCGTCTTGTGTGGAGAGCGGATTGGAGGCTGAGAGGAACACATTTGCACCGCCCGCCTTAAGGACGCGGACGAGATTCGCGGTCTCCGCGGTCACGTGAAGCACCGCTGCCAACGTCTTCCCCTTGAGCGGCTTCTCTTTCAGAAAACGCTCGCGCACCCTAGCAAGCACGGGCATATCGCGTTCCGCCCACTCGATACGCCGTCTGCCTTCAGTTGCTAAACTGATATCTTTTATGTCATATTCCATAAGCGACTCAGTATACAGCTTTCCCTGCAGACGGCGAAGTGTCAAACCACGAGTATCAGGTGCCAAACAAGCATTAAAGTTTCAAAATAATCGAACTCAAAATTTTGAGTAATTCTGTGGACTCCCGTAGCAACCGCTCATGTTCTTCGGACTTTCCTGTGGGTACCTCCAATAAGGTGAGCCAATACCTACTTTCCTTTGCTTCCTTGCGGGAAATCTTTACCCTCATGGCGAAATCTTTTTTGCTCAACGCCTCTTGGGCTTCAATATAATTTGCTCCTATCGAGCCGGACGAACGTACGAGCTGAAGTCCATCGGCCATATTTATGGTGCCTCGTGGCAACGCCCGTACGAAGGTCCGGATATCTTTTGCAAATCTGTACGTACGCTCTTCCAGATCATTTTTTGACCTTAGTGCTTGCGTACTTGAGGTTTATTTGCCACTTGATACTTGAAACTTGTTACTTTCTACAAAGACAGTGTTTCGCCGTACGTTTTCTTGTATCTATCCTTGATGTCGTCTATGGAAAAACGGTGCGTTTGCGTCCCGTATACTTCCACGACGAACGAGGCGACCGCGCTCGCAAGCTTGGCGCACGACTCAGGCGTAAATCCGACTATCATGCCTTTCATGTAGCCCGCACGGTACGCATCTCCTGCGCCCGTCGGGTCCACCAGCGCTTGCGCGGGGCAGGCGTTCACATGTGTGGTACCCGCGGCCGTGATGATGTCCGACCCTTTTGCGCCGTACGTGACGACGATTGTGGGGACGCGCTGGAGCAAATCTTCCTGCGACCAGCCGGTCTTTTGTTTGATGAGTTCATACTCGTAATCACTGCCGAAAAGGACAGTGGCTCCCGTGATGCCGTCCTGCAATATATCTTGCGAAAGCGAAGGTATCTGTTGCGCGGGGTCATATAGGAACTGAAAGCCGCGTTTGCGATAGTACCCAGGCAGTGCCTGCATGTCGGGCACGCAGCCGGGAGCGATAATGGCGAGCGCGCGCCCGTCGGTCTCCACGGGCGTATCGTATGCGTGCCGCGCCGCACCCTGATGAAATGCGGCTATTTGGTTGTCGGCCTTGTCGGTAAGAATGTATGCGGACGACGTCATCTCTCCCTCAAGAACTCGGATGGAGGTTGGGTCTACTCCCGACAGAAGCATGTGCGCACGGTACGAGCCGAAGTCCTCTCCTACTGTCGCGATGATTTCGGGCTTCTCGGACAGCATCGCAAGGTTGTAGGCGATGTTGCCGGCCGTTCCGCCGAATTGCACGGACAGCGTCTCCACTTGAAAGCTGAGGTTGATGGTGTGGAGCTTTTCCGGCATGAAATGCTCGGCGAAAAGACCCGCGAAATCCATGATGCGGTCATATGCGAGCGAGCCGGAAACAATCACGCGGGACATGTGGGAGTAGTATACCCGACTTTCGGCGGCGTGTGGATAACACGACTATGATTATGCGGGTAGTCCTTTGCGTATCTGCGCCGCGACAGCCAACAGTTCGGATTCGGGTGTCTCTTCCCTGCTGTGCGGGCGATACAAAAACTTTCTCGGTTCGTATTCCGTGATACCGCTGTCGCCCGCGGTACGCGGGACGATGTGGAGATGAAAGTGCGGGATGCTCTGTCCCGCGACCTCTCCCTGATTGAATGCGCAGTTGAAACCCGCCGCGCCGAATGACATCGTGAGCGCCTTCTCGACAGCTAGCGCGAGTGAGAAAATACCAATCAGCTCCTCGTTCGAAAGTTCGGCAAGCGCCGCAACGTGGCGCTTCGGAAGCACCAGCGTATGCCCCGGAGTAATCGGCATGTTCGTCGGCACCGCCCACGCGAATTGATTCTCGCTAATCTTACGAGCCTGTACATCGGCACTGTCGCAATAGACGCAGTTCATGTGACCTCATTCTACCCTTTGCGCCACGAAAAGCCGCACGGGGAGAATTTTTTTCGGTCTTAGTGACACGACCCTGCGTAAGCGACTTCGAAGCCTGCTTCCTGAGCGCGGCAGGAGTTTGTAAACGTCTGGTACGTTTTCGGATCAGACGCACAGACGTTGGTACCGCACGAAGGACTATTTTGCCCATTCAGGAGTGCGCAGGTTTTCCATTGCAAGCACTGAGACGAGATTTGAGATTTCATACCGCACACAGGGCCGACGGTTTCGTTGCACGATACCGAGACCAAAATTGTCTTTTGAGACGAGGGGCCGGCTTGGCCGTTGCCGGGATCGTTTGTACACAGGAGAGTATATGCTGTCGTCTGCGCTGGAGAGACAACTTTTGATCCACTTATATTTACACTCTCCTCTGTTCTCGTTATGTCATATTGCATGACACATCGATTTGCGTTGCTCGCGCTCCACGAAAGCGTCGAGTTCGGTACACCGCTTTTTATTACGCCCTGCGATGCTTGGAAGGATATTGACGGTGTTGGCACAGTTACAGGTTCTGATACGTTAACTGTACTTGTTGTCTGGGTTCTATTTCCAGCACTGTCGTATACATACACTGTGATCGTATACACGCCTGCTTTGGGGTATGCATACGAATGGGCATAGGTCGTATTTGGATAAGAAGGCGTTGCCGCTTGATTTCGCGAGGGCGTGTGACTCTGTAGTTCATCGCCCCAGTACATTTCGTACGAGAGTAACTGGTTATCCGTATCACTGGCGACCACTGTCCAAGTACCCTGCTGATTAACGGTGAGTGTTGACGGTCCGGTGAAAGACTGGATTATTGGCGAATTGTCCACTGATGAGGTCGGCGTATTTGTTTGTACTGTGCCTGCCGTACTGCAAATTTGCTTCAACTCCATGTCCACTTTCTGTAATTCAGGCAAATAAAGATTGTTTTCATATACAGCCTCGTCCTTAAACATGTAGAATCCGCTGAATTGCCGTATCGCGGCGACGCTCTGCGGCGTGTCCCCTGTTATCTGCGACGCGAGTGTTTCGAAGGCCGCGAGTGCAGTCTGGACGTCGGCAAGTTCGCTCTCGACGGCGGCACGGACGTCAGCTTGTTTCGACTGCTGGCCTGCGGGGCAAACATAGCGTCCATACTGTTCGCTGTATGAACGGAGCTGAGTGGCGTGTTCGCGCATACGCGTGACGATACTACCCAGAAGTGTCCGGGCATTGCGTAGCCACGCAATTTCGTCACTCACTATGAATGAAAATGGTGCATCCGAGTAATCCGCGACGCGGTTGCCGTCCGGGAAAGCACTCGTGATACTGATGGTGAAAGTATTGCTATGCAGTGCGGCAAGCTCTATAGAAGACGGTGTCCAGATATATTCATACACTCCCGACAAAGTCTTCGTAGCATAGGTCTTCTTATTAACCCAATTGAGGAACGTCCCGTCGTTCATGAGCATGATTTCAAAGGGCTGACTGTGCGTTCCCTGGCCGATAGTCCACGAGATTTTTATCGGCTGCCCGCTTGCGTACGTCTCCCCCCCGTTTGGCGAAAGAAGCTTAAAGTTCCGCCAATCTGCCGGAGAGGTAACGGCCGCTGATCCCCCTGAACATAACGATGCAAGGCGCGCTCGCGTGCGAGGCCCAATCGCGCCGTATCCCGTTGTCGCTGGAGTACCGGAAGAGACGATGGCATTTCTCGCTTGCCATTTCTGCACCGCTGCTTCGGTCGCCGGACCAAAATATCCGGTTGCGGAGTTGCTATTCAACAGACCCTGCGCAATAAAAAAACGTTGCAGCGAAGTCACGTCGCTACCTCGGCTACCGCGCGAGAGCGTACGATAGAGATTCGGGCAAGTGTTGGATGCCGCCGCATTCGTCGTTTGTGCGAACACCGACGATGCGAACAAAAGTACGCCAACTATCGGAACGACAATGATAGAAATTCGCATACATTTACGATTATTTAAATAAAAATGACTTTTTGCTCTTCGACGGCAATATCCAATGGCCTTTGGGCCATCACGGCAATCATACCCCATATTGCCCGTACCAGCGCCTAGGTTCGAGCAAAGTTGTATGGAGTCACAAAATTTCGTGACCTCAATTTTGTGACCCTACGGGGAATCGAACCCCGATTTAAGCCTTGAGAAGGCTCCGTCCTAACCGTTAGACGATAGGGCCGTATCTGAGGATTCTACGCAATTTATACAAAAATGAAAGCTTCGTAGCGCTGACGCCGAATTTGATTATCTGTCGGGTGGGATGTCGTAGTAGTTGATGAGAAATTTTGTGATGTCCACGAATGGACGCGCCAGAGTGGCCGCGGCGAAGTCCGCACCGTGCGGCTCGACAGCGTAGAGGAAGACAATGAATTTGGGATCGTGCGCCGGGAAGTAGCCGAAAAATGAGTGCAGAAATCGGTCCGCATAGTAGCCGCCGCCGCCCGGTATCGCTATCTGTGCGGTCCCTGTCTTCGCGGCGATGGAATAGTGCTCCTGCTTGTGCGTTCCGCCCGAAAGTGCCTTGTCGAATTCTATGACGAGCATTCGGGTCACCGTGTCGGTCGTGGTCGCGCTGAACACCCGTATGCCTTCCGGCACGTCAATCGCTCGCGTGATACCGCTGTCGTACCTGACCGACGTCACAACGTGCGGATTAGGCAGAACTCCCTCGTTCGCGAGCGCCGACAGGGCGCGCGTCATCGCTACCGGTGATACGGCAATACCCTGCCCGAACGAAGCACTCGCGTAATCCACGTCGTATCCGTTCTGTATCGATTGAATGCGGCCCGTCGCCTCGTTGGGCAGGTCAATGCCAGTCTTTTCTCCCAAGCGATACGCCTGCACGTACGTTCCAAACACCTCGTGTCCCATCCGGTCGACGACGAACGATGCGCCGAGGTTGAGCGAGTGATTCAATACATCCTGCATGTTCACAACACCGCGGGCGAGCTTGTCGTAATTGCAGATTTTTTTGCCGCTTTTTTCTATGCACCCCGTGTCGCGGTAGGTGGTCAAGGGCGTCACGGCTCCCGTGTCGATGCCCGCCGCCATCGTGAGCGGCTTCATGATAGAACCCATTTCATAAATGCTTTCTACGAGCGGGTTCGTAAATACATTCGCATTGGAAACCGTGCCGTACGTATTCGGATCAAACGCGGGCCGCGCCGCCATTGCTATGACCTTGCCCGTGCGCGGGTCCATAACGATGCCTCCGGCAAGCTTCGGAGTGTAGGCCTTCGAGATCTCGGCGAGCGTTCCTTCGAGCCTACGCTCGACCGATGGCTCTATGGAGGTCACGATAGAACCCTCGTGCGCCGACGGGTCGCTCGACACGGCCGCCTGCAGATTGGTGAATATCTCGGCGAACGGATTGATATAGAGGCCGCTCGAACGTTCAACGAGCGTATCTTGCCAGCGCTTCTCGAGGCCATACACGCCTGTTTTCGTATAGCCCTGATACCCGACGAAGCCGACCACCTGCGCCGCAAGCTCGTGCGCGGGATAAAAGCGCCATTGGTCCTGTACGAGCAGTACACCCGGAAGTTTGAGTGCGCGTATCTTCCCGCTCTCCGCGTCGGGCACGCGGTACGCAACCTCTTCGTACGGGTCATCCTGCTTAGCGGCGCCCGCCATAAAACGTTCGCGGTCCACGGGCGTGAGCGCGTTTAGCTGCGCATACGTTTGCCGCGCATCGGCAATCTCCTGCGGCTTGATAGCGATGCGCCATCCCGTCTGCATCACCGCCGCCGAGACGAGCTCGCCGTCCTTCGCCGTAAAATATATATTGCCGCGGCTCCCCGTGTCGGGACTCGCCGCCACGTACTGCGAGGCCGCATCCTTCTCATACTTCGCGCCCCATACCACCTGCACAAAATACAGGCGGGCGACAAGCAAGAAGGCCAAGAGGCAGAAGCAGACGCCGAGGACACGCGTCCGGAAAATAAACTTAGATCTCATTGCGGGCAATTGTAGCAGCTCCCACATTGCCCGGACGATTGATGTACTGCGTCTTCGCGACCGGAGTGAGACCCCTCGCTATGCCCGTCTGGACCGTGACCGCCTGTGATAACTCAAAGTAACGCTGTTCCGCGCCGCCGATGCTCCCCTGTATCTGCGATACCTGTGCCATAGCCTCGCGCCGTGCCATCACGTTGAGGACGGACGACGAGACAAAATACAGATACCCGCCGGCGAGCGCCAAGAGTACGAGCACAAGCGCCTGCATTGTGTAGCGTTCGAACGGGTGCTCCATCGAGAGCGACACCCGGGCGTGCGCGTAGGCAAAATCAAATTTCCCCTGAAAGATCGAAGGGGCGTGTCTGCTAATTTTCTGTATTCGGGCTCTCATATGATTCAAATTTTTTCAACTACACGAAGCTTTGCACTTCTTGACCGTGGATTTCTAGCGAGTTCATCGGCACCTGGAGCAACGGGTTTTTTGGTCAACCGCCTCCCTTCGCCTTTCTCTTCCCACTGCCGGAACGTCTGCTTCACAAGCCTGTCTTCTATCGAATGGAACGTGATTACCGCGATTCTCCCGCCGTGATGCAGAACGTCCCACGCGCCGAGCAGAGCTTGCTGTAGTGCACCCAACTCATCGTTGACCGCGATACGCAGCGCTTGGAAAGTGCGCGTCGCCGGATGTATGCGCCCGCGCCGATAGCGTACCGGCACAGAGGCATAGATCGTTTCGGCAAGCTCGCGCGCCGTAGTGAAAGGAGTGCGTTCGCGCCGCTTTACTATCGCTTCGGCAATGCGCCGCGAGTACCGCTCTTCTCCCCAACCGTAGATGATGTCCGCGAGCGATTCTTCGCCCCATTCGTTCACTATCTTTGCGGCCGTGAGTGCCTTCGCGTCTTTGGCGTACGTCATAAGAAGCGGCTCATCGCTCTTGAGTGAAAAACCTCTTCCGGAGTCGAGCTGGTAAGAGCTCCACCCTAAATCGAAGAGGGCCTTCGCTATTGTTTTGATGCCGAGCTTTTCAAGTTCCCTTGTGAGGTCCCTGAAATTCGCTTCGACAAGGTGTACGTGCGGTTTGCTTTCGGCCAACGCTTCCCGGGAACGCGCTATCGCATCTTGGTCGAGGTCGAATCCGATAAAGGTTCCCCCCGTGCCGAGCTTCTGAGCGATTGCGAGTGCGTGACCCGCGCCGCCGAGTGTCGCATCAACGACCGTATCGTCAGCTTGTATCGCCAACGATTCAACTGCTTCGTGTAAAAGAACAGACTGGTGCACGCCGCCCGCCGGCGGATGTTGTGACACCTGATTGCCGGAGAATTGTGAGCGTCGCGTGCGCATGACGTTATTGAAATTCTCCAGCAATCCGATATCGCAAAGTACTTACAGGAATCATAGGAAATCAGAGAACTCCGATCTGGTCGAGCTTGGCGGCCATCTTGTCCGCGTTCTTCTCGATCTGCGCCTTGTAGGTGTTCCATCGCTCGCAGTCCCAGATCTCCACGTGGTCCGAGACGCCGGCGAATATCACCCGCTTCTTCAGTCCGGCGAATTGTTTCTGATGTTCCGGAATGAGTATCCGGCCGACGCCGTCTACATCCACTTCCGCGGCACCCGAAAGCATGAACCTGTTGAAACCGCGCGTGTCGGGATTCACCATCGAGAGCGACTGCAATTTCTTCGCGAGCACTTCCCACTCCGCTCGCGCGTACGCATACAGACAATGGTCGAGGCCGCGCGTCATCACGACCTTGCGCCCCATCGCGGCACGGAAGACTTTCGGAAGCGAAACGCGCTTCTTCAGGTCGAGCGTGTGCTCGTATTCACCGATCAGCAGATTTGCCATGTTTCCCACTCTTTCCCACTACGGTAGAGTATACACCACTATACCCTATCGCAACCCAATGTGGAACAAACGTGTGGAAAACCCGCGGCGGCAAGCTACCGCGTAAACACTGGGCGAAAAGTGTGCTACTATGCCCGCATGTTGACCATCTTCAAGGGAGCCAACCCTGAAGCTCTCAATGAAATAGCGGACGAGATGCGCGTACTGCAGACGAAACACTGCATCGTCCTTTTCTCGATGGGCTCGCAGTTCGACCATCTCATCGTCCAGCAGCTCGCAAAGCTGGGCGTCCTCGCCGTCGTCGCCGACCCTTCGACCGTGCGCGTGGGCGACGTGAAGAAGCTCGCGCCCGCCGGCATCATCCTCTCAGGTGGTCCCGCGTCGGTGCATGATGAGCCGCCGCCGTTCGACAACGCGATTTTCGACCTCGGCATCCCCACGCTCGGCGTCTGTCTCGGATTTCAGATGTGGGCGAAACACGCGGGCGCGACCGTCACCCCGCAAGCGAAGCGCGAATTCGGCGTGCACACGTTGCACATCACGCAAGACAGTCCCTTGTTTGAAGGCATCGCACGCGACACACAAGTACTCGAAAGCCACGGCGATGCCGTCGAAAACCCACGAGGCGACGCCTCGTGGGTTACGCTTGGGTCGACGGACAACGCTCCCGTCGCTGCGGGTCACACGAAACATCTGTGGGGCGTGCAATTCCACCCCGAGGTGACCGACACCACCGAGGGTGCCAAGATGTACGATAATTTCGTCTCCAAGATTTGCGGCATCACCGACCGTTTTCCCGCACACAATGTCGCACAACAAAAAATAAAAGACCTGCGCAAACAAATCGGCGACAAGAAAGTGCTCATCGCCCTTTCCGGCGGCTCTGATTCTTCGGTCGTCGCGTACCTACTCAAGGAAGCGATGCAAAGCGCGGGGGGAACGCTCCATGGCGTATACATTCGCGGTATCGACCGGCCCGACGACGAAGCGTACGTGCAGAAGTATTTCGCCGCGCCCTCCGAAGCCTTGGCGAAGGAGGGGGGGAAGCATTGGATAGACGTAGAAGTGGTTGACGCTTCCGAGCAGTTCCTTGCTTCGCTTGCAGGCAGACAGCAGATGAAAGAGAAACGCATGCAAATGCGCGGCGTATATAAAGCGGTGCTTGAGCAGAAAATCAAAGAATTCGGTGCTGACTTCATCGCACAAGGCACGCTCTACACCGACCTCCGCGAAAGCGGATTGGGAAATGACACGGGCGCGCGCGTGGCGGAAATCAAAGTCCACCACAATACTAATCTCGGATTTTCAGTGCCCGAACTTTCACCGCTCGACGATCAGGTCAAGGATTCAGCACGCTCCATCGGCCGCGATATCGGTGTCCCCGAAGATTTGCTCGTGCGGCATCCCTTCCCCGGTCCCGGCCTCGTCGTGCGTATCGAGGGAGAAGTGACGGCCGAGAAGTTGAAAATCGCCCGCGCCGTGGACGGCATCTACATTGAAGAATTACGCGCAGGCGACCTCTACAAAACGGTCTGGCAGGCGGGAGCGACGCTCACGCGCTCAGAGCACACGGTGACAAAGGGCGACGATGCCGGCGCGGGCGTGGTCGTCGCGCTCTGGGCGGTGTGGAGTGTCAACGGCTTTACCGCGCGCTTCGCCCAACTGCCCTACGACTTCCTCGACAAGGTATCCCGCCGCATAACGAACGAGGTGCGCGAAGTGGGCGCGGTGGTTTATCGAATCAGCGACAAACCACCCGCCACGATAGAGTGGGGTTGATAGAGATATCCACTTTCCCGGCCTTGCAACCCCTCCTGCAACGTGCCCAAACGTATAATAGGGCTATGAAGACATACACCGTCGGGCAGTCGGCTTTATTACACGCGTGCTTTACGAGCAGACAGAGCGCTCTTGTGTGGCTCCCGCTTCGCCTGTATCTCGGGTGGATGTGGTTGGAGGCCGGAATGGGTAAACTTACGGACCCTGCGTGGGTTGGCAGTTCGGCCGGCGCCGCGATGACCGGCTTCGCCAAAGGAGCGATAGCGAAGGCAACGGGCGTTCACCCTGCCGTCGAGGCGTGGTACGCAGCATTTCTCCAGAACGTTGTCATTCCCAATGCCGTCCCCTGGGGATATCTCATCACCGCAGGCGAGATTCTCGTCGGTGCCGCACTTATACTCGGCTTTCTCGTCGGCGTGTCCGCATTTTTCGGCGTCTTTATGAATTTCAACTTCCTGTTCGCCGGTACCACATCGGCAAATCCGCGGATGGTGCTGATGGGTCTCGCGCTTATGCTCGCGTGGCGCGTCGCCGGATATTACGGTCTTGACCGCTATGCTCTACCCGTCGTTCAGAAATACTTGGGTCCGCGACACGAGTGGTCGTGACTGGCATCCAACGCTTGAAGTAGCGCTATCGCGTCACCACGAATGACGCGATGATGTCGTTGAAAATGCTCTTGTAGGGTTCCACGTTTATTGTCTCCACCGCCAGTGCTCCCGGACTGTACCGCATGACAGCTTGTTTGAACTCAATACCGTTCGTCATTCCCTCATTGCCGACGCCCGTGATGACCGTCCAATCGCCGATTCCCGTTTCGTCGGAAATCGTCAATGAGCTTCGTATCTGCGCGAGCGCCGAATCATAGGTGCCGAACGGACCCTGCGAGCGCGCGTCAATGCTTATTCCTCCCTGCGGGACGTTTTCACCCGGTGCGGTAATCACGAAAAAACCACCGACTCTCTCCTCGACTGTAAAACCGGAAGGATATTCAAATGTGAACCCGTAGGCCGCACTCTTGTAGACTTTCCACCCGTCGCGAACGGTGTTTACCTGCGAAGGCGTCTGCGGCTGGCTTTTCGGGTTGGAGATTGAAGAAATGATGATTGCGATGAGAAACAGGACGGCGAGCGCTGACAGACCTGCCAGTACATGCTGTGTGTTGGGCGTTTTCATGGTATGTACCGACGCCGCGATTATACACCCACGATGAAAGCGTGCATCATTTCCCTGCTTTGAGGAACTGCAAAAAAAGGCGGGGATGGCTCGCTGAACAACGCTAAGCGTCGAAGCTTGTTTTCAATGCGCCCTCAATCTTGTATCCGACATCTTTTATCGTATCGAACTGCAAGAGTGTCTTTTTTATGGAATGCATATATGCACCGGACATGCCCGGCGGCGCGTCAAGATACTTTTCGCCGTCCTTCGTAAAATTCACATATGCGACCCCGTTCACAATTGAGACGTCGGAATACACAGCGGCTAATTCCGGGAAGTATTCCGTGAACAACTGCCTAAGCGTTGCATCTGCGATTCTCGGCACCGAAGGAATCACTTTCGTTTTTACATCGTAGCGCATGGAGCAAATGCCCGACTCTCCGTAACAAATCCTCTTTGACTCGTCGTCATAGTACAAAAGCACGGCGACTTCACCCGCGCGCGGTGTGCGCGCCGCGGCCTCCGCCGGCGAAATTGCTTCTCCGCAAATAACCTCTATGAGGTCCGCTACCTCCCCCGGGCCGCTATACGGGCCTGCGGCGACAAATGTGGCGGTGTGTGATGGTGACAGAGGATCAGATGTCGCAGTATTTTTTGACAACCCTGTTACGCGCACCAGTGAGCGCGTTTCCGTCGAGCAGTTGTCGGCAACCGATACGAAGCGCTGATGGAACATTTCGTTCGCCTCGGTATTGTTCGTAAATCCTATCGATTCGATATCGGACGGTTTGTCGGGGATAAATTTCGCGATGCCGATCATTTCATTTACGCGGTACGTGCCTGTTATGGCAATCTGGGAAGAGCCCGACGGCACTGTTTGTGTTGCTGAATCTGTATAGTTCAGCGTGGCGACGATCGCCTCAATCCGCGGAACAAATGTCGACATCTGCGACCGCTTGAAGGTCGAATAGAAGCTATCATAGCGGTCCTCAGAATGATTCGTATACATTGACAACAGCACCTCGTCGGAAGCCACGCTATCCGGCGCCGAGAGAGATTCTTGGACTTGCTTGCCTGCAACCGTAATGCTCTTCGTTTGGAAAGGCGAGTATCCTTCGCCGGGTCCTCCGACGAATTGAACGCCGGCGAAAAATGTCAGACCGAGACCATCTTGCTCGTTTCGGAAAATAACCCTCACCCAATTTTCACCGGTCCGCGGGTCTGAACCGCTTTGTTCACGCACTGTCATGTCGGACGGATACTTTAGTTCAAAAGAGAATTTGTCATTTCTATATGTTTTCCAGCCAATTGCGGCGGACGGTGAAGTTGGCTGCGGCTTTGGCGTCGGATTTGAGGTCGTTGTATTTGCCTGCAACTCCTGTAAATTTTCTAAATTATCCGACCCGGTTTGCGACGGCGTTTGCTGTTGAACGTAATACGCGCCGCCGCCGAGTACCATGATACCGAGCAAAATTGCGAGCAAAACAGGAAGCCCGATGAATCCTCGTTGGGTGTGCATATATAAGAGTGGGGTCATTCGTGACTAATTATACCCGCACAATACCACGTTCTTCGTGACCTCTGATGGTCATCATAAAGCGGCGGGGATGGCTCCCGAGTCTGACCCTCGGAGCAGATTTAGTAACCAATATTGTCGCGCACATCCACGGTTACGGTAATGGTTCAAGGCACCCTAAGCCTAGGTTCGTCTGTGCACGAGCGCAAGTCAAAGGTTCACCAGATTTGCTACGGGTACACCTGTTGTATCCATTGCCGTACACTTTGCATGTCCCTGTATCTCCGACAAGTTGATACCCTGAATCCATCTGCCACCTCCCGGAATCACACATATACGCTTGTCCGCTCATACACGTCACTCCGTCCATGCCGCTAATGCAGGAAACCCGCTCGCCGTCATCATAGTAATTGCGCTCATCGGGTACGTAGTTCGTGCACGATTTTGTTCCTCTGCAAGCCCCTTCGTGCATTACTATCGCGCCTTCAGCTTCAAGTACACTCCGACTTACATACGTTTTGCTCGGCAATAGAGCACATGATGCCGTGTCCGGACACACAAAGCGTGGTTGCCCACAAACGGGATTCGTCGCCCCGGGAACGCCCGTCACGACGACTGATGTCCGCGCGATGGTTCTAGTAACTCCCACCTGATCTGTTCCCACAATGGCGGTGATTGGGTAAGTTCCGGGAGCGGCATACGTATGGGAAAAGGTTGCAGCTCCGTCGCACATCCCATCGCGCGAACTTCCATCTCCCCAGTCGATCGACAGACAGCTTCCGTCCATCGAAGGAACTCTCCACGTTCCCCGCTCGTTCACGTTGAGTGTTGCGGGACCAATGAAAGAGGCGGCGGAAGGTCTGCCATCAAGCGGCGGCGGAGAAGACACCGGTGGCACTGTTGGTGAACATATTGCTGCAATTCTCGCGCGTGTTCTTACGCCGACGATGCCGACAGGGTCAACCCCACTTTGTCCTTGCCACTTTCGCACGGCCGATTCAGTCATTGATCCAAAGAATCCGGTCGCGGAATCATTGCTCAAAAATCTCTGCGCGATAAGAAATTGTTGCAGAGAAATCACGTCGCTACCTCGGCTACCGCGCGAGAGTGCGCGATAGAGATTCGGACACGAGGCGGGTGGTGTCGGAATAGTCATCGGGGGATACGATGTCAAACTGTTGATCTGTGTTTGAAGCGCCGTTATTTTACTCAGCAACGACTGAATTTGTGCCTGTATCTCTTCTGTTGTGGCGGCGCTCGCAAGCACGGGAACGAGTAAGGAGGAAACAATAAAAGACCCGAGGAGATATTGCTTTTTCATCTCCGCATTGTCCCACTTACAACCCGCATGTCCAATAGCGTTCGCGAGGACAAGAATGGTAAGCGCGGAAGCCACTCTCGCCTTTGCCGCCGACTCCATGCGCGCGGCTCCGACGCGCGCGGGTTCAATCTTTCTTCAAATTCGGAATTGTGGTCATTATACCAAAAAGTTCGGACTCATTTCCAACAGAACCCCGAATGAGGCACGCGCGGAGCGCGTGGTGGCTCTAACCTAAATCGTACGCTCGACGAATCGCCGCGCCACCGCCTCGCGGACTCGGCGGCAACCCCGAAAGAAAAAACACTCCTTGCATTTCTGATTTGGCGGGGGTCAAATTTCTTTTGAAAAAGGAAAGGGTGTTTTTCTTTCGGGGTTCTGCCCTCCAAGTATTCGGGCAGTCGGCGGGGCGAAATGCAAATGCCTGTGGAGCGCGCAAAAAATGGAGGGGTTCGAGGGGAGGAAATTTTTTGCGCGCC
>Ga0209542_10007054_pt1 | contig 21553 bp, 20 predicted proteins | sample RifCSPhighO2_01_FD_184028 | JGI IMG/M metagenome (GOLD analysis project Ga0209542, IMG submission 184028) | Soil microbial communities from Rifle, Colorado - Rifle CSP2_plank highO2_0.1 (SPAdes) (version 2) | ecosystem: Environmental > Terrestrial > Deep subsurface > Rock core/Sediment ... | reverse complement strand
TTGCCTTCTTTATCAATTTCTAAAAATACAGCGTCTTTCTCCTCATCAGAATAAGCGTATTTTATTGTTTTACCTTTTTGAATTTTATATAAAGGGGGATTCGCGATATATAAATATCCATTGTCAATTAATTCTTTAAAGTGTCGGAAAAATAGCGTTAAAAGAAGAGTTGCGATATGAAGTCCATCGCTGTCAGCGTCTGCCATAATAATTATTTTATGATAACGAAGCTTTTCTAAATTAAATTCATCAGCAATTGCAGTGCCTAAAGCTACAACAATAGCTTGTATTTCTTTGGAATCAAGAATTTTATTTAAACGCGCTTTTTCAATATTAAGTATTTTTCCGCGAATAGGTAAAATAGCCTGAAAAGCCGGATTTCTGCCTTGTTTAGCGCTACCTCCCGCGGAATCTCCTTCAACTATAAAAATCTCGCTATCTTCAGCTATTTTAGAAGAACAATCAGTTAACTTACCAGGCAAACGAAGCCCGCTTAAAGCGCCTTTTCGTAATATTATTTGTTTTACCGCGCGTGCCTTAGTGCGCGCTTTTTGCGATAAAATAACTTTTCTAATAATAATTCCCGCGTCTTCTGTATTTCTTTTTAAAAACTCTTCTAATGCTTCTGTTACTATTCCTTCCACAATTCCGCGCGTATCCGCATTGCCTAATTTTGACTTAGTCTGGCCTTCAAACTGCGGATCAATTAATTTTACGCTTACAATTGATGTAAGTCCTTCTTGAACATCTTCACCTGTTAATCGTTCGTCTTCTTTACTAAAAAAATTATTATTCTCCGCGTATTTATTTAATACTCGAGTTAACGCTGATTTAAAACCTGTTAGATGACTGCCTCCGCTCGGAGTAGAAATATTATTAGCAAAACTAAGCGAAACACCCTCTAAATCATTAGCGTATTGAAATGAAACCTCTACTCGCTGATCTAATTTGTTCTGACTAATAAAAAATATATTTTGATGATCAACTGTTTTACCTCGGTTAATAGCTCTAACATAAGCAATAATTCCTCCTTCAAAGTAAAAATTGTATTTAAAAGGCAATTTACTATCTGCATAGCGATCAATTCTTTTATCAAGAACTTTAATTAATACTCCGGGAGTTAAATATGCTTGTCTTCTTAAATGCTCTAAAATAATCTTTAAACTAAAAACTATATGTTCGCCTTGTTCGCCTTTAAAAATTGTATTATCTGGTTTAAATGTAATTGTAGTGCCTATTTTATCGCATGCTCCTTGCTCTTCTACATCTTTAACTGGTACGCCTCGTTTATATTCCTGCGCGTATTTTTTGCCTTCGCGACATATTTCAGCGCGAGTCCATTCAGAAAGCGCGTTAACAACTGAAACACCTACTCCATGCAAACCTCCTGAAATCTTATAACTTTTTCCATCAAATTTTCCTCCAGCATGAAGCACAGTCATTACAGTTTGTAGAGCTGAAACTTTAGTTTGCGGATGTATTTCAATTGGAATTCCTCGTCCATTATCAGCTACTTTAACAACATTATCATCTAAAAACTCAATCTCTATATTGTTCGCAAAGCCAGCCATTGCTTCATCAATAGCATTATCTATAACCTCGTAAACTAAATGATGAAGCCCTGATGATCCAGTAGATCCAATATACATACCTGGTCTTCTGCGAACAGGATCTAATCCTTCCAATACAATAATATTTTCTGCTGTATACTTATTATTCATAAAAACAAGTGTTCTTAAAAATTTATTGCTCACTCATACTACCTCGGAAAGATAACAAGGCTCGCAATAAACTATTTCTTTTCTTTCAGGAGCATATGTTGTTTCAAATTCATTTGGACAATGAATAGCTTTGTGAAAATGTTCAACTATGTTGTCATATACATTGTTATCAGATTTTTTGCCTCCGCAAGTGCATTTTCTGTGCCAGAGTTTTAATGGATTTCTTTGTTTTATTCTTTCAAAATGCCTGCAATCAGGGCATAATCTTGGTATTGGAAAATTTTGTTTTTTGTAAAATTCCAGTTCTTGAGGAATTATTTTAAAAGCTCCTACTCCTTTGCAAACATCTTTTTTTTCTTCTTCATTATGCACATTGGCGCATTCAATAACTTCTTCTAATATCTTATTGCCAACATTCTTAATATGATCAGGGATATCTTGTGTTCTCATTGTTACTTTATACTCTCCTTTATACTTTTTTATATCTGTGTATTTATATCCTTTTGCTTGTATTTCTTCTTTAGTCATAGGAAAATATTCATTTGCAACTGTTTCATTGTAGCCAAAAGGAGATAATTCTATTGGAAAGAATTCTCCGTATTTATATATTATGCCTGTTTTGTCTTTGTATGGTTTTGTGTTCATGTATGATTTAATTTTAATTATTAACTCCTCATAATACTCTTCTTTAAGGTATTGTTTGTTTTTTAAACTATCGCGTAAAAAACTATCAGTGGTATTCACTACATAATACACATATTTTACATTGCGACAATTTTCTTATAACAAAGTAAAATGAACATTATATAATTCGCCTTAGATTTAATCATATATGATTATATTTAATGATATATGATTATATCTAATGATATATGATTATATCTAAATTTATTTTTCTGCTATCTAATCTCCACTTTCAATCTTTTCTTAAGTTCTTTTTCAATCTTGTTATGCAAAACATTTACCTCTTTATCAGTCAAGGTTTTATTTTTATCTCTATAAATTATATGAAAAGCCAAACTCTTTTTATCGCTATCAGGACTCTGATAAACATCAAATAAATTCACATCTTCAACAAGCTTTCCTCCTATTTCTTGGATAACAGATAAAATATTAGTTATTTTTACTCCGTGATAAGTAAATAGCGATATATCGCGATCAATTGCTGGAAATTTTGGAGGTTCTTCAAATTCTCGCTCATAGTCAATATATTTAATTAACATTGCAATGTCAATTTCAAAAAATGAGATATTCCCCTTTTTTAAACCATTGTCTTGATTAGAAACAGCGCCCAAAAATCCGATTTCTTGTTCATTTACTTTTATTGATAAAATATCATCTTTGTGCGAAATAATATAATCCTCATTGTCAAAACCCATTGCTTCAAATAACCCGTCTAATATTCCTCTTATTTCTAAAAGTAAGTCAGTTATTTTTTCTTCTTTAGAAAAAATTAAAGCTCCTATTTTTTCTTCTTCAATTAAAACGCTTTCTCTTTTAAAAATATGGCCAAACTCAAAAATTTTAAATTCATCAAAATAACTCTGATTAAACTTTGTATTTTCAATCAATCCGTGAATTAAATCTTCACGTAAAAATCTTCTCTTTCTGCTTAATGGATTGATTATTTCATAAGAAGCGATTTGTTCTATTAAACTATAATTATAAACCTCGTCAAATCCTTGATTTAATAAAAAACGACTAATAAAAGAACGCCATTCTAAATTTTCATTTAATTCTGCTCTTTTAGGGAAAATTTTTGGAGTAACAAGGGAAATATTATTATAACCATAAAGTCGCCCTACTTCTTCTATTATATCTTCTTCAATATTTAAATCTTCTCTATAAAAAGGCGGATTAACTTTAAATATTCCTGTTTTTTCTTTTTTTGTTTTAATATTTAAATAATACATCGCTTTATTAAACGTTTCCTCGTTTATTTCTTTTCCCAAAATAGAACTAATTTTATTCAAACGAATAATTATATGTTCTCTATATTTTAATAAATCTTTATTTTTTTCTTCAAAAAATACTTGTTCTAATTCTCCTCCAACTTCCTTTAAAATCAAATTAACTAATTGCTCTAATCCTAATAAACTAAAACCAGCGCTTATATTATGTGAAAATATTATTGAAGCGTCAGTAACTAAATTAAATTTTTTAGATGTATTATAAATTTTCTTAGCGTCAAAATTAGCTGATAAAATTAAAATATGATTAGTATTTTGGCTAATAGCTGCTTCCTCTCCTCCTTTAATTCCAGCTATATCAACCGGACCCTCTAAATCAGCAACAACTAAATCATTTTTATTTAATTCATATTCTTTGCCTCCTAATATTTTTATTTTTTCTTTGTTTTTTGCTTCTCTTATAAAAAGTTTTACTTTGTTGCTTTTTCCTTTTTTCAATTTGTCAAAATCAAAAATATGCAAAGGCTGACCAGAATCTAATATAACAAAATTAGATAAATCAACTAAATTATTAATGCTTTTTTGTCCCAAGCTTAATAAATAATCTTTAAGCCATTTAGGGCTTTCATTTATTTTAACTTTGGATATTACGGAAAAACTACAACATTTAGCTCCTTTTTCAATTTCTATTTCTGATTTTCCTGATTTTGTTTTTAAAGTAAATTCATTTTTTAACTCTTTTTTTGGCGTAATTTTTTCAATTTTACCCTGAAAGCCTAATATCGCGTTTATTTCCCTTGCTATACCTTGGTGCGACAAACAATCAGCTCTATTTGACAAAATATTTATATTAAAAATATAATCGCTGTTTTTTTCTTCAATTCCCTCTACTTCAAATAAATACATATTTAAAATATTCGCCAACTCTTTTGGCGTTATCTTGTATTCAATATATTGTTTTAACCAATTATACGAAAAAAGCATATTATAAATTAAAATTGTCTTATTACCCTTAAATCTCCAGAATATAATAAACGTATATCTGGAATTTTATATTTTATCATTGCTATTCTATCAAGACCCATTCCAAAAGCAAATCCTTGCCATTCTGACGCTACAAGACCCGCGTTTTTCAAAACTTGCGGATGAACTATGCCAGCGCCCATCATTTCTATCCAATTTTCTCCTTTGCAAATAGAACAATTATTTTTTTTATCGCAAAAACAACTTATATCAACCTCAAATCCCGGCTCTACAAAAGGAAAATAACTTGGACGCATTCTTATTTTAATATCATTATTTTCATTGCCGAATAAAGCGTTAAAAAATTCTAAAATCACTTTCTTAAAATTAGCAATACTAATATCTTTATCTATCATCAATCCTTCTAATTGATAAAATTGCATATCGTGCGAAGCGTCTGTTCGTTCATTTCTAAAACATTTGCCAGGAACAACAATATTAAAAGGAGGTTCATGGCTTTCCATATACTTTATCTGCATTGGACTTGTATGAGTTCTAAGCAATAATTTCTCTTTTTTGTTTTGTAATTCGTGATTTGCGCTTTGCTGGCTACTTTGTATCCAGAATGTGTCTTGCGCGTCTCGAGCAGGATGACTTACAGGAAAATTAAGCGCGTCAAAATTATAATACTCTGTTTCTGCTTCTGGACCTTCTACCACCTCAAAATTTAAGCGCTCAAAAATATTAAGCGTTTTATTCATTAATTGCGTTAAAGGATGAAAACTTCCTGTTTTAATTTTTTTATTTTTTAAAACAGAATCAATATCAAAATCTTTTGGAAGAAAATTTTTTTTAATATTTTTCATCATAAACGAAATAGCAATATTATTATTAAAATTAGTAAAACAAGAGACCATGCTTGCCACTTTTTAAATCCTATAGCTGTAAATAAACTCCAAAAACCTATTGCCAATACAATATAAAAAATGCCAAAACCAAAAATATCTATAGCAAAAGGATCTAAATTATAAATTGCTGTTCCAATCGCTCCAAAGCATAAAACAGAAAGTATAAACAATATTATCCTTTTCATATTTATTAATATTATAACAAAAAAATTCTATTAACGCAACTTACTTTATAAAACAAAAACCTGATAACGCAAAACTACCAAGATTTTAAAATACTTATAGAAAATTCATTCAACTATTGAAGTTCTGTTTGTTCTCCTTCTTGCGGGACAACCGCATCAACATTTAATTCTTTATATAATCTATTAGCTAAAACATTTGATACGCGCGGTTCGCCCATAGTAAGAAAAACTTTTTTTACTTTTTTCTTGGTATTTTTCACAAAATCTACTAAATCATCTGAATCAGCATGAGCTGAATAGCCTCTGATATTTTCTATTTTTGCCCTAATTGGCACATTTTCGCCAAATATTTTAACATTAGTCGCGCCATCTTGGATTTTTCGCCCTAATGTATTAATTGATTGATATCCTACAATTAAAAGAGTGCTTTTTGGATCAGACAAATATCTTTTTTCATGATGCACAATTCTTCCGCCATTAGACATTCCTGAGCCAGCAATTATAATTTTAGGATTTTCAACATCATTAATCGCTTTTGATTCAGAGGTTTCTAGGGTAAATTTTAAGCAAGGAAAATTAAAAATATCATCTCCTGATTTTATAATATCTTTAACATTTTGATTAAATAATTTTTCATATTTTTTATAAATCATAGTTGCTTTAATTGCCATTGGCGAATCTAAAAATACTGGAATATTCGAAATAATGCCTTTTTCAATTAAATTATTAAGCTCGTATAAAAGAACTTGCGTTCGCTCAATAGAAAAAACAGGAATCATAAGAACTCCTCCGATTTTCATAGTTTCTTTAATAATACGCTTTAATTTTTCTGTACGCTCTTGGAAATGTTCATGATTCCTATCACCATAAACACTTTCCATTATTAAATAATCAGCATCATCTACTATTTCGCTATCGCTCAAAAGAGGAGCTGGAGAATTTCCTAAATCTCCTGTAAAAACGATTTTTTTGCCCTTATAATATATTTCTATCATAGCAGAACCTAAAATATGCCCAGAGTTCTTAAACTTTATTTTAAAACTCTTAGTATCAATATCTTTATTGTAAGAAGCGGTTTCCCAAAGTTCCATTGCTTTATCAATATCTTCAGCGCTATAAAATACATCTTCATTATTCCATTTAGCTTCTTTTTTCATAATACCCATACTATCCCGCATTATAAGTTCAGCTAAATCTTTTGTTGCTGGCGTAGAATAAATTCTGCCCCTAAAACCCTCTTTAACTAACTTAGGAATTCTGCCTATATGATCAAGATGCGCGTGTGTAATAAATAGAAAATCTATAAAAGATGGATTATAAGGAAAAGGGTCGCGATTTTTCCTTTCAGTAATCCTATTTCCCTGAAAAAGCCCGCAATCTATAAGATTTTTTTCATTATTGCTCTCTAATAAAAAATTAATAGAAAATCTATAAAAGATGGATTATAAGGAAAAGGGTCGCGATTTTTCCTTTCAGTAATCCTATTTCCCTGAAAAAGCCCGCAATCTATAAGATTTTTTTCATTATCGCTCTCTAATAAAAAATTAGCTCCAGTAACAACTCCTGTGCCGCCATAAAAAGAAAGTTTTAAATTATTCATATATTAGAAAATAATAATTATTAAAAAGAAAAATCTCTAACAAATTCTAAACTCGCTTTTTATTATTGAATTTCAATCTCAATAATGCTTAATTAATAAATTTTTATTGATAACTTTGTTTTTAATGATTACATTAAAAATAAAAACCTGCTTCGCAGAACTTTGTTTTTAATGATTACATTAAAAGATAAAAACCTGCTTCGCAGAACTTTGTTTTTAATGATTACATTAAAAATGCTCTTGCTGGCGCGCCATCAGCTCCTATAATTTTCATTGGCAAACCAACAAAATTATAACTGCCAACTGGAACTTCTTTTAAAAATAATCCCTCGTAAATTATTATGCCGTAAACCAACAAAATTATAACTACCAACTGGAACTTCTTTTAAAAATAATCCTTCGTAAATTATTATGCCGTTTTCAAGCAGAATATTATGAACTTTGTTTTTTTCTCCATTTCTCTTTATTGATATATAATCAACTCCTATTGCTTTTACTTTCTTGCTCAATAAAAACTCTGCTGCGCTATTATCAAGCCCTACAAAATCAGGATTAAATTTTTCATAACCTAAATCGCCATTGCGAGTTTTGCATAAAATAATTTCATTTTCATTTATTTCAAAATTCTCTAAATCTTTTTTATTGATTTCTTTTTTAACGCGAGTTAAATCAAAAACTCTTGCGCGCCCAAAAAAACTTTCATTCGGAATTTTATCAATGGTTTCCGCTCCATCTTTAATATGAAAAGGCGCGTCAATATGAGTTCCGCTATGCGTTCCGCAAGTAAATTCACTTAAATTAGAGCTATCGCCTTTGCTTAAAAAACTTATTCGCTTAATCCTAAAATTCGGATTTCTTGGATAAGTTAAAAGTTTTTCTGACAAAGGAAGAGTTATATCATACATGCTTTTTTTTAATGTCTTCATTAAAAACAAAGTTCTCACAAATTTATTAGCGAACGATAGTGGGTTTAGAAATAATTAGATATTTTTCTTATCTGAAATTACTGTTTAAAATTCAATTTCCAAAATTGAGAATTGATTATATTTTGTGCTGTTTCTTTATTCATTTTATTATATTATCATAAAAAAATACGCAAATCAAAACTTTAATTTACACCACTTCTTGTTGATAACATTTTTCGCAATAAACTATTTCTTTTCTATCCGGAGAATAAGTAGTTTCAAATTCATTTGGACAATGTTCGTTGCTGTGAAAGTGCTGAATCGTATTTTGATAAACTTTGTTGTCAGACTGCGTTCCGGCGCATTGGCATTGTCTATGCCACAATTTTAATGGATTTCGTTGTTTAATCCGTTGGTAATGGCGGCAGTTAGGGCAAAGACGGGGTAATGGTAAATTCATTTTTCTATAGAATTCCAGTTCTGGTTTGATGATTTTGAAAGCAGTGGCACATTGTTCGTTGCATTCTCCTTGATGCTGGCATTGGATAATTTTATTTATTATAGAATCATCTACGTCTTTGATATGGTCTGGTATCTGTTCTGTTTTTAATGTTATCTTGTAGTTTCTTGTTTCCGAGTCTTTCCACCTATATCCCTTCTCTATGGCTTGTTCTCTGGTTAAAGGAAAGTATTCTTGGGCTATGGTTTCATTGTAGGCAAACGGGCTTAATTCCAAAGGGAAGAATTCTCCGTATCTGTATACTCTTCCTTTTTTATCAATATATGGCATATCGTTCATATGCTTGATTATCTTCGGCGCCAGTTCTTCGTATTCTTCTTTGGAGTATTGTTTGTTGAGGATGCAGTAAGATTTAGTCCTAAGTCCAATGCAACCGAAAAGATTAGCAGAACCATGACAATTGTAAGAATACTGAATATCGTGACTGCCCCATACTACGATAGAAAATTTACTTCGCGAACCGCCAATGCCAGTATCTACCACTTCATACAATAATTCCGCTTTAGCGCCCAAACCATAACCATCATACGTATCGCGCATCGTCATACCGCCCCACACGACAAATTTACAATCTTCCACTGAAACAACATCAAAGCATTTATAACAATTTTTCGCTTCACCGATTATATCGCCGATAACATTATTCGTCTTCTTGAAAGAATAAATATATTTTCTTGGGAATTTTAAAATCAGTTCTTTGTGCTTTCTTTTAATTTCCTCCACGGCTTTATAACTTCCCGAATTAAATTCTCTAAAAAACTTCTCATATGAATCCTTGGTATGCGGGGAATTAAATACGTAATATGATTTATTTCGCAACCCTACGCAACCGAAGCAATTTGAACAATTGCGACAATCGTAAAGAAACCAGGAATCAATGCAATTCTCGCATCCGTAACTAAAAAATAATCTGTAAGATGCCCCGCAATTAATGGCTTCGTAAGACAATTCCATATGATCCACGAGATATGAATCTACTAAATTATTGTTTTGCGCGGTTCTATTTGAATACAAAACATTTTCATTTTGAAAAGCAGCTGAAATCAAGTAGCAATCCTTGCTGTCCAAAGCATGCTGAGCATATTCGCTTCTGACGGAATTGCCGCTGGATAAAGCGATCATAGGAACTCTTTTTAATAAATCGCTAAATTGTTCAAAAAACGGCTTGTTAAAATTATAATCCGTTCCATAATCCATCGGGTCCCAATTATCCGACCACCATGAGTGATAATCATAAATCTTATACAGCTTATCTGAAGAAATTACGGAAATAATGTCTTCTCCGGAAAAATCATTTTTTCTTTTATACAAAGCTCTTTCGTTTCTCCATGCCATCCTTCTGACCATCCTGCACTCCGGACAAAACGTCGGCGCTGGAACATGAATTTTCTCGTAAAATACGAAATCCTCAGGTTCAATAGTGAACTGGTTTTTACAATTCTGACAAACTTTATTCATGTTTTAAAAATAATAAATTATTTTACGCTCTTTCTTTATTAGTGTGCCCTCCGAATTCTGTGCGAAGCGCGGCTTGAATTTTATTGCTCCATTTCTTTTTATCGCGTGAAATATAACGAGAAAAAAGCGCGTAAGTGTTTATTGTAAAAGGCACATTATATTTTAGCGCGATTTCAACTGACCATCTGCCCTCCCCAGAATCGCCAATCTCGCTTGGAATATTTTCTAAATTTTTATCTTTTACAAAAGCTTTTTCCATCATTTCCATTAAAAATGATCTAATAATACTGTTGTTATTCCAAACGCGAGCAATGTTTAACATATCAAGATTTTTGTATGGACCGCGTTTTAATAGATCAAATCCTTCAGCCATAGCTCCTATAAAACCATATTCAATAGCATTATGAACCATTTTTACAAAATGTCCGCTACCTGCTGATCCAAAATAATTGTATCCATTAGGAGTTGATAAAGATTTAATTATAGGCTCTACAAAATTATAAGCCTTTCTATTTCCGCCAACCATAATAGAATAGCCTATTTTCGCGCCCTGCAAACCTCCGCTTGTTCCAATATCTAAAAATTTAATGCCTAATTTTTCAAGCTCTTCTCCTCTTTTTTTTGATATCTCAAAATGAGAATTTCCGCCATCAATTAAAATGCTTTCTTTGGGCAATATTGGTTTTAATTTTTCTATTACGCTTTCAACAAATTGATTAGGTATCATTAGCCAGATAATTTTTTGTCCTTTCAAATTTTTAACAGCGTCTTCTAAAGAAAACGCTCCTTTAGCTCCAATATGCTCTGCTTTAGCTACTGCATCAAGCGAAACATCATAAACAAAAACATCGTGGCCGTTTTTTATTAAACGAGATACCATTCCATACCCCATTCTACCTAACCCAATAAATACTAATTTCATAAAATATTAACTTTTAACTTTTAACTTTTAACTTTTAATTATCCTAGTATTCACCTGGCATGCCTTCATCTTTTATATTAAGCGACATAATATACTCAAAAGCTTCATCAGCATTATCTACTAATTTATAAATATTCATATCTTTTTCATCAATAGCTTTATTTTTTCCATAAATATCGTTTTTAATCCAATTAAGCAATGGTGTCCAGTGTTCTTTATTAACTAATATAACTGGAACTGGTTTAATTTTTTTAGTTTGCACTAAAGTTATTATTTCAAAAAATTCATCCAATGTGCCAAATCCTCCGGGAAAAAATACATATACCTCTGACGCAAAAGAAAGCATTACTTTTCTAGTAAAAAAATAATGGAATGCTTGCGACTGCTTTACATATTTATTTATACGCTGCTCCATTGGAAGTTTAATATTAATTCCCACTGACTGCCCGTTTGCTTCATAAGCGCCACGATTTGCTGCTTCCATTATTCCTGGTCCTCCTCCTGTGATTACAGCAAAACCGTCTTTTGATAATTCTCGCGCTAATTTTGTAGCTTCGTTATAAACAATACTTTTAAAATCACATCTTGCTGAACCAAAAAATGTAACTGATTTTCCATATTTTTTTAAAAACTCAAAACCATCTACAAACTCCGCCATAATCTTAAAAATTCTCCATGGAGAAGAATCCTCTAAATGATTATGGTCGTTCATAATTTCAGATAACTTTGACGCTGGCAAGCATACTTCTTCTGGCGTATATATTTTTTGCATAATTTTATTGTTTAAAATTTAGTATACATTTAATTTTACTTTTTTCCAATTTTTTAAGATTGGCGTAATAAATTTCCACGATGCTTTTACTTCTTCTGTGCTACTAAATAAAGTTTGATCTCCTAAAATAGCATCAAATAATACTTTTTGATAAGCATTTAATAATTCTTCTTTAAAAGAGCTTTTATATAGAAATGAAAGATTTTTTTGTTCTAAATCAACTGAAAGACCAGGTCGCTTAGCCCAAAATTGTATAGAGATTCCTTGGTCAGGCTGTATTTTAAAAGATAAAATATTTTGATGATGTTTTTCTTTTTTAATAGGACATAAGCATACAATTGGCTCTTTAAAAAATACAGATATTTCTGTTTTTTTCTCTGGCATTTTTTTTCCAGATTCTATATAAAAAGGAACTCCTTTCCATCGCTTATTATCAACATAAACTTCTATTTTAAAATATGTTTCTGTTTCAGAATTTTTATCTATATATGCCTCTTTTTTAAAATCTTTATATTGACCTCTTTTCACATATTTTATCATATCATTTTTTTTAATGCCACGTAATGCTTTTAACACTTTAATCCTTTTGTTTCTTATTTTATTTACTTGAAATTCTTTTGGATTATCCATAGCCACAAATGATAACATTTGAAGCAAATGATTCTGACCCATATCGCGCAAAGCTCCTATGCCGTTATAAAATATTCCCCTGTTTTCAATTCCTAATGTTTCAAAAAGTTTTATTTCCACTTTTTCTATATATTTATTATTCCATATTGGTTCAAATAAACTATTAGAAAAACGAAAAGCCAAAATATTCTGCATTGCTTCTTTTGCCATATAATGATCAATTCTAAAAATTTGCGTTTCTTTAAATAAAAGCCCTAATTTTTTATCAAGCTTTTGAGCTGTTTTAATATCTCTGCCAAATGGTTTTTCAATTAAAATGCGCGTCCATCCCTTATCTCCCGCGCAAGGAATTGAAAGCCCGGAATTAGCCAAATTCTCAAAAATATCATCATAAAAATCCGGGGATGTTGCTAAATAAAAAAGTTTGTTAGAACATTGTCCTTTATTCTCATCAAATTCCATTAAAAAATTTCCTAAATTAAGATAACTGTTCGCGTTTTCAAAAATACCTTGTTTATAAAAAATATTATTTAGAAATTTATCTATTTTTTGTTTAACTTCTTTATCTCCTTCTTTTTTTAAAACTTCTTTAACAATTTCTCTAAAATTTTCATCTGATAATTTTCTTTTTGCAAAACCAACTATTTTAAACTTATTTATCTATTTTTTGTTTAACTTCTTTATCTCCTTCTTTTTTTAAAACTTCTTTAACAATTTCTCTAAAATTTTCATCTGATAATTTTCTTTTTGCAAAACCAACTATTTTAAACTTGGCAGGAAAAATATTTTTTAAATACAAATCAAAAAAAGCCGGCAAAAGATGCCGTTTACTTAAATCTCCAGTAGCTCCAAAAATAATAAAAACAATTGGATTTTCTGTTTTTTTATTATTTTCCATTATTTAAATTAATTAGATTACTAATCAGAGCAAGATTCGCTTTTATCTTTTCCAGAACCGCAATCGCATTTATTGTTATTTTTTTTCATTTCTCCGCCACAGCAAGTTCCTCCTTTGTTATTTTCATTTTTACATGATTTGCATGTATATTTATCATCGCACATATATAATTCACCTCCTTTTTTTAGCTTTTTAAACTTTAAAAATTATAATCCAAGAATTCCTTTTATTTTTTCCTTATTAAAGCCAATTACTATTTCTTCATTAGATTTATTTTCATCTGAAAATACAATAACAGGAACGCCCATTTGTCCGGATTTTTTAATCATCTCCTTTTGTTTTTCAGCGTTTTCTGCTACATCGTAATCTGTGTATTCTATATTATTTTCCTTAAAATATTCTTTAACAGCATGGCAATACGCGCAAGTTGGCGTAGAGTATATTGTAATTTTTTTCATATATATTTTTATTTAATAATTAAATGTTTAACTAACTTTTTAAGTATATCTTTTAAAAATTCTTTTATCAATAAGTTGAAAAAATTATTCTTTAATAATTATAATATAAATATGACTTATAAAATTGAAACTAAAAAAATAATTAATAAAATTGGCGGAGGGCACAGGACTTGAACCTGCAAGGGCTTTCGCCCGCCGCTTTTCGAAAGCGGTGCCTTTCCAATTCAGCGCAACCCTCCATACATAAAATATTTCATTAAAAATCCATTTTTTAATCTTTACTGTCGTATTCTCCTGTTTCAGTGTTAATTATTATATTATCGCCTTCTTTTATAAACATAGGCGCGGAAACAAAAATCCCTGTTTCTAATTTTACAGATTTAATTCCGCCAGATACTGTGTTTCCTTTTACAGCGTTTTGAGCTTCTGTTACTTTAAAGCTTATTTTAACAGGCAATTCAACTGAAACAGGCTTACCTTTAAAAAGCACTACATTGGTTGATATTCCTTTTTTTAAATAATTTATTTGCTCGCCTAAATCCTTAATTAACAAACAAATTTTTTCTCCTTGCGAAGAAAAACAAGCCTCTTCGCGAGTTTTATAAATAAAATCAAATTCTTTTTTTTCTATATCAGCTTCTTCAATGCTATCAACTTCAGCTGGCAAAAATGTTTTAGGAATAATTTTTTCGGTAATTAAATTTTTAAGCTGCGTTTTAAGAGTTGGTTTTCTTTGTTGCATGCGAACAAATTCCGCGCTTAATATAACGCAAGGCTCGTTATTATACAAAATTACCATTCCCTTTTTTATTGATTTTAAACCCATATTTCAAATTAAAAAAAATCAGAACTTATTTTGAAAAATCCCAATTGATTTTCGCTCTTTGCGAATCTAAATCAATAAGTAAAATCATATTAAAAGAAATGCAAAGAAAAATCAAGTTAAAATAAAAAAACTTCGCGAATTTTTAAATTATTAATTTCAAAAAATCTTTTAATCTCCTTGCAAATTTTTCCAAAGCGAGGATACGGTATGTATGTGAGAATCTGCGCGGGCTTATTTGGATTTTTTTGTGAACTACCTGTGGATAAAACTCTTGTTGTATTTTTTATTTTGATTTGCTATTATTTAAATGTATATGCAAACAAAATAAATTCTTGGTGAGCATATTCTTGCGCCAAACACCGTAGAGTTAATTACTGAAGCAATGGATGCTCATCAAGAACAAAAACACGATGATAATATGTTTAACTTTCTGCCAATGTTTCCAACGCTTTCCAAGGCAAAAAAAATTATTGCATTATCTTTTACAAAAGACATTAACAAATTAAGCTATTGTATATAAAATATGTCAATGTATAAAACAATAAAAGAAACCGCCAAGCAATTTGCCTTTGAACCAAAAATAGGGAATGAAGAAAATTTTCACCCTGCTTCAAAATATGTTTTAGTGGGAATGGGCGGGTCTCATCTGGCAACAGGACTTTTAAAAATACTAAAGCCTGAGCTGGATATTATTATTCATCGCGATTATGGCTTACCCGCTCTTACTGATTTAAAAGAACGGTTAGTCATTTTAAATTCTTATTCCGGTAATACAGAAGAAGTTTTGGACGCGTACGCAAAAGCCGGAGAACTTGGTTTAAACCGAGCAGTTATTTCTATTAGCGGCAAGCTCTTAGAACAGGCTAAAAAAGATAAAGTCGCCTATATTCAAATGCCGGATTTTGGCATTCAGCCACGTTCAGCGTTGCCCTTAAACTTAAAAAGCCTCCTTAAAATCACTATGGAAGAAACTTTGCTTAGGGAAGCAGGCGAACTTCAAAACACATTCCATTCAGAAAAATTTGAAGCAGATGGCAAGGCATTAGCTAATACGCTTTATGGCCGCATATCGGTCATTTACGCTTCAGAGAAAAACCACGCGCTTGCCTATAATTGGAAAATAAAATTCAACGAAACCGGCAAAATTCCCGCTTTTTATAATGTCTTTTCAGAGCTCAATCACAATGAAATGACAGGCTTTGATGTGAAGGACTCAACGCGCGGACTTTCTGATAAATTCTATTTTCTCTTTCTCTTGGATTCGGAAGATCATCCCAAAATTCAAAAAAGAATGGAAATAACAGCTAAATTATATCAAGACCGCGGACTGCCGACTTTTAACATCAAACTTTCCAGCGACAATATTTTTCATAAAATATTTAATTCATTGGCTCTGGCGGACTTTGTGGCTTATTTTACTGCCGAAGCATATGGCTTGGAATCCGAGCAAGTGCCTATGATTGAAGAATTTAAAAAACTTATTAACTATGATTAAGAAAAAAACAATTAAAATTCGGAAGGTTTCTCTAAAAAGCGCTGTTAAGGCTAAAAAACCGATAAAAAAAAAATCCATTTCCGCGCTCGTCTTTACTAAGTCAGAAGAAAATCCGATTATTTCACCTAAATCGGAAAACAACTGGGAGGCATGGCAGACATTTAATCCGGGAGTTATTTTAATTGATAACAAAGTTCATTTTCTTTATCGAGCGATTGGCAAAGACGGTATCTCTCGACTGGGATACGCGGTTTCAAGCAACGGCTTTTACATTGATAAACGATTACCTACGCGGTTTCAAGCAATGGCTTTTACATTGATAAACGATTACCGTCCCCTGCTTACCAGCACGAGAAAGGCGCACAGACTTTTACTATTTTTTCGTATCTTTCTGGAGGCAGTTTTGGCGGAGCTGAAGACCCGCGCATTGTTCGTGTAAACAACGAAGATGTTTTGTATATGACCTATACTGCTTGCGACAATGGACTGCGTGTTGGTTTAACTTCCATAAAAGTTGCTGATTTCATAAATAAAAAATGGAAATGGAAACCGCCGGCTTTGATTTCATCACCTAATGAAGTCCATAAAAATTGGTTGCTTTTTCCAGAAAAAATAAATGGCAAATACGCTATTCTCCACAGTATTAAACCGAATATTCAAATAGAATATTTTGACAGCTTAGAATTTGATAATACAGAGTACATAGATAGTTTTTACGGCGGCGGACCGCAAAAAAAGTGTTGGGACAAGTGGTTGCGAGGAGCTGGCGCCCCGCCAATCAAAACTTCTGCGGGCTGGTTGCTTTTCTATCATGCCATGGATAACGACTGGAGCAAATATAAAGTTGGGGCGATGTTGCTTGACCTAAACAATCCCACAAAAGTGCTTTTTCGAGCTAAGGAACCGGTTTTGGAACCATCTGAAGAGTACGAAAATAACGGCTATAAAAAAGGCGTGATATATGTCTCGGGGTCAATTATAAAAGACGGCAATGTGCTTGTGTATTATGGCGCGGCTGACAGTTACATCTGCGTTGCGTACGCTCCTATTGATGAATTCTTGAACGCCTTAACGCAAGGTAAAAAACCAAAATTGACCAGCAAAACAATTAAAAAAATATGATTATTGAGCGATTTAAGAAAAATCCCATACTGGTCCCTGATAAAAATCATTCATGGGAAGCTGAAGCGGTTTTTAATGGTTGCCCAGTTCAAAAAGGCAAAGATATTTTTCTGTTGTATCGAGCAATGTCCCGGCCACACTATCATACGACTGCTAAAACAAGACTAATGGTCTCTGATATTGGCATTGCCAAAAGCAAAGACGGAATAAACTTTTATAATCGAAAACGTTTTATTATTCCCGAGTACGAGTGGGAGCGATTCGGCGTTGAAGACCCGCGGGTAACGAAGATTGGCGATACCTACTACATTTTCTACACCGCGCTTTCCACCTATCCACCAAATGCCAATGGCATTAAAGTTGGGTTGGCGATTAGTAAGAACTTGAAAACGATTCAGGAAAAACATCTTATAACGCCCTTCAACGCCAAAGCCATGGCCCTTTTCCCCGAAAAAATAAACAAAAAGATGTGGGCAATACTTACAGTAAATACTGACAAACCGCCGTCAAAAATCTGTCTTGCTTCTTTTAATAAAGAAGAAGAGCTATGGTCAGAAAAGAATTGGCAGAAATGGTATCAGAATTTTGAGGAATATGTCCTGCCACTTCAACGAAGACCAGAAGATCATATTGAAGTTGGCGCTCCACCAATAAAAACCAAAAACGGCTGGTTATTATTTTATTCGTATATTCGAGATTATTTTTCTCCCAAAAGAGTATTTAGTATTGAAGCAGTACTCCTTGACCTTAAAAACCCTCTTAAAGTCATGGTCAGAACCAAGTATCCCATTCTTGTGCCTGAAGATTATTATGAAAGAATCGGCTATGTTCCAAATGTGATATTTCCTTCCGGAGCGATGATACAAAATGATTTGATATATCTTTATTATGGCGCGACCGACACCACCTGCGCCCTGGCTTTCATCTCCCTTTCTAATTTTCTCAAAAAATTATTAAGCCAAGGAAAAAGTTCGTTTAAGTTTTTACGCGCCAAAGAAAATCCGATTCTTACTCCTCAAAAAGAAAATGACTGGGAAGCCAAAGCCGTATACAATCCTGCGGCAATCTATCTTCAAGGGAAAGTTCATATTCTTTACCGGGCGCAGTCAAACGATAACACCTCGGTGTTTGGTTATGCAACGAGCGCTCTTGGCGCGCGTATTGATTTTCGTTCGCCAAAGCCAGTATATTTGCCACGCGAGCCATTTGAGCAAAAACTCACTCCGAAAGGAAATTCCGGATGCGAAGACCCCAGGCTTACCAAAATCAGTGCTACTATCTATATGTTGTATACTGCTTTTGATGGGCGAAATCCTCCCAGAGTTGCACTGACTTCAATTTCAGAAAAAGATTTTTTGAATCAAAAGTGGAACTGGACAAAACAAAACAAGCGCTTATCTCTCCTCCTGGCGAGGATGATAAAGACGCTTGTTTATTTCCAGAGAAAATAAAAAAGAAATATGTAATTATTCATCGAGCTGGAGACGAAATTAACCTTTCTTTTCATTCCGATCTTAATTTTGACGGCAATAACTGGCTTGAAGAGTATCGTTGGATTGCTCCGCGAAAAGGAATGTGGGACTCTAAAAAAATCGGCATTGCCGCGCCACCGATTAAAACGAAAAAAGGATGGCTCATTCTGTATCATGGGATATCTGACAACAATGTATATAGAATCGGCGCTGTGCTCGCTGATGTTTGCGATTTAACAAAAATCATCAGCCGAACCAATGAACCAATTTTCGAGCCGAAAACTGAATATGAGAAAGTTGGTCAAATTCCCAATGTTGTTTTTTCCTGTGGCGCGGTAATCATTGGTAAAAAAATTTTTATGTATTACGGCGGCGCAGACAGCGTGGTTGGAGTTGCAACAGGTGAAACAGAAAAATTGCTGAAATTCTGCCAATCATAGAAGTGTTAATTAAAACATATATGAAAATAAACCCTAATAAAAAAATTATTGCATTTGATTTAGATGGCACGCTGACAGAGAGTAAAAGCAATCTTGATAAGGAGATGTCCGCGCTTTTATGCGCTTTACTTGAAAAACGAAACATAGCAGTAATGAGTGGCGGCAACCGTGAACAATTTCAAAAGCAATTTCTTGCGTATTTACATTGCGCAAAAACGCAATTGGGAAATTTGTTTATATTTCCTACTTCAGGGGCAAGCTTCTTCAAATTTCAAAAAAATAATTGGCAAAAAGTGTATCAATATCATTTCAGTCAAAATGAGAAAACAAAAATTTTAAATGCCTTTGAAGTGGCTTTTACAGCGATCGGCTATGCCCAGCCGAAAAAAATTTACGGCAAGATTATTGAAGACCGAGAAAGCCAAATTACTTTCTCTGCTTTAGGACAAAAAGCCCCGCTTGATGAAAAAGAAAAATGGAATAAAGAAATGGATATCAGACGCAAGCTCAAAAAGACGCTTAAGAAACATATCCGGGAATTTGAAGTGCGACTTGGAGGACTTACCTCAATTGATATAACCAAAAAAGGCATAGATAAAGCATTCGGCATTAAAGAAATTATGAAAACGCTTTCAGTATCTCAAAAAGATATCGTCTATATCGGCGACGCGCTTTACAAGGGCGGAAATGATGCTGCGGTTTTACAAACAGGTATTGATATCATTCAAATTTCAGGACCAGAAGAAGTAAAATATCTCATTCGGTCTTTATTAACAACACTTGAACACCAACTATGAATGCTGAACTTTTAGGTTTTATTTTAGATGTTATTGGGAAAATAATGATTGCCTTTACCGCAATTCCGGTGCATCGGCGTTTCTAGAAAGAGCGTAAAATGGACAAAACGGTTTTTAAGGCAATGAATACCGAGCAATTTATCGGCATCGCTGGAATTATTTTAATTTGAAAAATTAAAACAAATAGGATATTATTTTAATTGTTATTGGATTTTTCCTTCAGCTTTCGGGAAAATTATAAGAGAGCTAATTGCAGCTGTCAAGAAAAATCACTCTGACCCTTTTTCCCCCTTGGAAACCCAGTTTCCAAGTGATAAATTATCTAATAAATATTAGCGTGAAATCACCAAATGCTGTTGTTCCGACATTGGCTCCAAATGCCGGAACCTTAACTCCGATTCCCCATGCGCATCCTTCAACATTATAACCTGCATTTGAACCACCCTCATACCATCCTATTCTTATATACGCTGTGTGATAATTACCGCCATACCAGTTTGTTTTTGAAGCCTCAATGCGATATAAATTTTGAGCTGATATACAAATACTATAAGCGCCGCCTCCATTATCAACCTTGTTAAACATCTGACTGTCATAATTTTTAATTGTCGCTGGAGAATTGTTCGCCGATGAAGAAAAAAGTCTTTGTAAGCTAATGGCTCCTATTTGATAAAATGTCTTTTTATTTTTTATAGGGTCTCTTAAAAGCACCTCCTCAAAAGATGTCTTATCAAATGATCTATATTTTGCTTCGCCCGAAGTAAGATTGAAATCAGTGTCATTGAAATTATTACCAATAATTGTCCATTTTGGTGAATCATAAGTCCATTGCGAACTTGTCCTTTTTATTTTAGCCGTAAGTGTCCAGCCACCCCCATCAGTTGTCATATCGCAATATACATCAAACGGGGTTTCCGGACCGGAATCGTCAGGGTCAATTTTATAAATTCCATCTCCTATTGACAGTCCATTGTCTTTAATAACTTTACAGGATGTTTTGGCGAGAGGAACCGGTATAAATGGACATGAAGAATCTACGGATGACCAAGCCAAGTTAACCCCATCACAATACTCCAAACAACCATCCGCGTTATTGTAGCGAATGGTCCCTCCTTTTATTGAATCGCATACGCCACTATCACTACCAACTTTCACCCCGCCTGCCACATTTACATTTCCCGCCACATCTAATTTCGCCTGCGGATTCATTGTTCCTATTCCAACATTTCCGTCAAATATGGCTGATATTGGAACAGAGAAAAATTGCGCTATTCCATTTACTCCTAATATGCCATTTATTGCTGTTCCTAATCCAAGATATAAAATATCTGTTATTTGATTTCCTTGAATTGTTTTACTTCCTTGCAATATTTGAGTATTAGAACTTACATTAAGAGGCTCTGCCACATTTCCTTCCGGAGGATTTTGAGATGGTCCTGTCCATACAGCAAACGCTATATTTACTCCTATCGCAAATACAATCCCAAGAACTATTAAAGATAAAGAATGAAAAGATTGTTTTAATGTTTTCATAGTAATTTCAAATTAAAA